>Ga0082212_10009273_pt1 | contig 12705 bp, 6 predicted proteins | sample TergutNt197P3_FD_71548 | JGI IMG/M metagenome (GOLD analysis project Ga0082212, IMG submission 71548) | Neocapritermes taracua P3 segment gut microbial communities from Petit-Saut dam, French Guiana - Nt197 P3 | ecosystem: Host-associated > Arthropoda: Insects > Digestive system > Gut ... | reverse complement strand
GTCTTGAAAACATTCGGGAAAACGAAAATTGTAAAGTTGACCGATTTTGAAGCCGCTTTCCCATCTTGACGTACTCTCCGAAAATCAGTACCCTTCCGCCGGAGAATCGTATGCTCAAAGCCATTGAACTCGCCGGTTTTAAAAGTTTTGCCGACCGAACTCGTCTCGAGTTCGGCGATGGCATTACGGCTATCGTCGGTCCCAACGGCTCCGGGAAATCCAATATCGTTGATGCCATCAAGTGGGTGCTCGGCGAACAAAGCAAGAAAAACCTACGGAGCAACGATTCCACCGATGTCATCTTCGGCGGTGCTACGGGTCGCCAGCCGCTCGGCTCCGCAGAAGTTACGCTCACCTTCGATAATTCGCAAAAAACCTTCGACATCGACACGCCGGAAGTCCACATCACCCGGCGAGGCTATCGAAGCGGCGAAAGCGAATACCTCATCAACCGCCAAGCCGTCCGGCTCAAAGACATCAAAGACCTGTTAAGCGGCACCGGTCTCGGCATCCAAGCATACAGCATCATCGAACAGGGACGAGTCGAAATGTTGCTCCAAAATTCTGCTGTCCAACGACGTGTCCTTTTTGATGAAGCCGCCGGAATCAGCCGATTCAATGCTCAAAAACAGGAAATCCAACGCCGATTTGAAAGGCTCGAACCACGGCAACTCCGGCTTGCCGATATGCTCAAAGACCTCGAATATCAACTCAAACAGACGCGCAGTCAGGCGGGAAAAGCCCAACTCTATCGACAATACAAAGAGCGGCTGCAATCGCTCCGCATTCAAGCCGGTTTGAGCGAGTACCGACGGCATGCCGCTCTGCATCAAACGCTGCACGAGGAAATTACCGCCCTCAATGAATCGGGCAACACGTTCTCCGCTACCATCGAGGAACACGAGAAAAACCTTGCGCAATTCAATGCCGAAGTTGAAAAAATCGATCAGGAAATCCGACACATCGACAGGGAACTCGCCACCATTCGGCAACGAATTATCAGCGAAGAATCGACCATCGAATCACAATCGGTACAAGTCGAAGAACTCGCTCTGGAAATGCTCCAACATGGTCAACAACTGATCGATTGGACGAACAAAAACGTCGGCATCGAAGAGCAAATCCGAAAAATGACGGAAGACCAGCGGCACATCCAGCGGCAAACGACCGATGCTTCGGATTCGTACAGGAAATTGCTCGAACAGGAAACGGTGCTCGCCAAACAATGTCAAGACCAAGAGAAAGAGCGGGACTCGCTCCGCAAGGAAATCGAAACGAAGAACCGGCAAAATGCTAAACTTGCCGGTACTATCAACGGGCTGGAATCGCAACTGACGGCATCGGAAACCCGAAAAACGCAAGATGTCGAAAAACTCGAAAAACTCGGCAAACAAAATGCGGACTGGGCAAGGCAATGTGACGAACTGCACGAAATCGTGGAGCAATTACAGGAATCGGTTCAGCAAAAGGAAAATCAATTAGCCGAAGCAAAAACACGAAAGAGTTCCCGAAAGAAACAACTGACGGAGTTAAATAAAAAACTTTCGGAGCAAAAACAAAAGCAAAGCGGCATGAAGGAGCGGATGTCGCTCTTGGAAGAGTTGATTCGCAAACACGAAGGAATCAGCCCCGGCGTTCGGGAAGTGTTGCAACAGGCGAGCGATCCGCAGAGTCCGTTTCGACATGCGTTTGGTCTCGTGGAAGATTTGTTTCACGTTGAATTTGAATCGTCGTCGCTTATCGAATTGGCGTTGGGCAGCATTGCACAACATATTGTCGTTTCTCCGAAGGCGGAATTGTTCCGGCACATTGAAAAAAATGCCGCCAAGTTTTCCGGGCGCGTCGGTTTTATTTGGCTTGATCCTTCGGAGAAAGAAGCCCCTTGGATGCGCGCTCCCGGCTTTACCGGTCGAGTGGGGGTGCTGGGGCGAGCCGATCAGTTTGTACAGACCGAACGGAAGTTTGTGCATCTTGCTCAACGTCTGCTGGGACGTACTTGGATTGTACAAAACATTGGCGTTGCCCGGCAACTGTATCGGGAGAGTGATGACCACACGAGTTTTCTGACCGTTTCCGGCGAAATGTTGACTCCTGCCGGTGCGCTGATTGTCGGTCCGCAAAATACTGTCGCCGGTTTGATCGCACGACGAGCGGAATTGCGAAATCTGACCGAACAAATTGACGTTTTGAATCAGGAAACCGAAGAGTCCGAACTTGCCGCTCTGCTGGCGCAGGAACATTTGACTGGCGGAGAAATCGAAGTCGAAGAAGAGACCCGCGAACATCAAAAAGCCGCCACCGAACTGGAATCGGCAAAACTCAAATTGTCCACCGCAGAAGACCGGTATCGACAGGGATTGGAACAATATCATCATCTCGAATCGGAAATCGCAACGCTCGATTCTCAATTTGCCCGAACGATGGAAGAGTTGGAGCAGACAAAAACGCAGCACGAACTTCTGGATGAACAGTTAGCGACACTGGAAATCAAGCAGATCGAAAACAAACAACGTTTGGAAGACACCGAAAAGATTTACGAAGAACATCAGGAAAAAACGACCAATGCCAAAGTCGAACTGGCGAAGAGCGAGAACAAATTGGAGACGCACCAAGACAAAATTCGGCAATTAGAGGAGCAATTATCGGAGCGGCAATCCATGTTAAAAGAGCATCGGCAACGCAGCCGATTGCAAAAGGAGCGTCAGGAAAATGCGCTCTTGGCAATTCTTCGGCTTGAATCGGTGCTGGCAACGTTGTATTTGCAAAAGGAAACATTTGCAGAGCAGGCGGCGGCAATTCACGCAACCCGACTGGAAGCGACGACGCTACGAATGAAACAGCAGACCGACCTCAAACGGATTCAGCGGGAACTGCAAAAAATTCGGGATAAGATTCACTCGAAGCAATTGGAATTGGAGCGTTACGCCCAGTCGCAAAAGCAGGTGATAACCCGGCTTCAAGAAGATTACGGCATCGACATCACCACGAGCGGGGGGCATACGCCCCCCGGTGAAGTCGGGGAATCAGAGCCGCAATCTTTAGATTGCGCAAAAGAAATCGAAGACCTACGCAACAAATTGACCCGCCTCGGCAACGTCAATTGGGATGCAATAGAAACCCTGGACGACCTGGAAAAAAAGTACAAAGCGTATTCATTCCAGTATAACGACGTTGCGTCGGCGATGAAACTCGCCCAAAAAATGATTGAGGACACGAACACGAAGCGGCAGGAATTTTTTCTGCAAACTTTTGAGGAGGTACGCGCCCATTTCCAAACGTTATTCCAAAAGTTATTCGGCGGCGGCAGTGCCGACCTTGTGTTGGACAATCCCGAAAACGTATTGGAAAGCGGCATCGAAATCATTGCCAAACCGCCGGGGAAAGAATTGAAAAACGTCAATCTGTTAAGCGGCGGTGAAAAGACATTGACATGTTTTGCGTTGCTCTTGGCATTTTTCCGGCACAAACCGAGTCCGATTTGCATTTTGGATGAATGTGATGCGGCACTCGACGAAGCAAATGTTGACCGGTACAACATCATGCTGAAAGAATTCCGAACGGAAACGCAATTTTTGATGATTACGCATAACAAGAAGTCGATGGCGTTTGCGGCTTCGTTGTACGGAATTACGATGCAAGAGTCAGGCGTGTCGAAATCGGTTTCGGTACGTTATGTCGATGTCGGTGAAAACGGCGAAATACTGCGAGCGGCTTGAATTTAAGTCTCTGTTTGCTAGAATAATTTTCAGTGTTAAAAAAACGACTCATCACTGCGCTCAAAATTTTTGTCTTTCTTGCCGTCTGTCTTTGGGTCGGCAAAGAATTGTACAAATCGTGGGACAAAATCCAACACGTTCAGTGGGAACCGGATTATCTTCTGCTGTTGCTGTCGGGAATCTGCTACATCGTTGCCTACATTCCGGCGGCAATCTACTGGCGGTATGCAATGCAAACGCTCGGACAGCAGCCCGGCGTGTATGAAACGTTCCGAGCCTATTACATCGGGCATCTCGGTAAATACGTTCCCGGCAAAGTTATGGTGCTGGTCATTCGTTCAGGATTGCTGAATCACGAGCGGACAAAAATCACAACGGCGGCGGCATCCGTCTTTTTGGAAACGATGACCATGATGGCGGTCGGCGGATTCGTTGCCGCTGCGGTTGGTGTCATCTGGTTCCGGCAACATGAACACGTCGTCGCTCAAGGTACATTGCTGACATTCTTGACGCTCGGTTTTTTGTGTTGCACTGTACTGCCGATATTGCCGCCGGTCTTTCATTTCGCCGCAAAAAAGTGCCGAATCGAACTCGAAGGTTTGCGGTTCCGAACGCTTGCCGCCGGTTGGATGCTCAACATTCCCGTCTGGGTCATGCTGGGTGCTAGTTTGTGGCTGACAATGGTCGGTTTGGGCTTCGGGATGAAAAATCCGTCGATTGTTACCGAGTTATCGTTTTGTACGTTGGCGATTTCCGGTTCGATTGTCGTCGGTTTTGCGTCGATGTTGCCGGGCGGTTTCGGATCGCGGGAATTGGCACTGATGTACATGCTCACACAGTTTTTCGTGACTCATCCGATAGAAGGGAGCGAACCGGAGGCGATGGCGATTGTCATTGTGGGGGGGTATCGAATCCTTTCCATTCTTTCCGAACTTGCGATTTCTGCGGTGCTTTTTCTATGGCGGTAATTCTTTTGACCGCGACCTTTGTGAAATCTTTGTGTCATTCCCGCTTTCTACCGCTCATCGTACAACCGCTTCCCCTCGATTTCCGCACGACGCATTGCGTCCGAAAGTCCTTTCAAAAAATCATACTTTTCGGCACGTCCCACATCCGTCGGATCAACCGCTTGGAAATCGCATGCTTCCCCACGCGGCTGCTTGTCCAATCGTTCCACTCCGAGACGCAAAAGAGTAAGCACTTTTTCGGTATCCTTTGCCGATTCAAGAATCGGACTCACTTCTGGGCGAGTGAACGAAATGTTCCAAAGCGGCTCCGCTCCTGCCAAATCCCGAATCTGTTTCAACTCCGCATCCGTCAGCGGCGAACGACCGAATCGATTGTTCGGGTATGCCGTGTAATACGTCGGATAATACGGTGCGTTCAAGTCAATCCACGTTACAATGCGATCAAACGACTCCGCATCGAGTTCTAATCCCTTTGCTTTTCGCAGTTCATCAATTGCCGGTCGCGGATGACCATTACGAATCACTTCGACGATTCGGCTTTTGTGCGAACCCCAAGTCAGCGGTTCGAGTTTCTGCACCGGACCGGCACCCACCGCACTGATGAGTCCCTTGCTCCACAGTTCGACGTAAGATTTATTGAAAATCAACGTCAAATCTCCGGCAAGAATTGGCTTCTTTTCGCTCCCCTGTCCGTAATCGTGGCAGGAAATACAGTATTTATCGAAGACCGGCTGCACTTCTTCGACGTAACTGAATAATCGTTGCTTGCCGTACCAGGGAGCAAGCGGTTGCACCGGTTTCCGCATTGCTATTGTCGAATTCGACAGCGGCGAAAAAGTCGTCAACCGATCTTCGTGGCAACCGTAACAACCGTTGACTTCGCCGGGACGAACCATCGTACCGCTGCGCATCGACTGAATCATCATTCCGTTTTCGTCGAGAATTTGGAAATAGACGAACGTATCCGCCGGGACTTCAAATTGCACACTGCCGTCCGCTTCAATGGGAACCGTTCCGAGAATCCGCTTGTTGTTAAAATCTCTCCACGCCATACCGGGTGCTTGCTGACCAGTACCGCCGTCGTAGGAAGGATGCGTCCACGACCGCTTCTCCGGCGATTCAACAACACGCAAAAACTTGACCGAACCCGGCTTGACGTTTTTCATGCCGAATCCTTCGTACACATTGGAAACGTAAAACGTGCCAGTCGTTTTCGACAAGTCCGTCCGGTCAGTGATCACCGGCGGCGGCGTTGTTGGCACCACGGGCATCGGATCGAAGCAACCGGGACCGTCTTCGTGAATGAGCGTTTGTCCGCCGTCCGCATCGAGTAGCCAAATTCCCGTGATGTCGTCCTTGCCGAGCGTTCCCGATGCGAGAAAGACCGAGTCGGAAATCGGATAAGGGTCTTCAAATTTTTGCCGCAGACCGGTGAATCGGTCGTAAAGATCAGTGCCGCTTTCCTGCACGAGGTCAAGTGCCTCCGGCGGATACGTTCGGAGAATCGGAGTTTTGCCGTCGAGCCCGAGTCGCCGGTCAATCAAAGCGATTGCCCCCCACGGTTTGTCGTGGCACGAAGTCAGCGTTGCCAGAAACACGGAACTCGCACCCGGCAAAACTTTCGCATCAATCACGCCGCCGGGAGAAGCGGTGTTGTTGCCCCAGTAAATCGCATGGTTTGTGCCGTCAGGATTGGTCGTCCAAACGCCCTGTGCGTCGCCGAAGTTGCGGTCAACGTATTCCCAGCGGTAGTACATAATGCGACCGTCGGGGAGCAGACTCGCATGTCCTTCAAAGAGCGTGCTGTGTCCGATTTGCAGAATGTTCGAACCATCGCCGTTCATCGTGAAAAGATTGCAAACGATGTGCCGGTTGCACATGCAATACTTCGGTTCGCGCGTGGAACCGAAAACGATTTTTCCATTCGGCAGATAAAGCGGATCAATGTCGGACACGCCGGGAAGGAACGTCAACTGTTTCAAAACCTTGCCGTCCGGCTTGGAATCCTTGCCGGTAAGTGTGATCGGTTCGGTAACGGCATCGAGTTGTAATTCGTAAATGTGGTAATCGTCGGCAATGTCCTTGCGGATCGAGACGAGCAGTTTTTTCGCATCGAAATGGAGTGCCGGATCACGTACAACACCGTTGGGAACGTCGAGCAGAGTCCGCACGGAGCCGTCCACCGGATTCCAAAGTCGGAGTGAACTGCCCGGTCGAAATAATCTCGTACTGATTTCGCCGGTCTGAAAAAGCGTTTCCGTGTTGTGATGATCGAAGTGATATTGATGCCGGCGAACGTACAGAATCGAAAAGTCCTTGATCTGAGCGAGTGCCGATTCACGTTGTTCCTGTTCACGCTGTTTGACCCGTTCGGCTTCGGCAATGCTGAATTGCTGGCGTAGCATAGTTCGATCCGCATCAATTTTTCCATCGGCACGGAAATTATCCATCCGAATATGCGCCCAGGGTCCCGTTTCCTTGTCAACGACTTGCAACACAAACGGTTTTCCGGTGAGGTCGGTCGTGTTCCAAACAATTTCGTCGAGTTTTTGCGTGTTCTTTCCTTGTGCTTTGTAAACTGGTTCACCGATACTACCGTCTTCGAGCACCGGACAAAGTCCGACGTAGGTGTTCGGTCTGCGTCCTCCGCCGACGAGCAATTTTGCTTCATGACCGAGTAGCACGAAGACGGGTGACTCGATGACGCAGATCGTATCGTCCGTCGGGGCGGCATTTGCCGTTGATTCGAGCGTTGTCAGATAGTATTTTCCATTTTTAACGTAGGGAACGCTTTCGTCGTGGAATTCCTTGTCACGCGAACCAATTGGTTTCGTGTTGGTTCCTTCGATGATTCTCCAACCTTCTTGGGAGAGACTACCGGTTTCAAAATCGAAGACAATCGACTCGGCGTGGGTTGTAGCCAAAAATCCCCAGCAGAGTACGGCTAAAAAAATGTTCGTTCGCATGATTGTTTCTCCTTGCGATGTACATTGGTCGAATTTTACATCTCATCATTTTACTATATTATCTGCCCTTCCGTAAAGTTGCGGTAGTCTTCGTTCCGAAGATAGCCCGTTGACAAGTTGGCAGGCTAGCGAAACCAGCAAAAATAGGAACGTCATTTCGACCAACGGGAGAAATCACCTGCCCCGAAAGACTCGCTAATTTTAAGTATTTCGTTTGGGGTGAGTTCTCCCTTCGCGTTGCAGAGTCTGCCCCGAAGAACTGAGGGGTCGAAATGACAACCCACCCAACCAACTTGTCGACGGACTGTAGAGTAAAAAGGGAAGTGCAAGAGATGACTTGGCAACCGATAAAATATCGCTAGAATAACGGTATCTGTGTCATTTCAGTTTAGCGAAGGAGAAGAACATGTCATTATCCATTCATCGTCGTGATTTTTTGAAAGCGTCCGCACTGTTTGCGGCGGCACCACTCGTTCTGCAGGGTTCAGCACTGGGACTTGACGGCACCGTTGCTCCCAGTGAGAGGGTAACAATGGGACTGATTGGCTGCGGAAGTCACGGATCAAGTTGGAATCTCGACCTGATGTTCGCCAACCCGATGCAACAGGTCATTGCCATCTGCGATATTGACAAGAACTATGTCAATGCCGGTCAAAAAAGAGTGAACGATTTCTACACCAAGAAATTCGGGCAAGACTACAAAGGTTGCGGCACTTATGCCGATTTCCGTGACCTTGTCAACCGAAAAGACATTGACGCGGTTTGCATTGCCACCCCGGATCACTGGCATGTGATGATGTCCGTGTTCGCCATGAAAGCCGGAAAAGACGTGATTTGCGAAAAGCCGACACTCACGATTCGAGAAGGTCGATTGCTCAGCGATGTGCAAAAGAAAACGCAGCGGGTCTATCAAACGGCATCGGAAAATCGGTCGATTGATGTCTATCAACAGATCGTCAACCTTGCCCGAAATGGACACTTGGGAGAAGTGAAACACATTAAGGTATTGTTGCCGCCCGGCAATACAATGGCACGCGATCCCAACAAACGTGAAGGAGATGCGGTCGTTCAAGAAATACCGGCTCACATCGACTACGAAAAGTGGACGGGACCGGCGGCGTTGTTGCCGTACATTCCGAAGCGGCACCACTATAACTGGCGTTGGAACTTCGCATATAGCGGCGGTGTGATTACCGACTGGGGTTCGCATTTGGTGAACATTGCTCAGTGGGTTCTCGATGCCGACGATACCGGTCCGGTCGAAGTGGAAGGAACCGGCGAGTTTCCCGACTTCGACGATGTGTGGAATACGGCGGAAAAGTTCAAAATTTCGTATCGCTACAAAAACGGTGTTACGATGGACGTTTGGACGGAAGTTCCCGGCATTAAAGTTGAAGGGACGAAAGGTTGGGTGTTGAGCCGCGGTTGGCGAAGTGCGCTGACGGCAAGCGATGAAGAACTCCTCAAAATAACGTTTGAAGGGGAGAAAAATTTCGGCAGACCCGAAAGTACGGTGAAAGCCCAGGGCGGCACCGGCGGCGAACACATCGACTTTGCGAACTGCGTCAAGTCGAGAAAACTGTGTTACTACACGGCGGAAGGAGGACACCGAAACCACACCGTTGCGCACATCGGCAATATCTCGATGTTGCTCGGCGGCGCAAAACTCCGTTGGAATCCCGACAAGGAAATCTTTGAGGGGGACCGAGCAGACGAAGCGAACAAGCATTTCATCTCTGTTAGGGAACAACGTGCTCCTTGGACATTTGATGTGGTCGATTCATGGATTAACGTTGGATGAATTTTTCCACAGAAGGCACAAAGAGTTTGCAAAGAAAGTCGCGTTTTGATTATGTTGCAAAGTATACCGTCCTCGGTTGAGAATCCGGGTCAGTTTTCTTTGTACATGTGAAAGTTTTCGGAGAGTAGCGAACGCAACTTCTCCCGATACTTCGTCCGACAACGAAAGAAGCACTTACGCGACTCTACAAAATTTTCAAACCTTTCGTAATACTTAGTCCTTAATCCGGCGAGTGTTTTGCGTGGGAAATGCGATATTGGGCTCAACGGGGTAATTCCCAAAAATAGACATAGCGCGTTTTGCGGCTAAATGCAAGCGGGATGTCAGATTTTTTCGTCCGTGGGGAATGTCTCAACCCAAGGGAGTCCCCAGTTGCCGATTTCCGCCATGAACGGATCAGGATCAAACTGCTCCATATTGAACACGCCGCTTCCCGACCACTGTCCGGCAAGAATCATCTTTGCTCCCAACGCCGCCGGTACGCCCGTCGTGTAACTGATTGCCTGTGCTCCCGTCTCTGCGTAACACTCCTCGTGAACGCAAGTGTTGTAAATGTAATACGGCGATTTTGACGGCGAGCGAGTCTCTCCCGTAATCCAACAACCGATGCACGTTTTTCCCTTTGTTCGGGGACCCAACGATGCCGGATCGGGCAACAGCGTCTTCAAAAATTGCAGCGGAATGATTTCTCGACCGTCGTGCATGACCGGATCGATTCGAGTCATGCCGACGTTTTCCAATACTTTCAGGTGCGTCAGATACGATTGTCCAAAGGTCATCCAGAACCGCATCCGTTGCACTTCGGGAAAATGTTTGACGAGCGATTCCATTTCTTCGTGATAGAGCAGGTACATGTCCTTCGGTCCGATGCCGTCGGGAAAGTCGAACACCTTTTTGACGGAAAGCGGATCGGTCTCATTCCAGTTGCCGCTTTCGTAGTACCGACCTTTTGCCGACACTTCCCGAATGTTGATTTCGGGATTGAAATTCGTCGCAAAAGGATAGCCGTGATCTCCCGCATTGCAGTCGAGAATATCGACTGTGTCCATCCGATTGAAATGATGTTTCTTGGCGTGAGCGGTATAAACGTTGGTAACGCCGGGATCGAATCCGCTGCCGAGCAGTGCCAGGAGTCCTGCTTTTTCAAAGCGTTCGTGATATTCCCACTGCGGCGTGTAGCAAAAATGAGCGGTATCGGGATGTTCGTAGTTTGCGGTGTCGAGGTAATTGACTCCCGCTTCGAGACACGCATCCATGATGGTCAAGTCCTGATAGGGCAGAGCAACGTGAATGACGAGATTCGGCTTCACTTCCTTGAGCAGGGCGACGAGTTCGGGAACGTTATCGGCATCGACGGCGGCGGTGCGAATCGGTTCGGTGAGTCCTTTGGCATAAATATCCAAAACGATGGCATCGCATTTCGATTTTGTTCGGCTTGCGAAAGTGATTTCGTTGAAAATTTCCCGATGTTGTGCGCACTTGAATGCGACGACTCGTCCGACTCCGCCTGCTCCGATAATCAATACTCGATTTGCCATGTGATGCTCGCCTTCCTGTCCTGTGTATCTCCAGCACAATCGGCATTGTAGCACTCGGTTCATTGGAACGCAACGTCTCCACGGTAAACCCACCCTAAATTGCGGTACACTAATGAAAAAAATGATGCAAGAGGGAGTGTAAACACACTCTAAAACTATTCGCACAACACAAAAGGAGGTTAATGACCTGTTTTAACCAACACGGCAGAGACTTGGACTTGCGGATTCATTGCAATTTTCACGAAAGAATCCCCCGCCGGAACGTCTGCACTCTGCACGACCGAAATGGGACACGACGAATCTGCCGTGGAAAAATTCAACGTCGGATACAACACCTGATTGCGTAGCGTCAGAATGCCCGCTATCAATTCAAGAGTTCCCGAACCGGCACCGAGATTACCAAAGTGCCCCTTTGCCGACGTAACAGGAATCGGCACTGCCCGCTTGCCGAATACATCATGTATCCCTTGTGCTTCGGCACTATCCGACGACTTGCTGCCGAGTCCGTGTGCGTTAATATGTCCGATCTGCTCTGGTGATGTATTTCCCCTTTGTAGCACCTGTTCCAAAACATTCCGAACGGCTTCTCGGCGACAATCTTTATCGGATCGGCTAAATCGTGAGCGGTAACTTCCGCAGAGAACTTCCGCCCAGCAATTTGCTCCGCGTTTTTCGGCGTGCTCTTTTTCTTCGAGAATCAACGCTCCTGCCCCTTCGCCGAGCAGGGTGCCGTCCCGGTGTTGATCGAACGGTCGGCACGCCGTTTCCGTCAGTTCCTCGTGCTGTTTGGCATGCATCAACTTATACGGATGCAATCGGCTGCCAGTGGTTCCGACGACCATCACGTCAGCCCGACCAGATGCGATGATTTCGACCGACTCACCGACGACCGCCCCGATGGACGCTTCCCGAAGCGTGATCGAATTACTCGGACCATGAAAGTCGTTGAGAATCGCAATGTGGCTGGCGGGCATATTGGGCAGATATTTCAACTGCCAGAGCGGGGTCATTTTCGGCAAACCGGTCGTTCCCCACTGTGAAAAATCGAACAGCGAATCAGTCATGCAGGATCGGACACCGTCCAGCACGTCTTCGGGAGTCGTCAAAATGTAATCGGAACCGAAGGAAATGCCGACACGTTCAGAAGGAATTTGTCCGATTCCAATTTCGGCGCAATTGAGTGCCCGGCAACTGGCGGCGACTGCCATTTGGATTTCCCTAGACATCACTTTGAGGCTTTTTCGGATCGCTTTTTGCTGCGTCGAGTCTTGTGATTCGAATTCGCTGATATGTCCGTCAAAGTCGGCTGGGGCAGCAAGGGAAACGAGACCGTAGCCGTCGTAGGGACGTGCCGCACAAACTCCGGTAGTCAAGAGACTCCAGAGTTCGCCCAGCGAGCGGCATCGGGGAGCGACAAATCCCATACCGGTAACGACGACGCGACGGCGAACCATTCCGCAATAAAATCGGCAAAATAGATAACGTATTCCGGCATAATATACACCATTTTCGCACAATTAAAAGGACTTAACTGAGCAATGACCGCAAACGAAAGAAATTTTGCCCCCACTTGCCGTATAACCGGTTTATGTTATACTTCCCGACTTGAAAGGAGCCGGTTTCGCTGTCCGTCTCGACCAGAGCCGACTATGGCGATTCAGCCCAAACAGTGCATTACCGTGCTGGCGTAGCTCAATCGGTAGAGCAGTTGATTTG
>Ga0082212_10009272_pt1 | contig 12705 bp, 13 predicted proteins | sample TergutNt197P3_FD_71548 | JGI IMG/M metagenome (GOLD analysis project Ga0082212, IMG submission 71548) | Neocapritermes taracua P3 segment gut microbial communities from Petit-Saut dam, French Guiana - Nt197 P3 | ecosystem: Host-associated > Arthropoda: Insects > Digestive system > Gut ... | reverse complement strand
TGCGGGGGGGTTTTAGTGGTAAATTTAAAAATCCCCCCTTTTTCCCCCTTTCCCCTTCAGATCCGAGGGCAGGTAGGCCGATTCGCCGGTGACAAGCATCCGGTAGCCTTCCCAGATATCAAAAAGAGAAATGCCCAGGGCTTCCGGTTCCGTGCTGAGCGTGAACACGCCGTCCGGGTTTCCGAGATACAGATCTGACATCCCGGTTTCCCGCTTTATACGCTCTAGGTCATCCAGAGTCAGGGCGCCTCCCGCCAGCCGGTCATTTTCGTAGAGGACCATAGCCGCATTCAACATGCTCCTGTCGATCTCCGTCTCCAGAACGAGTACATAGTTGCCGATATTATCCGCCAGATTACGCAGCTCCTGCATGACCTTGTCGCCGGTATTGTTATCGAGTTCGGTCAGCATGTAGTCGCCCCGCTTCTGCATCTCGCTGATACTGAAGAACATAAAGAGCGACAGGGTGCAGGAAACGACGAAAATCATCAGGCAGAGAAGGCCTATTACTTTTGCGCGAACTTTCATAGTTATCCAATCTGTCCGCCGCAGGCGGACGCCACGCATATCATAATATGATGCTTCCGGACAGACTATCTTTGTGTGACAGTGTACACTCCGGCAGTCTCAATGTCAAACACTGCTTGAAACTGTCCGGATATCTTGTTATACTGTTGCAGTAACAAATATTAATTTACAGGAGGACTTCAAAATGGCTGATATGCCCAGAATCGAAAACCTGAAGAGAGAAGAGAACGTATTTGAGCTGAAACCCTGGCAGTCGATCCACAACACAATAAAGAAACCGATGGTTACTGGCCTGGGCCCCGCGGAAATCCAGGAGTCCGCTCTGGCTATGGGTTTCGCGCACATCACAGAGCCGGAAATACTGGGCAGCCCCACGCACGTCCATCCGTTCGACCAGTGGATATACCTTATCGGCGCTGAGGTTTTCTCAGAGTTTGACGCCGACGTTGAGTTCACGATGGGCGATGAGATACTCAAGATCAACTACCCATGCTACATATTCATACCTAAGGGCGTGAAGCACTGCCCGCTTGACATCAAGCGCGTCGGCAAGCCTTTGATTTTCATCGACGCCAGTATTACTCAGGAGGCGTCCGTACGTCCCGAGACTATCGCAAGCACCAGGCGTCCTACATATCAGGCGCTCAATAACGATTAGGGAAACAATAAAAGAACAGGTACAGACCATTAAGCGCCGCAGCATTTTTTGTACTTCTTACCGCTGCCGCAGGGGCACGGGTCGTTGCGGCCGATCTTCGGGCCTTCGCGCCGGTATGTCCCGGATCCCGCGAACACTTCGGGTTTCGGGCTGATATCATTCTCCGGATCGTCTAAATCGCCGTCTCTGAATATAGTCTGCAAGCCTTTCCTTGACAACTGCTTCTGCCGATAGTAGAGCATTTTTTCCGGGGTTTGCGTTGTTGCCGCCTCGTCAAAAAAAGTCGCGCCAAGATCGTACAGATCCGGGTGGGATTCTATCAGCCGGAGTATATCCGGTAAGCAGCGCTTCAGATTTGAGAGGATCCTGCACTCAACCGCAAGGATGTTGTTCGTGCAAGTCTCGCAATCACATTCGTTAGCGAGCAGCAGCAGCAAAGAGCACACCGGATCGCAATAATGCTCTTCGTCCAGAAAGAGTATTTCAGCCTCGTTTTTTGCGATCCTTACGTTCTCCTGAACCAACTCATCCATATCCTGCGCCAGATTTTGCATTGTTTTGTAGTACTGATAAGCGCTGCGATACAAGACATTGCCTGAAATCTCTTTCCGCGCGGCGACAGCGGGCGAGCCTCTGGTGTTCAGCAGCGGCTCTCTGACTGCGTCGATGATAATGTGGATCGCATTCTCACGCTCGCTGACGGGAAATGTTTTGATGTCGGCCAGCATTTCCATGATAGGTTCCAGGAGCTCTGTTGCGGATGCGTCATCCCGGTTATCGGTATAAATGCGAAACGCTTTTGTGTAGAGTTCAAGGCTCCCTTCACGTTTCTCGCGTAAAACGCTGATGGCCTGTAATGTGTACTGTTCCGCAGCAGAATCGTCGTCCGCTTCGTCGAAACATTCAATCAGTTCAAGCCAAGCCTGAGCGTCGTCAGAGTCCAGCATTAGCGCGCGTTTGAACTCGCCGATCGCCTTCAGGCGCCACCCGCGGTACTTGTATGACTGAGCCAGTTCAAGAGCGTAAACGCTGTTTTCAGGAGCTGCTTTGCATAACTCCTCCCAGACCTTGATCGCGTTCCCCGTTTTATCTTCATCCTCATAGGCGCGGGCCAGTTCGAACTTCATGCTGAGAAGTTCCGGGTGCTCCTGCACAATGAGCTTCATGAGAGTCGTCGCGTCTTCGAACCTTTGCTCATACCGCGCGAGCTTGACTTGCCTGAACAGATAAGCTGATTCCCCGGGCAGGTTTCCGGAACGGTCGTACTCTTCTCTGGCGCTGCTTTCGGACAGGGTTTCATACGCCGCGCGAAGCAGCTTGAACTCGTCGGGGTATCGCTCGGGAGCGTATTTGCGTACAAGCCTGAAATACGCCCTCTTGATCGCGTTCTCGTCAGCGCTTTTTTCTATTTCCAGGATATCGTAATAATCTCTCATAGCACACCTAACATTAGGAGCTGTTCAGTAATAACTTATGCAAGTTATTGCTGAACAGCTCCTTAGTGACGATCCCTTCTTATGCTCCTCACCACGGAGTCGGAAAGAAGCTCGGCTGCGCGGATGTTTCCCTTGTCTTTGTCAAGCGCGCGCGAAAAGAAAACCGAGGCGGTACGGTAACGGCCGGCTGCGGCGTGCAGACAGCCGCGAATAGTCAGCACACGGACGCTCTGATGTTTAAGCGCGCCCAGTATCAAATCCGCTTTTCGCAGCTTCCCCTGCTTCGCGAGATATCTCACCCCGGCGATCGCCTTGCGCAGACGGGCAAGGTCGGCTGCAGCAGATTCCATCAACTCCGCGGAGGCGTCAAGGAAACCGAGCGCGCCGTCGATATCGCCCAGCTCATACAAGCAGACGCCGAGGAGTATCCTTGCTTTACGATTCTCCGGGTTCAACTGCGCAGCCTTCCGCGCATACCGCGCCGCTAAGCCCGGGCGCCTGTCCCGCGCATAACTCAGAGCATGACCGTAGTAGACTTCATCCATATTATACATCATCGATCTGTTTCATCAGATCGAGCAGCTCGTCCCTCAGTTCGTCGACACGCGCGTTCGCTCCCGTAACCAGCGCTTCCTTTAGCCGGTCGACAAGAAGATAGAGCTCCTCTGAACCGATTCGATTTTCGTCGATGAACTTCTCCGCTTTACTTATCGCGGGGCGGCATCGCCTGGCGCCTTCGGCGTCCTTCCATTTGTCAAGGTCAAGCTCAGCCTTTGGTTTGACCCCCGCCGTGTTGATCTCAGCAGTGACCTGACCGCGCGTGCTCACGACCCTTGCCTTTACCTGCAGTATCCCGTTGACGTCGTAAGAAAAGATGACTTCGAGCGGTTCTTTTCCCTTCTTTGCCGGCGGTATGCCTGTCAGCGTCACTTCTCCGAGAAACTCGTTGTTTTCCGGGTCTGTAGAGTCTCCCTGATATGTGCGGATGAGAGCCTCCGTCTGGTACGCGCGGCGCGGATAATATATTCGCGAACGCTCGACCGGTATCGTCGTATTTCTGGGGATGATAGGAGAGAAGAATAAGCGATCGTTAAACATCCCTTCCATATGAGTCGCGATACCGAGCGTGTACGGGCAGACGTCGGTGAGCACGATCTCGTCGTCGCCGGAAAACACTCCGTCAAGGATGCCTGCCTGAATAGCTGCGCCCCTTGCGACAGCCAGTTCCGGATCGACAAGAGGCCTCGCCGTCAGACCGAGAGTTTCTTCCACAAGGCGCCTCACGCATGGGATCCGGGTCGAACCGCCGACAAGCAGAACAGCGTCAAGATCAGCCGCCGTAAGTCCGGCGTCGGATAGTGCGATCATCATCGGTTCACGGGTGGACTCGACTTTCCCGCGTATCCAGTCCTCGAACTCAGCCCTTGATACGTTCCTTTCAAGAGAAACAGGCGTTCCGTCTCTTCCCGTCATAAAAAACGGCAGGGCAACTCCATACTCGCTGCGGCTGCTTAGCGCGATCTTACATTCCTCGGCAGCCTTCTTCAACCGCATCCGCGCATGCAGGTCGCCCTCAGTGTCCGCCAGATTGCGCATGATTATTTCGTCAAAATCCTTGCCGCCTAGGTTATTGATGCCGCGGCTTGCCTTAACGTCGATCACACCTTCGAAAAGCTCCAGCACGGTAATATCCAGCGTACCGCCGCCGAAATCGTATACGAGAATGTTTTGACATTCGTTGAAATTCTGCAGACCGTAGTCCATAGCGGCGGCAGTCGGCTCATTCAGAATACGTTCAACATGCAGTCCGGCTATCTCTCCGGCCTTTGCCGTGGCCCTGCGCTGCACATCCGTGAAGTACGCGGGAACAGTAATGACCGCGCGGTCTGCGCGTTCGCCGAGGTGCGTTTCCGCGCAGCCTGCCAGATAACGCAGGAGTATTGCCTGCAGGTCTTCGGGAGCGTACTCCTTTCCGTGCGCAAACAGGGGAGCGCCGCTGCCGGTCAGCCTCTTTACCTCCAAAAATGTGCAATCGGGGCGCGTGAAGAGATACTCCGCCGCGGGCTCGCCGATGAGCCTCGAGCCGTCTTCGGCTATGTGCACGACAGACGGCGTGAACTTGTTCCCGAGCGAGTTGGGTATGACGACAGGCGCTCCGTCCACAATACATGCGACTTCAGACGTCGACGTCCCAAGATCGATGCCTATGATCCTTCCCATCAGCTACCGCCCCCCCTGATATGTCTGTACTCGCGGTGATCCGCGGCCAGGATCCGGCGGCGCGCCGGTACTGACTACTACCGAAGCTTTTCTGAGCACGGATCCTTTGTAGCGATATCCGCTTTGTAGAACCGAAGCGATGTGTTCGTCCGGATAAGCTGAGTTGACCGCGGCGTGTACGGAATGAAGAGCGGGATCGAGAGGGCTTCCGACGTCGCCGAATGACGATAGGGCGCATTCTCCAAGCAGCGCGTTCGCGTTGCTCCACATTATCCGCGCCTGTTCGGCATGTCCGGCGTTACCGCTCTGTTCTGAGAAATGCAGAAAGACCTCTATCATGTCAGACAAGCCAATGATCGCGTTAATAAACCGCTTTGCCTGCGCTTTTTCTGCGCTGAGCGCTGTGTCCGCTTCACTGTTACTGTGTACAATATCGAAGATTTCCTCTATCTGGAGCGAAATATCTTCCTGCTTTTTTTCAAATGCCGCCAGAAGGCGCGACCCCTCGCTTATCAGAACGCTGAAATCATCCGTCATCGGGGCTGCCGGTTCGTCGGCAAGCAGTTTTGCCAGTTCCTTTTTGTAATCGAACATAGATTAACTCCATAAAAAACTCACGGCGTTTTCGGATAATATTCGCGCGCTACGCAGTATGATAAATAGTGTAACATAGCAGACAGTGAACGGCAACACAAAAAATGTAACTCCCAGCATATACGTTTCGCCTGCGAGTCGGAGTTACTAAGCTAACGAAATGAAACGGGACTGCCGATGCCGGACAGTCCCGAAAATGCGAAAATTAGTTCGTAATATTTATTTCTTACGTCATTACCGGGTTTGCTCCAGCTCTTTGCCGTAACCCGCGTCCTTCAGGACCATGTCCTTGACCTTCATCAGACGGACCTTCGTCGAACGGTCGTTCTCTTCCAGTTTCATCGTAATATATTTTATATTAGTCTGCATTTCAGGAATCATGACGTACTCCAGCGCGTTTACGCGTCGCCTGGTTTGCTCGATCTCATCTGCCAGAAGCTGCATCGTCTTTTCGACCTGCGCGAGCTCCAGCATGTCGCTGAACACTTCCGCGAGCGCCGACAGCGCGTCGTCCAGTTCGCCGGACGTCTGCGCGAAACCATACGGGTAGATCGCGGACGGGTCGTCGAGCTCCGTCGTGAAATCGTAAACGGGCACGTAAACCGACATGACATTCTTGTACGTCATATCGAAGTTCACCCGCTGCCGCGGGTAGAGCAGCGCCTGCTCCAGCACGTCGGGCGACATGATCGCGCTCGCGACGGCGATGGCGCGATTTGCGCGCGACAGGCCCTCGTCGACGCGCGTGCGCAACTCGCGGTTGCGGCGCACGATCTCGAGGAATTGCCGCATCAGTTCGTCCCGCTTGTCTTTAAGCAGTTTATGCCCGCGGACGGCCGTCTTCAAACGCGCTTTCAGGCGCGTAAGTTCCATCCTGGTCGGCGTGACAGTTTTTGACGCCATTTACTTCACCTCTTTGACAGTCTACTGAACAGCTCCTAAGCCTCGAATCAGTTGCTCTGACTATTCCTTCGGCATGTACCTCTCGATGAGCTCCGGCTTGATACGCTTGAGCTCCGTCCTCGGGAGAATTGACAGCAGCTCCCAGCCGATGGTCAGCGTGTCAATTATCGAACGGTTGTCGTCGAAACCCTGCGAAACATAACGCTGCTCGAACTCGTCGGCAAACTTCGCGAACAGCAGGTCGTTCGGCGTCAGGGCGCTCTCTCCAAGGATCGTCATTAGTTCCTTGGCGTCCTTACCCGACGAGTATGCCGCGAAAAGCTGGTTCATCGTATCGGCGTGGTCCTCGCGCGTCTTGTTCGCCCCTATGCCCTTGTCTTTCAGACGCGAAAGGGAAGGGAGGACGTCCACGGGCGGTACGAGGCCCTTCCTGTGGAGTTCGCGCGAAAGGATGATCTGGCCTTCTGTTATATACCCCGTCAGGTCGGGGATAGGGTGGGTCTTGTCGTCTTCGGGCATCGTCAGGATCGGGATCATCGTTATCGAACCGTTCTTGCCGATGCGCCTGCCCGCGCGTTCGTACATCGTGGCAAGGTCCGTGTACAGATAGCCCGGATAGCCGCGGCGTCCCGGGACTTCTTTACGGGCGGCGGATATTTCGCGCAGGGCTTCGGCATAGTTCGTGATATCGGTGAGGATGACAAGTACATGCATGTCCTTCTCGAACGCCAGATACTCGGCCGCGGTGAGCGCCATACGCGGGGTGGCGATACGCTCGACAGCAGGGTCGTCGGCGAGGTTAGAGAAGATGACGCTCCTGTCGATGGCGCCCGTGCGGTTGAACTCCTGCACGAAATACTCTGACTCTTCAAAGGTTATTCCTATCGCAGCGAATACGACGGCAAAATTATCGGTGTCGCCTCCGAGGACTCTTGCCTGGCGGGCGATCTGCGCCGCAAGCTGCGCGTGCGGCAGGCCCGAACCGGAGAATATGGGCAGTTTCTGGCCGCGAACGAGGGTGTTGAGGCCGTCGATGGATGAAACGCCTGTCTGGATAAACTCGTTCGGGTAGTCGCGCGAAGCCGGGTTCATCGGGAGTCCGTTGATATCCTTGTGCGACTCTGCGAGCACTTCGGGCCCTCCGTCGATGGGGCGGCCCATGCCGTTGAACACGCGGCCCAGCATATCGCCGGAGACGGCGAGCTCGAGCGGGTGACCCAGAAAGCGCACCTTCGAAGCGGTGAGGTTGATGCCCGCGGCGCTCTCAAACAGTTGCACGACCGCGTTTGTGCCGTCCACTTCCAGCACCTTGCAGTGGCGTACCTCGCCGTTCGGGAGCTCAAGCTCGGCGAGCTCGTCGTATGTGACGCCCTCGACGTTCTTTATCACCATCAGCGGGCTGACGATCTCCTGTATTGTACGGTATTCCCGGATCATGCGCCGTCGCCTCCTTTAACTATAGCGTCTATCTGGACTTCCATCTCTCCCGCGATAGCCTTATAACCTTCCTCATACTCAGACGGGGGAACCATCTTAGCGCGGCCTGTCTTCTCGCGGGCGGGGATGTCGAACAGGGGCTGTACGTTCTCGACGCCCTTCGCGATAGCGTCTTTGCACAGCTCGTTATAATAGAGTATCAGCGACAGGAGCGAGGCTTGCTTCTCGTAGGACGAGAAACTGTCGAGGTCGACGAACGCGTTCTGCTGCAGGAAGTCTTCGCGTATCATCTTAGCCGTCTCGAGAGTCAGGCGGTCGGGCGCGGACAGAGAGTCCTGGCCTACGAGCTTGACGATCTCCTGCAGTTCAGCCTCCTCTTGCAGCAGAGCCATCGTTTTATTCCTGTTCAGCAGGAAGTCGGCCCCGTACGCGTCGTCGTACCAGGGCTTCAGCGTGTCAAGGTACAACGAGTAACTGCTCAGCCAGTTTATGGCGGGGAAGTGGCGCGCGTAAGCGAGCGACGCGTCGAGCCCCCAGAACACCTTGACAATGCGCATTGTTGCCTGTGAGACAGGCTCCGACGTGTCGCCGCCGGGCGGCGAGACAGCGCCGATAGCTGTCAGCGAGCCTTTACGGTTGTCGCCGCCGAGACAATCCACCGTGCCCGCCCGCTCGTAGAACTGCGCGAGCCGGGATGAGAGGTACGCCGGGTAACCTTCCTCGCCGGGCATTTCCTCAAGGCGGCCCGACATTTCGCGGAGGGCTTCCGCCCAGCGGGACGTCGAGTCCGCGATGACCGCGACGTCGTAACCCATGTCGCGGAAGTATTCTGCTATCGTTATGCCTGTATATATGGACGCCTCGCGGGCGGCGACAGGCATATCCGACGTGTTCGCGATGAGCACCGTGCGCTTCATCAGAGGCTCGCCGGAACGTGGGTCGTTCAGCTCCGGGAACTCCATGAGGACGTCGGTCATCTCGTTGCCGCGTTCGCCGCAGCCTATGTAGACCACGATATCGACGTCGGACCATTTGGCGAGCTGGTGCTGCACGACGGTCTTACCGCTGCCGAAAGGCCCCGGGACGGCAGCTGTGCCGCCCTTCGCAAGCGGGAACAGCGTGTCGATTATGCGCTGCCCCGTGCAAAGCGGGGTGGAGGGCGTAGATTTCTTTTCAAAAGGACGCCCGACACGCACCGGCCATTTCTGCATCATAGGGATATCGACGATCTGGCCTTTGTCCGTCTTTACTTTACAAATAGTTTGCTCGACCGTGAAGTAACCCTGCTCGATCGATTCGACTACGCCCGCGACGCCGGGCGGGACCATTATCTTATGCACGACGGCTGTCGTTTCGTCGACGGTTCCGAGTATGCTGCCCCCCGATACGGTATCGCCTGTCTGCGCTACGGGGGTAAACTCCCATTCTTTCTTTCTGTCCAGCGCAGGCACGTCGACCCCGCGCGCGATCGTCTCGCCGGTCAGCTTGCGTATTTCGGTGAGTGGGCGCTGGATGCCGTCGTATATACTCTCCAGCAGACCCGGACCGAGCTCAACGGAGAGCTGGACTCCGGTAGTCACGACCTCCGCGCCCGGACCGAGGCCGCTTGTCTCCTCGTAGACCTGGATCGATGCGGAGTCGCCTGTCATTGTCAGGATCTCACCTATAAGGCGCTGGCCGCCGACGCGGACGACGTCCGCGATATTAGCGTCGCTCAGCCCCTCCGCGACGACAAGCGGGCCGGATACCTTTACGATTCTTCCGCTCATATTATATAATCAGTCCTTCCCAAACATCATAGTATATCTGAACCTATTGCCCGGCGGACAGCTTCGTGAAGCGCCGTAAGGCCGAGCCCCTGCGAGCCGTCGCGCCCGGGTATGAGGATGATCGCCGGGGTCACTTTTTCTGTATACCTCGAAATCTCGGCGGAGAGGGACTTCGAGAGGTTTTCTTCGAGGTATATGACGGCGTAGTTTTCGTCGGGCGCCGTTATATTGTTGAATACCTGCTTTGCCTCCTGCTCGTCGGAGACGGGGAAAGTATTGAGCCCGAGGGCTTTGAACCCGATGACCGTGTCGATCCCGCCTATGACCGCAATTTTATACATGGCATTCACGCAGCCTTTCCCGGATGACGTCCGCTGATATATCTGTCAGTTTGCCTGTAAGTATCATCCTGACGGCGGTGATCTCCCACTCCAGCTTCGCAAGATACGCAAATACGGGAGCAGGGCCGAAGCTGATGAACATTGTACCGTCGAAGTATTGAAGCGCCGCGTTGTCGCAGGCCAGTTCGAACTGAGTCTGCGTCCCGCCCTTCATGGACTCCTCGCCGAGTTTTGCGGCGTTCTCCAGCGCGCCGCCGGAAAACGCTGCCAGCGAGTTTTCGGCAAAAGCCGCTTCAAGCCGGTCGATCCCGACGCTTCCGCCGGGAATGAGAGCCATACTCAGGAAGTTTACGTCGCGCCTTGTGCGGACGGAGCGTACCAGAATACGCAGGTTCGCGCTGTCGATAAGCAGCCTGACGTAGCCGGTGATGAAATCGTCCTCCAGACTGACCGACAGTGAAAGCAGCTCGCCGAAGTACGCCTTGTCGATCTCGATATCGGATAACTGCGGGTTGCCGGTGCGGGACAGCACGCCCGAAGCCGAAGCCATCGACTCCGCCACGGGCGGCGGTATATCGCTCCTTTCACCCGTGGTGAACGCCTCCGCGAGAATATCCGGGGCGACGCGGCCGGAACTTGAGAGCATTGAAGACGCTTCCGTTCCGGAGCCCGCAGCCTTGACGAGCACCTTGACGTTATGATAATCATACTTCATCCTGAAAAGATCGATGAGCCCGCGCGTGTTCACGTATGAACTGAGTTCGTAATATACGTCCGCGCGGTGCTTCTGCAGGACGCTTTCGATCCTGCCCGCGTCCATCCCGGACATGTCGGAATAACCGCAGTCCGTGAGCTGTTTCGCGGCGTCGTCGAAGTCGCGCGCTTCGAGCATCCGGTTTATCTTTTCACTTGACAGCATGAAAGTCTCTCTGGCGCGGAGCATAGCGGTAAGAAACAGAAAATCAGTATCTTTCATATCATACAATCATTCCTCTCACGCCGCTTTATTCAAATAGCTCGGCGGCGACGCGCGGCGAAAGCTCATTCTTATACTGCGCCACGAGCGAGTCCACGCTGCAGTTTGCCTCAATGTCCCCGCCCGACAGTATGAGCCCGCCCCTGATGTCCGCAGGCTTGTCCGACAGCGTGAGCGAGGCGACCCTGCCTGTCTTGCTCAAAATGGAGTTCGCCGCCTCGGTTACTTTTGCGCCGATGCGCGTAAGGTCGGCCGGTGAGAGGATTATCGTCTCAGTCCCCGACAGCGAAGCTGAGCAGGCGAGTTTCGCGAGGAACTCGACGTATTCGGGTTCCGGAAGCTCGAGGAGCTTTTTCGCGGCGAGGTCGAAGGCGGCGACGATCATTTCCTGCTGCGTCGCGAGGACATGCTTCTTCGATTCCAGCGCCGCAAGGCTGTTCATCCGTTCGAGCCTGCGTTCCGCTTCCTTCGTACCGCTGTTAATGAGCTCCCAGTATTGATCTTGCTCAGCCTTCGCGTATTCCTGACGTATGCGCTCGCACTCCTCTGAAGCGCTCTGCGCAATAGCTCCGCATTCAACCGCCGACTCCGAACTGATATGTTCAAGGATTTTTTCAATTCCGTTCATAAAATATCAACCCTTTTCTGTGATCCCGGAATACCGGGGGCCTCCCGGAATTGCGGGAAGTTCCCGGCTAACCGGTACGCTTCCGGACCGCCGGGAAATCCTGCTCCTTAGATGAACAGCAACATGAATACGGAAACAAGGAGAGCAAGGATCGCGTAGAACTCGACGATGATACACATGATCATGCCCTTTGACCAGTCGTCGGGTTTCTTTGCGAGTATACCGATCGACGCGACCGCGACGCGGCCCTGCGCCATTGCAGAGATCAGGCCGCCGAAAGCTATCGGGAGGCACGCGACGAAATACTGCAGGCCCTGCTGTATCGTCAGCCCCGCGAAGTTCGCGTCCATAATACCCATGAACATGATGGCAAGGAAGCCCACGACGAAACCGTAGATGCCCTGCGTGCCGGGGATGACCTGCAGGATCAGCGCTTTACCGAACTTGCCGGGATCCTCGCACAAGACGCCCGCGCCCGCTTCACCGGTCATGCCCGTGCCTTTCGCGCTTCCGATACCGGCCAGCGTGACTGCCAGCGCCGCGCCTAAAAGCCCGAGCGCTGTGCCGCCGTATTGAGTAAGTAAATCTGCGAATCTCATTTCTATTCCTCCTTATTTCTTGACCAAATTGTTATATTTGATTTTTACTTTTAACGGGGAGAACGGTTTGCCGCCGTCCTCATAAAACTTGCCGAAGAACTCGAGGCATTGCAGGCGCAGGTCGTGCACGTAGCAGCCGAGTATGTTAAGGCCGAAGTTCAGGGCGTGGCCGATCAGGAATATGATCATGAATGTAACTATGTTCCCCGTCAGGGCGCCCAATGTGTTGAAGACCATCGCAATGACCCCGCCCGCGAGCATAAGCGCCATCACGCGCGAGTATGACAGGATGTCGCCGAAATACCCGGTTATATCATACAAGCCCGCCAGCCCCCCGATCAGTTTCCCGACGATAGTCGGCTTTGCGCGGCCCTGCGTCAGAATGATCGCGACAAGGCCGATGATGGCGACCCACCATGTAACTCCGAGCGCTCCGACGCCGATTCCGATGAACAGAAGCCACCAGGGGCAGATATCAAGGATCCCGTCGAGCAGATGGCCGTCCTTGGCCTGCATATAAATTTTGATCCCCATGCCGAAAACAATGTGGAGAAAACCAAGCGCAAGAGCGCCGATGAGTACTTCCATAGTGTTATCGAGCGGGTTGAACAGGTAC
>Ga0082212_10009271_pt1 | contig 12706 bp, 8 predicted proteins | sample TergutNt197P3_FD_71548 | JGI IMG/M metagenome (GOLD analysis project Ga0082212, IMG submission 71548) | Neocapritermes taracua P3 segment gut microbial communities from Petit-Saut dam, French Guiana - Nt197 P3 | ecosystem: Host-associated > Arthropoda: Insects > Digestive system > Gut ... | reverse complement strand
GCCCCCGCGCGCAACCACAACTTCGACCTCATTTCCATACTCCCTCCCTTTCCTTTCATCCCGCCCCTCGGCGGCGTCGCCCCGACAAAAAAGACTCCCAATTAAATCGAGAGTCGGGAAGGTAGCAATTCATATACCTGAATCCGTTACTTTCGGACCCCGGACGGGAATACCTTTTGTATGATAACGGTTTCCCGACCTGCATCGGGACCTTGTTAGCACTGGTATACGGGCTGCTACACCCTACTCTCTAACCATGTCCACTTGCCCCTGTCACCAGAGACGCGCAACAGGATACACCAAACCCCCGCCCCGCGCAAGCCCGGAATGAGAGCCGCCGTAAAAAAAATGAACACGGCGGCCGGACGCCAGTAAAAGCCTTAAAAAAATCTTGACGTCCCGCACTCCCAAATGCAATCATAACACCTTAACCTTTAATGGAGAAAAGTATGATGAAACGTGGAATGATGGTGGCGGTGGTGTTGGGCTTGGCGGCGGTTGCCGCGATGGGCGCGGGGATCGTGTGGGACACGGATGCGAACGGGGATTCGCCGTACTGGATCACGGGTGAGTCGGACGTGCGCACGGACGGGGTGCTGGTGTATGCGCACGGGGGGAATGTGACGGTCAATCAGGTGTCCTTCAGGGCGTTCTCTTCGGCGAACGCGGCGGGGACGGACATCGAGATGCCGTTCGGCGGGGGGCCGTACAATGACTTCGGGGCGCCGGGGATTCCGCCGCCGTACGCGACGCTGATCACGTCGGGGGTGTACAAGGACACCTCGGCCGCGATTGAAATCACGCTGAACAACCTGACGGCGGGGGCTTCTTATCAGATACAGTTCTGGGTCACCGACTCGCGCAACTACGGCGCGAGCCGTCACGAGACGCTGAGTAGCGCGGGGGGCAACACGGTGACGCTGAAGTTCCAGAACGCCGAGCCGGGGGCCTTGCTGAACGGGCAGTATGCGGTGGGCTATTTCGTGGCGGATGGCGCGACGCAGGACTTTCAGGTCACGCCGAACGCGTCCGCGCAGATGAACGCGATTCAGGTGCGCCAGTTGCCGGCGGGGGATCTTTTCATCGTGAAGGCGGACCCTCCGCTGGTGAACGCGGCGCTTATGCCGTGGGATCAGTTCGTCGAGAAGGGGAAGACGGCGGGGTGCGAGGTGAAGGCGAACCTCGGGTACACGATCACGGCGGTGTACACCAATGGCGTGCTGCTTGCGTCGCCGGGGGACGACATCTTCGCGTTTGCGCTGGAGGATGTGCAGGAGAACATATTCGTCTCTGCGGATGTGGCGCGCGATTTCTCCGTGCCGCTCAGTTACACGGGGAACTCGGGGAACTGGAGCGACGCGGGCAAGTGGGCGAGCGGGCTGGTGGCCACCAACGGCGAGACCGCGCGTTTCGTCACGCAGGCGAACCAGACGATTTCCGTGGATGTGCCGGTGCTGCTGGGCGGGCTGTACATGACGCAGCAGCAGACGTTCAATGCGGCCGGGGGCGACCTGACGTTTGCGGACGGGGCGGAGATACGGGCGTATCACGGGAACAACACGACGACCTTCAACCTGCCGCTGAAAGGCACGGGCGGGACAATCACGAAGCGCGGGAGCGGCGGTGTCTCGAACAACGCACTGAACATGCGTTTCGCGGGCCTGTTCGAAGATTTCGCGACGGTGAACCTGATGGGCGGGTGGCTGGAGAGCACGGCGGCCGGGACGGTCGCGATCAGCACGGGCAACGTGACGCTGGCGGGGTCGCGCCTGACCGTCGCGCCGTCGGCGGACACGGCGGCGCAGACGATCGCGGGCGGCGGCACCTTCACCGTCGGTCCCGGCCCGAACCTGATCACGATGACCAAACACAGCACCAGCACCAGTTTCAGCCTGACGCTGGGCGGTGCGCTGGCGCACCTGCCGGGTGGGGTACTGCCGATTAACCGCACGGGGTGGGACGGCACGGACACGAAAATCTTTCTCGCCCAGCCGCCCGCGCTCGTGAACGGGATACTGCCGCCGTGGATCGTCTCCGCCAACGGGGTTGGTGAGCGGAACCACTTCGTGACGTATGACGCGACCGACGGCATCGTTGACGTGACGACCGTTGACCACTCGCTCGCGGGGGCCATGGACATCGCCGAGGTCTCGGCGAACGTGTCCCTCGCGGACGGCACGGCCTTCCACGCGCTGGAGGTGAACAACGCGACGGTGACGTTGAACGGGACGCTGACACTGGGCGACGGCACCAACCCCACGGGCATCGCCCTGAACCAAGGCACGATACAGAACAACACCATCGACATCGGCGCCTCAGACCTCTACATCTGGAGCCGGAACGCGGACGGGAGCAACCTCAAAAGCGTCATCACGGGGAGCGGCAGCGTGTCGTTCTGCTCGGGCCTGCACCCGAATTGGGGGACATGCCAGAACCTGCCGTTCAACCCGTCGTCGCCCTGCACCTACACGGGGCCGACGCACATCTCCGGCACGCGCGTGCAGGTGACCACCGGCCACAGCCCCTTCGGCCCCGGCGACATCTACATCTACGGCAACGAGTCGCGGATCGGCGGGCAGATGTTCATCGCGGGCGGCTGCACCATCCCCAACAATCTGCACATCTCTGGCTTCGGCGCGGATCAGGACGCGGCCATCCGCGTGGCTGCGAACGCAACCCTGCTGGGGACGATCGAGGTCATGGACTACGCCGCGATCCAGACGTACATCGACCCGCTGCTCCTCGGCAACCTGATCTACGGCCCCGGCAAACTCCGCTTCAGGAACCCCCACGACGGCATCGGCCGCTCCGTCACGCTGACCTACCCCAACACCTACGCCGGGGGAACGGAAATCCTCTCGACAACCCTCCAACTCGACCACATCCAAGGTGCCTCCACCGGCCCGATTGAATTGCTGAACACCAATTCGCGCCTGCGCTTCAACAACGCCGAGGACTGGGTGTTCACCAACAGGATATTGGGCGTCGGCAGCCTCGCGAAAATCAACACCGGCCGCCTGACCATCACCGACTTCCGCGGCCAGTCAACCACCATGAACGAACTGGTCATCGCAGACGGCGACGTCGCCCTGCCCAACGTCCCGTGGGGGTTCCAGAACACTGCGATGAACCCCGCCAGCACGCTGACCATCCTGCCCGGCCCGCCCCGCACCTTCACGGTCTCCGGCAACAGCAGCGCCGCCAACAGCCTCTGCAACCTGAGCGGCCCCGTTTCCCTCATCAAAAACTTCGGCAACACGCTCACGCTCGGCGGCACCAACACCTACAGCGGCGCGACTGCCATCGAGGGCGGCACCCTCCAAGTGCTGTGTGCCGACACCTTCCCGGCCGCGACCGCGCTCACCTTCGACAACTTCGCCACGCTCGACCTCAACGGCTTCAGCCAGACCGTCGCCAGATTCAGCGGCAAGGGCCGGGTCATCAGCGCCGCCCCCGCCACCCTCATCTTCGGCGACGCGCAGGACACCACCTTCGAAGGCTACATCGACGGCGACCTCACCCTCGCCAAGCAAGGCCCCGGCACCGCCACCTTCGCCGTCTCAGGGACTTACACCGGCGACACCCTCATCAGCGGCGGCACGCTCAGGCTCAGCGCCTTCGACCGCGCCCTGCCCCCCCCCGCCATCGCCCCCGTCGCCCTCTGGCTCGACGCCTCCAACACCGACAGCCTCGACGCCGCCCACGACGACCCCGTCTCCCTCTGGCAAGACCTCTCCGAAAACGGCTACGCCTTCGAGACCTCCACCACCCTTGCGTGCGCCCAGCCCGTCGTGGACGGCGCCAAGCAGAACGGCCTGAACATGGTCCGCTTCTCCCGCACGCAGCAGACGCGCCTGGAGGCGTGGGACTGCGCCCCCGTCCCCAACATCCACTCCCTCGCCGCCGTCCTCATCATGACCGACGCCGACGGCGGCGGCGGCGGCAACCAAGGCATCTTCGGGCGCGCCGCATGGGGCGCCGACCACGGCATCCGCAAATGGAACAGCGGGTATGCGTTCGAGGCCCCCAACGGGTTCTACGACAACGGCGGCTGCTTCGTCAACGGGACCCAGACAACCGCGTTCATCGACAAGGAGCCCATGCTCCTCGTGACCATGCGCAACGGCGACAACAACCTCGCCGACATGGCGCTCGGCAGTTTCTACGCGGCCGACCGCGCCTTCAGCGGCTGGATCGGCGAGGTCATCGGTTTCAGCACGGTCCTCTCGACATCCCAGCGCCAGCAGGCCGAAGGATACCTCCGCGCGAAATGGTTCGGCACCGACCCCGTCCCCGCCGCCAGCAGCAACCTCCTGCCCACCGCCACCAGCGTCATCCTCAGCAACGGCGCGACCCTCGACCTCGGCGGCACCGAGCAGACCGTCGCCGAACTCATCGGCGAAGGCCTCGTCACCAACGGCACCCTCACCGTCACCGGCCGCCTCGCCATCAACGCCAACCCCGACGGCTCCTATGACGCGCTCGCCATCGCCGCCACCCTCATCGCCGAGCAAGGCGCAGTCATCGAAATCACCAACCCCCACCTGCTCTCCACCGGCCGCATCGTCATCCCCTGCGAGAACCTCGAAGGCGCCTTCGCCCGCGTCATCCCCGGCAGGTTCTCCTACACCTACGCCAACGGCGAGATCACCCTGAGCAACCGCGCCACGATGATTCTTCTCAAATAGATGATGGCTGAAAATCCTATAATTACTGCTCTAATCGAGGCAATTAACAAAAAAGCGATGCATGAAAATTGGGAATGATGCATAAGAACTTCTCTGTCCTCGTCATGTCAACGGTATCGGCATTTTGTGTTTTTGCAGCAAGCTCGGGGACTGCCCAGCAAAATCAAGAATCCGCGCTTGAATTAACGGAGCAAACAGCAAAAGAGTTTATCAATGTTCATTTGCAGGTTGAGCCTTTGATGAGGGACAACCCTGCAGGCAGCAGTGTGCATTGCACCGTTTCAATCTCCAACAATGTGGCAGAGTCCATTGCTGTGTTGCTGGCGCATTTGTGTGGCGCGTTTTTTTGACAGGATTTAACAGGTTTACAGGTTTTTTCTTTCGGGGCATATATGCCTTCTTTTCTAAGCAACGTAATCCTGAAAATCCTGTCAAAAATGATGCTAAGGTGAAATGGCGTCGGATAAGGGTACTGGCCGTGGCGGACGCGCCGTGTGGCTGGCGCTCGGTATTCTTGCGGTTACGTGGCGGTTTAACACAGAAAAAAAATTCATCCCGTGCGAAGACTCTGTTTGACATCGCCCGCCATTTGTACTATTATATCAATCACTTTTTCCACAAGGGGGATTAGCTCAGTTGGTTAGAGCACTTGCTTGACATGCAAGGGGTCGGTGGTTCGAGTCCACTATCTCCCACCAGTCCATGGGATGAACCTAAGCTGAAAGGGAAGTTATGAAACATGTGTCAACGTTTATGATTGCCACGGCAGTAGTGGCAGCCTGTGCCCTCCACGCGCAGGATGATCTCGCCCCCATCACGCTCAAAGCGCCCAACCTGAACAGGCCCGGGACGCTCATGCAAGCCTTCAGCAAACGCGCCTCTGCGAATGAGTACGACGGCCGTGCGCTGGAGCTTCAGGATCTGTCCGACCTGCTGTGGGCGGCCAACGGCGTGAACCGCCCCGATGTCAAGAAGCGCACCGCGCCCTCCGCGATGAACGCGCAGGATGTTGACATCTACGTGTTCCTGCCCGAGGGCGCGTACCTGTACGATGCCTTCGCGAGTGTCCTCAAGCCGATCGCGAAAGGCGACTTCCGCGCGGTGGCCGTCAAGCAGCCTCCGCCGCAGGGTATGCCGCAGCCGCCCGTGCTGCTGATACTGGTCAGCGACATCTCCCGCTTCACGCGCCTGAATGACGACGCGGCCAAGCTCATTAACGCCCGCTTCGACATCGGCATCGTCTCGGAGAATATCGCGATGTTCTGCGCCGCGGCCGACTTGGCGACGCACACGCGCGTCGCGCCCGACGCCGCCAAGCTGAAGGAGATACTCAAGCTGTCCGACACGCAGTACCCCATGATCGACCATCCCGTCGCCTATCCCAAAAAATAAGCTGGCGCGAAGCGTTGGGGCAACAAAGAAACAGGGGCGAATGATTATTCGCCCCTGTTTCTTTATCAGTCCCGGCTGCCAGTAGCTAGCGCAACACGCTGGCTAGCCCGCTCCGGTGTGAGGAACCCGGTCAAGGTCGCTTGCGTCGCCCTTCCGCATTAAATACCCTGCCGCGCCTTCGCTGAGAGGCTGCCCGCTGTAGGTGTCCGCAACCTTCCGCATCACCGCGAGGACTTCCGCGTTGCCTTCCTCGAGCGGGTTTGCCGAAGCACGCGCAAGTGTCCCGACCGCGATGCCCACATAGAGATCATCCCTGATGTTCTCCTCAAGCGCCTTGCATATCTCGGGGAGCGCGTTATCGCCGAATGTCGCGTATAGCCCTGCTATGTGCGCATTGACGGCTTGGCGTTTCGCCGTTATTTCAGGCGGGTCAACATGCGGGCTCGCCGACAGGTTCGCGCATATCCCGCACAGGCACAGGGCTGAGCCGAATGGGCTTATCCGTTTTCTCTTCTTTCCGTCCTTTCTCATCTCACATTCCTCCTGTCGCCTGTCTCAGTGCAGGTATTTACTCCATCCTTGCCCTTGCTCACGCATACGGTCAATCTGTCCCGCCGTGAGCCGTTTGCTTGCAAACACATTATTTCTTATCCGACTGTATCCTTGCCTTCACTGCTGTTCCGGAGGTGGGGCTTTTTTCATGTCCTTGTACAGGCCTTTCCAGTCGGGTGCCTCTCTTTTCATGTCGAGCCTTACCTCGGCAGCCTCGGCGAGATCGGAGAATTTTACTGTGATTTTCGGGGGTGCCTCATAGCGCAACACTTCCTTGTACACGCTAAACATGTTCCAATTTGGTTTCGGCTCGATGACGGGCATAGAAAGGCCGTGCTTCGCCAAGTCCACGGAGCAGACGGGGACACCTTCCGCATCGAACGACACGACCATGGTCAGGAGTTCTTGCGGGATTTTTGACGCGTCCCTGCCGTTCTCCTCCCAACAGCGGTACAGGATCTCGCGGACGTACACGGCCTGCGGCCCCGTGTTCGCGACCGAGGGGAAGAACGTCTTCGGCAACCCCAGGAATCCCAACGGTTTTAATTTGTCCGCGTCGTAGCCGAAGACGTTCTCCCCCGCCACACGCCGCTCCAGCAACGCGCCGAGGGTGCCGCTGTCGAACCGCTTGACCACTTCAAGGTCGCGCGCGTCCCCCTTAAACGCCAGATAGGCGAATATCTGTCTCCTCTTGACATCAAAACCCTGTTGCCGAATCAGTTCCTCATAGAGGAAATGCTCCACTTCCCTGTCATAGGTCTCCGTCTCCTTGGGCGGATAGAGCGCCACATACTTCCGCGTCCATTCAAGGGCTTCTTTCAACCCTTCGGATGCAAGGTTCATAGCATCCGTGCGTGCGAATGTCATGACATATTCTGTCGCCTTGTTGATATCCCCGATATCCGTTTCCAGCTCCTTATAGTATCTGCGGAATTCGCGGAGACTAGCATCATAGCCGATGAAAATCTGCACGCCAAACGTCATCGCCGCCGTATTGATGGCAGCGCATATCACCAATGTCTTCATCCGTTTTGTTCTCATTGTCATTTTCCCTCCTTTGCCTGTCTCAGTACAGGTATTTGCTCCATTCCTGCCCTTGCTTGCGCATACAGGAAATCTGTTCCGGTGTGAGCCGTTTGCTCGCAAACACGCTGTTCGTCTCTGTCGGCCCGGGCCTCATCAAGTGCCGTTACTTTTCCGCCTCCGCTTTCTTGCGCCTCACCTCGGCGTTGTCGGCTTCTGCTCTCTGCTTGCGCTCGCGCGTCCACTTGCCGAACACGTCGTTCTCGTCAGGGCCTTCCGTAAGGATGCTTTGCCCGTCCTGATAAATCATGGGCTTGTCGCCGTCCCAGATTTTGTAGAGCCGTTTTCCGTCATGCGGCTCGACACGGATTTCATTCGTGAGGCTGAGGGGGCAGACGGAGAAATAATACCCACCCCCTTTAGAATATAACCACCGCTCGCCTTTATAGGTGACCGCCACCAGATCATGCGAACCATTGATGTCGGTGATTACCCCCACCTTCTCTTCTGATTCAGGGGCAACCCCTTTGAGCATCATCGGCTCGGAGTCCAACCAAAAACCATTGCCCAAATACACCGAGACCGTGAATCGCATCTCCTCGGAGAAAGGAGGTTGCTTGTCTATAAGAAACTTGAGCGCCTCGTACATGTGTGTTTCCCCTACGGGAAGTTCAAAGAAATGCTCGTTGCCTTTGGGTATAGTTAGTCGGTCGCCTTTACCGTGTAATTCGCTCTCGCTATAATCGGGTTTATGAGGCAACGGGCGCATAGCGAGTTGCCAAGATGAAAAATAGACACGTTTTTTTGCAAGGGGAATCGGGGCTGTCCCTGTGTTTTTAATGGCAAGGTTGAAGTTGCCTCCAAACTCCTCCCCTTTAATAACCCACTCCTTGAAAAGTTTCACCTCTATCAAGGCGTTGGTCTCCGCGAAAGCGGACATTTGAAGTAATCCAAGCGTCGCCGTCAGCATCATCTTTCTCATTGTGTCTCTCTCCTTTTCCCCTTTCATTTTGACAGGATGGACAGGATTTTCAGGACTGATTTTGCCGTTACTTTTCCTCCTCCGCTTTCTTCCTGCGCACCTCGGCGTTATCCGCCTCCGCCTTCTGCTTGCGCTCGCGCGTCCACTTGCCCAGCACGTTGTTTTCGTCTGGACCCTCGATGAGGATGCTTTTGTACATATCGTAAATCATGGTTTTGTCGCCGTCCCAGATTTTGAACAATACCTTGTTGTCGTACGGTTCGATACGGATTTTGTTCGTGAGGCTGAGGGGGCAGATGGGGAAACAAAGGTCTTTACCCTCGCGTATAGGACGGCTGGGAATGGTTTTATAGAGCCAGCGTTCGTTTTGGTAAGTGACCGTTATCAGTTTCCACATATCGCTGTCTATTGTCCCTAGATGTTCCTCTGAATCAGGGACAACCCCGTTGACGGTCAACGGCTCGGAGTCCAGCCAGAAGCCTTTGCCCAAATACACCGAGACCGTGAAACGCATTTCCTCCGAGAATATATATTGATTATAGTCTCCCAAATGAAATTTGCGTCCTTCGTACACATGCGTCTCTTCAGGGAGAAGGTTAAAGAACTCGCCGTCCCACCGTATGACCTTATAATGTTCCTCTTGCGCCCGGTCTGCATAGGGGTCTCGGGGCAATGGACGCGCCTTCAATTGCCCAATCTCAAAATAGACTGGGTCTTTAGCGAGATGGATGGAATCCGTCCCTGTGTTTTTAATTGCCAAGTTCCCAAAATCACATTCCCCTTTTATCACCCAGTCCTTGAAGAGTTTGACCTCTATAAGGGCATTGGTGTCTGCAAAAACAGATGTGTGGAGAGAACACAGCACCGCTGTCATTATCATCATTTTCTTCATGGTGCTTGCGCCTCCGCTTTCTTGCGCCTCACCTCGGCGTTGTCGGCCTCCGCCTTCTGCTTGCGCTCGCGCGTCCATCTACCATACACATTATTTTCGTCTGACCCTTCTAAAAGCATCATTTTATACATATCAAAAATCATAGGCTTGCTGCCGTCCCAGATTTTGAATAATCCTCCGCCGTCATGCGGTTCAACTCTGATTGTGTTCATTGAACTAAGAGGGCAGACTGAATAGTAGAGGTCACCCGAAATGCTTTTGACATATAACCAACGCTCATTCCTGTAAGTAACCAATGACAACTTTCTGGAGGGTTCATGGGTGTTTCTTGTTTTGTTGTCGTTGATGGTTGCCAACTCCCCCTCTGAATCAGGGGTAACCACTCGATACACCAGCGGTTCGGAATCCAGCCAGAAGCCTTTGCCCAAATACACAGAGACCGTGAAACGCATTTCCTCGGAGAACGGAATCGGGAACTTTGGCAAAAAGAATTTGCGCCTCTCATATACATGTGTCTCTTCTGGAAGAAGGCGGAAACATTCACCCTCCCCTCCCATTATTTTATACTCCTCTTCTTGCCTTGAATCCTTTTGGGGATCACGGGGCAATAGGCGTGTAGCCAATTGCCCGATTTGGAAATAGCCAGGGTCTTTGGCGAGAAGGATAGGGGCAGTCCCTGTGTTTTTAATCGCAAGGTTGAAATTGCCGAAGTTCACTTCCTCTTTTATCACCCAGTCCTTGAAGAGTTTCACCTCTATCAGGGCGTTCGTTTCGGCGTAAGCTGGGACATGGAGAGAACACAGCACCGCTGTCATTATCATCATTTTCTTCATGGTGCTTGCGCCTCTGCTTTCTTGCGCCTCACCTCGGCGTTGTCCGCCTCCGCCCTCTGCTTGCGCTCGCGTGTCCATTTGCCATAAACATTGTTTTCATCTGGTCCTTCAGTAAGCATCACTTTGTACATATCAAAAATCATAGACTTGTCACCGTCCCATATTTTGAACAATCCCTTGCCGTCATGCGGCTCGACACGGATTTTGTTCGTGAGGCTGAGGGGGCAGACTGAAAAAGGATTAGATGAACCTTGAAGAGTCGAGTACAGCCATCGTTCATTTTTATAAGTGATTAGTGTCAACTCTCGTAACCCAATTGTAGTCAACTGTTCCACAGAATCAGGGACAACTCCTTGGAACATCATCGGTTCGGAGTCCAGCCAGAAACCTTTGCCTAAATACACCGAGACCGTGAAACGTATTTCCTCCGAGAAAGGAAGTCGTCTGGAGAGAAAAAATTTGCGTCCTTCATACACATGCGTCTCATCAGGGAGAAGGCTGAAAAATCCGTTGAAGCCTGCGCTTTCATCCGCAATTAGTTTATGCTCTTGTTCCTGCCTCTCATCCGACATCTTGTCAGGCGTGTGGGGCAACGTGCGAGTCCCCAGTTGGCCGACTTCAAAATCAAAAGGGGTCTTGGCAAGAAGGATCGGATCAGTCCCTGTGTTCTTAATCGCAAGGTTGAAATTCCCGAAGCTAGGCTCACCTTCGACAACCCAATCCTTAAAGAAATGGACTTCGACTAAGGCATTCGTTTCTGCAAACAGCAATGAAGCTGTGTTAAGAAACATGGCTAGTATGATGTGACTCTTTCTCATGGTGTTCTCCTTTTATGGTAATGGTGGTTTGATTGATTACTGGTTGGGAAGGTTAATCTCCCAAAGTTCTTCGGGTTGGATTGTTATCCCGCCCAGCGGGCTGGGGGGGCCGCTGAGCCAACCTTTTTTCGTGGGCCTGTCTGTACCCCCGATAAGGTGGAAATCCTCGTGCGCGACACAGAACTCGATCACATCAATGAAGTTTGTTGCCGGACTGTGCGCCCCTGTCTTTAAATACGTTTCCTCGGCGATGTTCACGACGCTCACGTGCGCGCCTCGGAACATGGTGTTCGTCCCGAAATACTCCTCCGCGTGACCGCCCGTGTCAATCCGGTATTTCCCGTTTGCAAGGCGAATGCCGGTGCGCGAGGGCAAAGCTAACTTCACGTAGTCCCCGTACTGCGTGTCGTTCCGGTTCGTCGCGATGAATCGTCCAGCCTTATACTCCCCGGAAAACGTTTGTTCGCACATTTGCAGATTATCTAGCTGCAACTTGTAGTCGTAATGAATCCACATACTCCCGTTTTCGATTGTGAGCCCGTTCGGGTGCTGCTCGGTTGGCGGGTATTCAATCTCTCCCTTGTACTTATAGAAGTTGGTGGTGGTGCCGTCGTCGAGGATGGTGACAGGCATATCGAAGGGGGTGACAACAAATTCGACATCGATGCCGCAGCCGCGGTCGGGGTGGGCGTAGAAGGCGGCGACGGTATTCATGACGTTGTTGACATTGAACATCGCCACGGCGCCCCCGTTGACGGCGGTGCCGGTGCCGAGGCCCGCCATGTAGTCGTCCTCCGCCATGACCTGCACCTTGAGCGTGTCGTGGCGGGTAGTGATGAGCAGGGTGTCGGAATGGCTGAAGCCCTCGGCGGGGCCCGTGCCCTCGAAGGCGATGGTGAGGGTGGCGTTGCCGCGCCGGGCGGCCTCGACCCACACCTCTGTGAAGTCGTACTGGGGGTAGGAGAAGATGACGGGCTGGCCGTCGATGACGGTCACGCCGTTGGTGACGGTCTGGCCGCACTCGAGCAGGGGGATGCTGGTGGGCGGGGAGGTCCACACCTTGACCGCGCCGGGGGAGCCGTTGAGCGAGAGGGTGAGGGTGCCCGGCATGTGCGCGTCGTTGTACAGGCGCACGGGGTGGAGTAGGCGGCGGACGGGGAGTTCCCAGCCTACCCCGGGCGGGAAGGCGAGGCGCTTCTCGACGCTCTGCTCATCGGAGCCGAGGTTGGGGACGGCGCGGACGCTGCAGACGGTGGCTTTGTTGGTGAGGGCTTTGGCCACGCCGCCCTCCTGCCATTCGAAGACGCCCTTCATGTCCCACGGCGCAGTGCTGGGGGAGACCCCCCTGAGATAGACGGCCTCGCCGGCTGCGACGGGGCCGCCGGGGGCGATGGGCTGGTAGGCGCCCCCGGCGTCCTTGCGCAGGTAGCTGATGCCGCTGCTGGCGGAGGCGAGGCGGCCGGCGGTGGTGTTGCCGCGGCTGTGCTCGGGGCAGGCGCAGCAGCCGCCGCCGTGGCCGCCGGGGA
>Ga0082212_10009270_pt1 | contig 12706 bp, 8 predicted proteins | sample TergutNt197P3_FD_71548 | JGI IMG/M metagenome (GOLD analysis project Ga0082212, IMG submission 71548) | Neocapritermes taracua P3 segment gut microbial communities from Petit-Saut dam, French Guiana - Nt197 P3 | ecosystem: Host-associated > Arthropoda: Insects > Digestive system > Gut ... | reverse complement strand
GGCTTTAGGTACAGCGGTGGATATATCTTGTTCGGGTTGTTGATTGTCGTAACAAATTCGCTTTTTATCCGGTCAATAGCTTTTGGTGCAATGTCAATGATAATGCCGTCGTCATTGACGCCCAACAGGATATGCCCACCCTCCCGGTTGGAAAATGAACAGACTGTTTCGTAAACATCTTTAGGTACGCTATTAGTTGATTCCTTAAACTCAACTGTCAAGCACTCGCCACTTTCAACTAAAGTTATGATTTCATCGGCTGTCATACTGTTTGCCCCTCTCGCCGGAACTCTTATTTATAATGCAAGTACATCATTGCCCGTCTACCGAAGACAGTGTTCCCACAAATCTACTGTAGGCAAAATTCCTGTGCCGTGATTGTTGATTGTCCTTGGCTCAATATTCTCAAATATACGCTTTCAAGATTTAGTTACAAGAAAGAATATCTTGAAGGGCTCGCCTGTTGCTGATCCTTTCTTGATAGCAAAAGCCGAAACCATTTCTGGTGTTGTTGTGACGCAAGAAGAATTCAAGCCTAATGGCGTAAAAATACCGAATGTTTGTAAAGAAAGAAACATTAGGTGTATTAATTTAGAAGAGTTCATGGAACATCAGAAATGGATTTTTTGACTTTAATTAGTTAGCACACGTATAAATTCGGTGACGGCTTCGGATTCTTGCTTTGGTTGTATGAAAACAAGTAAAGTAATGTGTTCTGCAACAGCTTGAACTCAGAAAAAAAGCAGTTATCGAGATTACCATACTGCTCTGTGCAGTCTATAACAAAATGTACGGTGGTGATGATATGTTTGATAACGGTTTCCCTCATACATATGGTGAAACTGTTAATCGCGTTAATGCCATTATTCCTTCAAAAATTTACCGTAACGTCAGCACGCTTGTGTCGGATAATTGTGTTGATTATTTTTCCAAAGGCATGACAATCACAAACCCACCGAATAACACAAAAAAGTTCGTATTTGGGTCGAGTTGGCGTGCCATGAAGCATTGAAATCACACGGTTTCAGTGCTTCATACTTTAATGGCGTATTTTAAGATTAACACTATCTCAACACTTTGGGTGCGCGAAGCGGGATAAGAGCGCCCATTACTGAGAGCAACAATGCTTACCGCACAACCGTAAAGCAATCCAAGCCATTTTCATTTATGCGAGTCACTGTAATTACTAACCGTTCTGAGTTACGGAGTAGTAATATGGGAGAAAAGGTTAATGGCCCTTTGCTTGAGTCTTGCTAAGTCCTGCTCGCTGGGTAAACCTCTTATATCACCCATAAGGCCTTTTGTGCTGTGTTCTTCTGATCCAACAAACTCACTGAGTACGTACCATTCATCAACTACAGTAAAACCAAAGTGTTCAAAGAATTGACCTATGTATTTTCCGGCAGGCAAAGCTTCCCTAATGCCAGTATGAGGACCGGAGTATGTGCAGAATACCAGGCATTTCTTTCCCGGTACCTTTGGTGCGCAAGGTAGTATCCGCCCGCCTTTCTTATAATGATTGAATTTTGCTTTTAGATAGTCATCAGCAGTTTTCGGAATATGCCAATTGTAGGAAGGTGCGCCAAAGCAAACGAGATCATAATCATAGAAATCCTCTTTTTCAGCATCCTGGATTTTGAGTATTGTTGTACTAAATCCGGCTTCAACTAGTCCATCGTTAACACTATTTGCGACTTTTTCAGTATTACCGGTTATAGATAAGTAAACTATTAACGCTTTTCTCATATGTCCTCCATTTGTTATTTAAACCCGCTACCTCATACTTGTACTGCAAGTATAGGCGGGAATACCGAAGATTTGATGCGGTCAGTTTAGCATATGCTGTCTCGGAATTCAATATGCGGTAACTATGTGATATACTGGATTTACTGCCAAAATATGATAGAGTTAGATATACGACCGGACAGTGCGTGGTACACAAGATACCAAACATTGCAAAGGCTATAACGTAGAAGGCAAGAGTTTATGAAGCAGCAAACATCCAATACACGCGCAGCCCATGAGTCGCTAAAGCGGTATTTCGGGTATGATTCGTTTCGCGACGGGCAGGAAGCACTGATTAACGACATTCTTTCAGGTAGGGACGTTTTAGGAATCATGCCTACCGGCGCCGGGAAATCCGTGTGTTTTCAGGTGCCGGCGCTAATTATGGAAGGCATAACGCTCATTGTGTCACCATTGATTTCACTTATGAAAGACCAGGTAAATATGCTGGTCCAAGCCGGGATTGCTGCAGCCTATATAAACTCCACGCTCAACGGAAGCCAAATCAGTAAAGTGCTGCAAAATGCTCGCAATAATGCCTACAAGCTAATTTATGTCGCACCTGAGAGGTTGTTTACCGAAGGCTTTCTGAGCTTTGTCAAGTCGGTCTCAATTTCGATGGTTGCAGTGGACGAAGCGCACTGCATCTCACAATGGGGCCACGATTTTCGCCCAAGCTACTTAAGGATTTACGAGTTCATAAGCTATCTGCCGACCCGTCCGGTTGTTACCGCTTTTACGGCAACGGCTACGCCAAAAGTACGCGAGGACGTTGTTTCGCTGTTGCAACTAAAAAGCCCGACCGTACTTGCGACAGGCTTTGACAGACCGAATCTGTATTTTGAAGTGCAAAAGCCAAAAAACAAACTCCAGGCATTACTGGCGTTCCTGAGTAACAAAAGGGAACGCAGTGGCATTGTATACTGTTCGACCCGCGCGACAGTTGAGGAAGTTTGCAGCGACCTTATCAATAATGGTTACAGCGCCTCAAGATACCACGCCGGGCTTACCGATACTGAGCGTCATTGCAATCAGGACGACTTTATTTATGACCGGAAGCAGATCATGGTCGCAACAAACGCATTTGGCATGGGCATTGATAAGTCAAACGTGGCGTTTGTAGTTCACTACAACATGCCTAAGGATGTCGAGAGTTACTATCAGGAAGCAGGGCGAGCGGGACGGGACGGCGAGAGTGCTGATTGTATATTGCTTTACAGCGGTCTGGACGTCCGGACTAACCTATGGTTAATTGAGAATTCCTATGAGTCAGAAGGGCCGGAAAATGAGGCACAGAAAGCGCAGGTACTGGAGAATGAGCGCGTAAAGCTGCGCGAAATGACGTTTTACTGCGCGACATACGATTGCTTGCGGGGGTACATACTGAAGTACTTCGGCGAAACTCCTCCTGTTTACTGCGGCAATTGCTGCAGTTGCCATACAAACTTTGAGACTGTGGATATCACGGTGGAGGCACAGAAGATACTGTCCTGCGTCGCGCGCATGAATGGAAGATATGGGTTGAACATGGTCATCGATACGCTTCGGGGCAGCAGTAAAGAGAGGATACTCCGATTAGGCCTTGACAAGTTGACTACTTACGGCGTCAGCGCACAATCCTCACATCAACTGCGGGCGACAATTCAGCACCTCATCCTACAAGGATACTTGACCAAGACAGACGATGAGTACCCGGTTATCAGGCTTGGCGGGCGCGCAAATGAGATTCTGCGTAACGGTAGGCAGATATATATGAAACTTCCAAAAGACAAAGAGAAAAAGGCTCCGATATCGGGTAAAAGCGATTCAAATGTACCGGTTGACGACGCGCTGTTTGCGGTTCTACGCGGCGTCAGGAAGGCTATCGCGGAGGAGCAGGGCATACCCGCTTTCGTAGTTTTCCACGACAGTACTTTGACAGAAATGTGCGTAAAACGCCCAACGACCATTGAAGCGTTGCTTAATGTGTCGGGCGTAGGGCAAGTTAAGGCTAATCGGTATGGTAAACAGTTTTTAGATGCAATCCTGGTTTATGAAGGTTCCAGTAAGTATTGAGAGTTAATTGCTTTTTTATGGATTGGTGGTACAATCGAGACGTAATGATAGTGGACTTTTGTCATAAGGATGGTTAGTGTTATGAATCTTGAATCAATTAAGTCAAGCGTATTGTCGGAACTACCGGGAACAGAGATCCTAAACGGTGACATACTGTACAATAACTGCGGATGTCAAATTCTTTCTCAATCGGCAGTATCCATTGATTTTCTGATAAACACTGCAGACGAGAATGAATCGGCAGAGTATTCCCTGCGAGTAAGCGGCGACCTGAATGGTGTTTTCGAGTTGATTCCGGAGGTGAATAAAAGGTCTGCCAAGTGGGATCGCTACTCATATGCCTGTCTACTACAGTACGAGCAGGAACTGAGCCTCCTTGGCCCAAAAGATAAAAGCGAGCACAAAGAGTACACCCGCCAGGGAATGATAAAACGTGTGCTTGACGAACGCCGGCAAAAGGCCGATAAGGCGTCATACCGCGTCCGATGGGCAAACAACATCTACGGAGATCACGATCTGGTAAACGAACGGGGCGTACATTACAAAGTGTTTCTTCGTGATTTTGAAGCAGAAACCGGATACAGCGACAGTTGGGATTCCAAGATTAACAAACTCGGTACCACAAAGCACATTATGTTTGCGTTCAACGAGTTGAAAAAGAACAAAAAACTGTATGACAAGCTGGATAAAAAATATCCTTTTATCGAAGTATTCTGCGATCCATTAAATGAAAATATGATTACCTGGTATTACCCACATAAGCTCCCCGCAGGTGAGCAACACCTAATTTCACGCTATTTCAAAGAACAAAGTCACATTGGCAACTCGGAGCAAGAAATTAAGTCTTTTTTAAGCTTCATTGAGGATGCAGAAGAAATGGAGTCAATATGCATTCGCCCCGAAGTCAGGGAAAAGGTCGAATGCGCTTTTGAACAGTCCATGCTGAGAGATCTGGAGCGAACATATAAGCCTGATTATTCTCAAATCAAAACAGAACTGTTCCCATACCAAAAAGAAGGCGTGGAGTTCGTACTGTTCAAAAAAGTGGCAATTATCGCCGATGAAATGGGACTGGGGAAAACAGTTCAAGCTGCCGCCGCCGCCGTACTAAAAAAGCAGATTTTCGGGTTTTCAAAAACGTTAGTCGTATGCCCCGCTACCCTAAAGTCCCAATGGAAAAAAGAAATCGAAGCATTCACGAACGAAAAAGCGCTGTTAGTGAGCGGGACGCCCGATGAAAGGGAAACCCAATATCTCGATGATGGATACTTTTTCTTTATCGTCAATTATGAAACTATTCTTCGCGACAGCCTTGCTATCAACAAAGCGGGGATAGATTTTCTGATTCTCGACGAAGCCCAGCGAATCAAGAATTATGAAACGAAAACCAACTCATCAATAAAACGGTTGCAGGCTAAACACACACTTGTTATAACCGGTACGCCTATTGAGAACAGGCTAATCGACATTTTCTCGGTCCTCAGCGTACTAGATCCATTTTTTCTTGGTCCTCTATGGGAGTTTTCGTACCAGCACTGTCTATTCGATCCTGTTAAGATTAACAAAATCAACGGTTACTATAACCTCAAGGCACTCAATACCAAACTATCGGATATTTTAATCCGCCGTGAAAAAGTAAACGTACTGGATCAGCTCCCCAACGTGCAGCAATTCGATATCCCCGTCGGGATATCACCGCAGCAGGCGGAATACCATGCGTCATGCGCTGCCGGGATTGCTAAAATCATACGCAAAAAGTTCCTAACCGCTTACGACATGCAGCGATTACAACTTTTGCTTGCCAATATGCGCATGGTTTGCGATTCAACCTACTTAATTGATGAAACAACGAACATATCGCCAAAAATGGATGAACTTGAAAACATCCTTATCGAAAAGTTTGACCTGAGAAACACCTGCCGAAAAGTCATTATTTTTTCAGAATGGATTAAGGTACACAAGCTGATTGGGCAGATGCTCAGGGAGAATAAAATAGGTTTTGTCGAACTGAATGGGAACGTTCCTGTTAAGTCAAGAGGGGATTTAATCAGCAAGTTTGAAAGCAGTCCGGAATGCAAGGTTTTCCTTTCGACGGAAGCCGGAGGAGCCGGCTTAAATTTACAGTTTGCGGACACGCTTATCAACTTTGAACTCCCATGGAATCCCGCCAAGAAAAACCAACGTATCGGCCGAATCGACAGGTTGGGGCAGATGAGTAAAAACCTCACAATATATAATCTGATAACCAGGAATTCTATTGAAACGCGGATTGCCACCGGTCTGCTTGTAAAGCAAAGCCTCTTTGAAGGCGTCCTGGATCGCGGTAGCAAAACGGATTATGTTGATTTCTCGTCCAAAGGGCGTTCGCAATTTATTGAACAGCTTGAAGCTTTTATTAACCAAGCGGAAGAAATAGGCGGGGACGATGCTTTCCTTGACTCTCAAGTTGAAACTGTTGGGCGCGAAGACAGTTTAGTCGAAGAGTTCGATATATCGGATGATGATATCATCAGTATGAGTGACCCGATAACTGAGACTCCGGGAGTATCCGGAGAGCAAGGGTCCGCTTCGCATGACGATGTGTCGAAAACTGAAGAGTTGGAAAAAGTAATGGCGAGCGGTATGCAGTTCTTAGCAGGGTTGTATAAGATGTCCACAGGTAAGGAAATGGGTCTGGAAAACCAGAATATAAGAGTCAATAAAGAAACCGGTGAAATCACCATGACCTTTAAGCTACCGGTATAGAAAATCATCATATTGTATACTGCTACTTGCAGGGAAACCGGTGTTTCATAATGAAAGCATGGCTGTCATGTTGCTAATGCGCCCGCAAAGAACTCGGACGCCAGTTTCAGGACAAGCTCCGGGGCGCCCGGTGTTGACAGCGAATGGTCCCCATTTGGTACTATGGTCAGGGGTACGTGAAACTTCCCGGCAAATGCCTGGGCGTCGGCAAGGGGAACTGTCTCATCAGACCCTCCGTGTATCATGCGAAGCTGCGCAAAGCCCTCCCGCCAGAAGGCGAATGCGTCATATCGCTGCAAATCGTCGTAAAACCCCTGAGTGATTTTCAAATCACGGGCATAGCCATACTCGTCCTTACTAAGGATTATCTCCCCGGTTGCTTCAAGTCGCGCTCTTTGCTCCTGAGTTGTCTCTAAGTTAAAAAGTCGCGGCATGCTCACTGCAGCACACCGCAAAAAAGCGCGGCGCAGTGATGCGCTGCGATTACTTTTCGCGCGTCCGGCTAAATAGATAAGCGTAATGTATGCGCCAAAACTCGAGCCGAAGTAGATAATCTCCGGCTCCTGCGCCAACCCGCGCGCGCGGGCTTCGACCGCCGCAAGATCCGCTGTGCAATTATCCAAACGCAGAAACCCGCCGTCCACCCCGCTATCCCCGTGTGCCGGCAAATCCAGCGCAATTGCCCCTATGCCCAGTAATGGCAGTTCATTAAGCATCATCGTTGCCGTTGTGCTATCTTTGCTGCTGCCAAAACCATGAACGATTATGCAAACTGCTTTTTCGTTTCCTTTGATGTTATATACGCACGGTATACTGTAGCCGCGCTGCCCGGATATATACTCTTTTTGCAAGGTCTCACCCCCCTTTCCCGGGATTTTTGCATATTATTGCATAAAGTATAGCATAAAATCAACAGCTATGGGGAAAATATAACTATAGACGAAAGCAAGGGTAGTTTGTTATACTGACTCCGGAGCGGCTTGCTGTTCGATTCGCATCCCGTTACCCAAACTAGGAAGTGTCGTTGATGGATAAGCAAAAAAAGAAGCTCATGTGGGCTATTTACATTGTCGCCTTAATCGAGATGCCCGGGTTTGCATTAACGCCCGGAATCAACCAAATGAAAACCACCGCGTTTCCGGAGATGTCGCTGGCGCTGATCCAGACCGGGCTCGCGCTGGCGTCTTTGGCGCAGCCGGTCACGGCGTTTTGCACTGCGCTTCTGGTGAACAGGAGAATCGCGACAAAGAAGATGGTTATTTTGTTCGGCTTATGCTTATTAGCCGCCGACGCCGTGCTTGCGCTATATCTCAACTCGCAGTTTTGGCATTTTATCCTGTTGAACATCGTGATGGGGGTGATGATAGGTTGCGTACACCCGAACATGTTCGGTCTGATGTTTGACAATTTCGAACCTCATGAGCGGCAAGCCATTGCGGGATACCAGTCTGCGATAATAAACGGCGCCGGGATAGCTATGGGCGTTATTGGGGGGTTACTGGCGACGTTAATGTGGTACGGCGGGTACCTTGTGTTTTTTGCAGGCTTGCCGGTAGCCGTAATAGTCTTTTTTACCGTGCCGAACTATTGGGCGCCCGTCGCCGACCGTTCGGTCAAGAAAACCTCCGCTAGAATAAACCCGAAGATTTTCTATTACTGCGCCGTAACATTGATTTTCATGATGGTCTACACCGCCTGCGCATCAAATCTATCGACGCATATCCAGGGCATCGGCAACTCGGCTACTGCAGGGATCGGCACCGCTTTCCTAATGGGCGGCGGCGTGGTTGCCGGGCTTCTTTTCAATAAGCTTTCGAAGAAGTTTGACGACTACGCGATTTCGATTTCATTATGTATCGTGTTTATTGGCTATATCGTACTTAGCCTATCCCAGCATTCGCTGCCTTTGGTGTTTGCCTCTGTTTTCCTGGTCGGTACGTCGCTGAGTTTCGTAATGCCGCATTGTATTTTCAAGGTATCGACACTTGCAACCGACAAGTCCAACTCGCAGATGGCGGCAGCGCTCATAACGACGGTGACCCCTGCTACCGGGTCATTCCTATCCCCGGTTATTTTCACAAATATCACGACCGCGTTGTTTGGGGAGTCTACGGTAGCGCGCTATCAGTTCATTGGCGCAGTTGTAATTGTATTCGCCGCAGTCGTCGCGGTAGTGACGTTCGTATCGGGGCGCAAACAGGTGGCGTAATGACCGCAAGCTTCTAATAGAAGCAGTGATTTGGCAAATATGCCACAGGCGCGAAACGTCTGTGGCATATTTTTTCACATATAGTTATATCGCAATTTCCGGGTATAACGGGAAGTGCGAAAGAAGCTCCTGAATCTGTTTCCTTGATTTCTCCACTATTGAGGCCTCTATTTCATATTTTGCTTTACTGTTCAACGCAGGTGTTGTATGCCTTAGTATATTGTCGATTATCGAAGCGATGCTTTCCATCTCGTCGGCAGACATCCCGAGAGTCGTTACCGCCGGGGTCCCTATGCGCAAGCCGCTTGTATACCACGGGCCATTTGCGTCAAATGGCAGCGCGTTGCGGTTCAGCGTGACGCCGCTCGCCCTGAGCGCCGACTCGGCCTGCCTGCCTGTGAGCCCGTAGGTCTTCTGCACATCCAGCAGCATAAGGTGGTTGTCTGTCCCGGCGGTCAGGATGTCCACGCCGCGTTTGATGAAAGCTTCAGCCATTGCCCTGGAGTTTTTCACGATATTGGCTGCGTATTGCTTGAACTCAGGCGTTTTAGCTTCATTGAATGCAATAGCTTTTGATACCATCATATGTGGAAGCGGGCCGCCCAAAAACGCCGGGCAGCCTTTGTCCAGAAATTCGGCGTACTCCTTTTTGCATAGTACAAAACCGCCTCTCGGGCCTCTCAACGTTTTGTGCGTGGTAGACGTCACTACATGCGCGAATGGGACAGGGTTGTAATCGCCGGTGAAGACTTTCCCCGCGACCAGCCCCGCGAAATGCGCCATGTCGACCAAAAATACAGCTCCGACTTCATCGGCGAGCTCCCTCATTTTGGCGAAGTTGATACTTCGTGGATAAGCGCTGTACCCTGTCATGAAAACAAGCGGCTTGACCTCATGGAGTTGCTTCCTCAACTCATCCAGATCGAGAAGCTTAGTCTCCTTGTTCACCGTGTATGTGTACGCGTCAAACAGGATGCTCGAGTAGTTATGCCGGTAGCCATGCGTAAGATGACCGCCCGAGTAGTAATCCAGGGCCATCAACTTCTGCTTTCCGAAAGCATCCCTGATTTTATTAAAGTCGTCCCTTTTCATCTTAGCGACGTCGCTCTCGCCTATTGCCTCCACTAATGGATGCTCCACCTTGGCGGAAAGTATCGTAAGGAACGCGATCATATTGGCGTCCGCGCCGGAATGAGGCTGCACATAAGCATGATCTGCGCCAAACAGCTCGCAGGCAAGTTTGATCGCTTCTCCCTCCACTTTGTCGACATTGTCGCAGCCTGCATAGAACCTGTGGTACGGGTAGCCTTCCGCGTACTTGTCAGTGAGAAGGTTCCCCATAGCAGCCTGAACGGAAAGGGAGCTGTAGTTTTCGCTTGCGATCAGCTTCAGGTTCGACCGCTGGTCCTTTAGCTCATTTAGCACGCAGTCCGCGATTTCAGGTGATATTTCCTTCATTTTCTCATAACCGGCCAGAAATGATATCGCTCCTGCATCCAGCTTATCGCGCGGTGTTTCCGAGACGTATCTCATCAGCATATTCGTTGTGTTTCCCGTTGTTCCCATTTTGCATAACCTCCAGTAAAAACTAACGCCCCAAGCATAACGCTTGGGGCGAATCAATACAATCCGCGGTACCACCCAAATTCAGAAGAAACCTTCTGCACTCAACGGCGCTAGTATAGCTACTGTACGCCTCCCCTGATAACGGTGGGATCCGTCGGCTCCTACTATACATCCATTTTCAAAGCCGCGACTCGAAAGCGCCTTCGATACTGCCCTCATAAAGATTCGCACCAACCATCTTCTCTCTGAGCATCAGGCAATACTTACTACTCTTTGTCATCGTCTTTACTATCCCGCCCATTTTAGCATTCTTTTTTTTGGAATGCAATAGTTTATTGAAATAATTATATGTAAGTGTTAGAATGCTGAGTAAGTTTTATTGGTAAAAGGAGGAATACCCTGGCAATGGCAAAGAAGCAATTCAAATCAGAGTCGAAACGGCTACTCGACCTCATGGTCAACTCCATCTACACACATAAGGAAATCTTCCTGCGCGAACTTGTTTCGAATGCCTCCGACGCAATCGATAAGTTATGCTATATCTCGCTGACCGACGATAGGGTCGGGCTCGGCCGCGAGGATTTCCGTATCGACATCGTAGCCGATAAGGAAAACAGGACGCTTAGAATCTCCGATAATGGCGTCGGCATGACTGCCCAGGAGCTCGAGTCCAACCTCGGAGTGATTGCCAAGAGCGGTTCGCTCGAGTTCAAGAAAGAGATGGACGACAGTAATGACGATCTGGATATTATCGGCCAGTTCGGGGTCGGGTTCTATTCTGCGTTTATGGTTGCATCGACTGTAACTGTCATATCACGAGCATACGGCGAAGAGTCCGCCAACAAATGGGTCTCGAAAGGCTCCGACGGATACACGATCGGGCCGTGCGGGAAGGACGCGCCGGGCACGGACATCATTATTGAGATTAAGATCGATACCGAAGACGAGAAGTACGGCGAGTACCTCGAGGAACATACGCTTCATAATTTGATAAAAAAATACTCTGATTACATCCGCTGGCCAATATATATGGACGTCACGAAGAGCCGCAAAGTCGAGACTGACGAAGTGGACAAGGACGGCAAAAAGGTATCGACCTGGGAGGATTACAACGAGTGCGAGGTCATCAACAGCCGCGTACCTATCTGGCAAAGGCCAAAAAGCGAGCTCCCGGAAGACGCCCTCAACGATTTCTATAAAGAGAAGTTCTTTGACCATGAGGATCCCACGGCTGTCATCCATGTATCAGCGGAGGGTCTGGTCAGCTTCAAAGCGCTGCTGTTCATCCCGTCGGTCACGCCATATGATTACTTTACGCGCGAGTTTAAGTCCGGGCTGCAGCTATACTCGTCCGGCGTCATGATTATGCAAAACTGCCCCGACTTACTCCCGGAGCACTTCCGCTTTGTGCGCGGCGTCGTCGACTCGCCGGATTTCTCTTTGAACATCTCGCGCGAGATACTCCAGCACGACCGCCAGCTCAAGGTCATCGCGACGAATATCGAGAAAAAAATCAAAGCCGAGTTATTGAGGCTGTTGGAGGGCGAGCGGGAGAAGTATGAGAAGTTCTACGTGGCTTTCGGTATCCAGCTAAAGTACGGTATCGCCAACGGCTATGGGGCGAACCGCGATCTGCTGGCGGATCTCATTATGTTCTACTCATCAAAAGCGCAGAAACTCATCCCGCTCGCTGAATATGTGAAGAATATGCCTGAAGAGCAGAAGTACATCTATTATGCGGGCGGCGATAGCGTGGCGCTGCTGGATAAGCTGCCGCAGGCTGAGCAGATACGCGACATGGGATACGAGATTCTGTACCTGACTGAGGACATCGACGAGTTTGTCGTCAAAATACTGAGTAAGTTCGAGGAAAAGGAGTTCCGTTCCGTAAACGACGACGATCTCGGGCTCGGGAGCGACGAGGACAAGAAAGACGCAGAGCGCCAGGAGACGGAGAATAAAGATCTGCTTGAGTTCGTCAAGGAGTCGCTCGATGGCAAAATCGTCGCGGCGAAGCTTTCAAAGAAGCTGAAGAACAATCCTGTTTGCCTGGCTGCGCAGGGCGAGATTAGCCTTGAGATGGAGAAGTACTTTAAGTCGATGCAGGGGCGGCAGGAAGGTATGTTCGGCGAGATGCTGGCGCAGCGCGTCCTGGAACTCAACGCCGACCATCCGTCGTTTGCCGCGCTCAAGAGCGCTTTCGAAAACGACAAGGATAAAGCAGCCAAGTATTCCCGGCTGCTTTATGGACAAGCTCTATTGACTTCGGGTGTTCCGCTCGAAGACCCATCGGAGTTCTCAGATTTGATCGGCGAACTGCTGTTTGGGTGATGCTTAACCGAACCA
>Ga0082212_10009269_pt1 | contig 12706 bp, 10 predicted proteins | sample TergutNt197P3_FD_71548 | JGI IMG/M metagenome (GOLD analysis project Ga0082212, IMG submission 71548) | Neocapritermes taracua P3 segment gut microbial communities from Petit-Saut dam, French Guiana - Nt197 P3 | ecosystem: Host-associated > Arthropoda: Insects > Digestive system > Gut ... | reverse complement strand
TTCAATTAGATAATTAAATACTCTGTTAACTTTATTTAAATGTATTAATTGTAATCTTGATGGTATTGTTGATGGTATTTTATTGGTATTATTTGTTATAAGGAAAAACAAACAATCTTTTGGGGGTTCTTCTAATACTTTAAGTAAACTGTTAACAGCGTATTTGTTCATCTTTTCAGCTTCTTTTATTATGCATATTTTCTTCTTAATTATAATTGGTTTTGTTTTTATAAATTCATGTAATTTTAAAATTTGTTCTTTTTTTATTATATTGCCATCTGGTTCTATGATTTTTATTTCATCTAATATATCATCATCTATTTTTTTATTTATATTACTATCATTTAATATATCTTTAATAAAATCTTTAATAAAATTATTAGCATAATCATAATTATTAATATCAAAAAGATAGCCATGAGAATATTTGGCTAATTTAATAGAGTTATCTAATAGTTGATATATTTGGGGTTGCTCTTCTTTGTATTTTTCTAACATATCTACCTCACTACTATAACAGCAAAATCATAAAAATAACCATTCCAATTAACATAGGAAACCCTAAAAAAGCAATTAACAAAACAGTATATATATTAATAGGAATCATAAAATTAAGAGGGGCAGCGATTAAATTATATCCATATAAAATAAAAGCTGCTAAAATTATTTTTTTTACTATTTGAAATATTTTTTTCAACATGTTTGTCCACCTCTATCATCATTTTATGTTTAATGTTTTTTTTTATTCTATATTTCAACTCTATTTTCAAGTGCCATCTCTAAAGTCATCATATCAATATATTCCATATCAGCACCAAGGGGAACTCCTTGAGCAATTCTTGATACTAATACATTCATTCCATCTAACATTTTTTTGATATATAAAGCTGTTGTTTCTCCTTCTATACTTGGTTTTAATGCTAATATTACTTCTTTTATTTCTTCTTTTTTAATTCTTTGAATCAATGACTTGATATTTATATCATTTGGATTAATTCCATCTAATGGGGATATTAATCCATTTAAAATATGATAAACACCTTTAAATGACCCAACACGTTCAAATAATACAGCGTTTTTAGACTCTTCTACCACACATAATATATTTGTTTTTCTAGTTTTATCTTTACATATAAAACAAATTTCATCTTCAGTTATATTATGGCACTTAATACATCTTCTTATTTTATCTCTAACACCTTCTAAAGAAGATATAAAATTATTAATATCATTTTTATCAGAGTCTAGTATAGCTAAAGCTAGACGTTCAGCTGTTTTTTCACCTATTCCAGGGAGTTTTTGTAAAGATTCTATTAAATTATTTAAACTATTAGATAATTCCTTAAAAGAGTCCATCTAAACCTGCACCATATTTCCCTAAACGTTCTTTAGTAATTTTATCTACTTTTTTAATAGCTTCATTAAAAGCTACCATTAACATATCTTCAAACATTTCAATATCATCTTTATTAATGTTTTCATCTTTAGCAATTTCTATTTTTAAAACTTCTTTTTGTCCATTAATTTCTATTTTTACTTTATCTACTTTTCCTTCAAAAGTCATTTTATTAATAGCATCTTGTTCTTTTAAAACTTCTTTTTGTAATTGTTGTGCTTGCTTCATCATTGTTTGCATATTCATTATAATCAATCCTTTCACTTAAATTCTATTATACTACTTATTTCTTCTCCAAACAAATCTATTAATTCGTTTTTTTCTTCTTCTTTTTGTTGTTTTTCTAATTTTATATCTTCTTTTAATAGTGATATTTCTTTATTGTTTTTTAAAGTTTCAATATACTTGTTTTTTTCTTCTTCCCACTCATCTGAAGTAAGAGCAATGAATTTTTTATCTTCTTTTAATATTTTTTTAATAGCTTCTTCTATTTCTTCTAATGAATCATTAAAAATATCTGCCATTGCTTTATTAGGGTATGAAACAATTATATAATTTTCACCAGCTGCTTTTATCTGAGCATCTAATAATCTACCTACAATAATTGAATATGTTTTATCAGTAGTAAAAGAAAACAATTTATTCCATTCTTCTTTTATTTTATTTAAAATTTCTTTATCAGCTGTTGCTAGCGTATTGTTGATTCTGATTTTTTTTAAATCATCTATATTTCCTCTTTTTTTAGGTATTTGTTCAATATCAACAAGTTCTTCTAATTGGTTTTCTTCTTTTATTTCAGAATTAATTTTTTCGTCTTTTTTAATATCACTAATATTCATATAATTTATTAGAGTTAGTTCTAAAATTATATTAGCATTCCCTACCTCCTTTACTTTTGTTATTGCTTCTAATAAATCACAACATAAACTATATAATTTTTCATAATTAAATGTATTTGTTTGTTCATTTTTATTTGTTTTAGTTATAATATTTCTAGTTAAAATCACAACATACTCTAATAAATATTCCAATATTTTTTGAAAGTTTTTACCATGTTTTTTATATTCATCTAATCTATTATATAAAGACATTACATTGTTTTCTAATACATCTTTAAGTAATCTATCCATTTCTATAGGACCTATAGTTCCGTTTATATCATATATGTCATCAATTTCTAATACTTTTTTATATGCTATTGCTTGATCTAATATACTTTGAGAATCTCTTAAACCACCATTTGATATCTTAGCAATTTCTTCCAAAACTTCATCTTTAACCATAACCTTTTCTTTATCAATAATTGTTTTTAGTTTTTTTACTATATCTTCTTTGGTAATAGCTTTTAAATCAAAGCGTTGACATCTAGAAATAACTGTTTCTGGTATTTTATGAACTTCAGTAGTTGCTAAAATAAAAATAGCATGATTTGGTGGTTCTTCTAACATTTTAAGTAAAGCATTAAAAGCCCCTGTTGATAGCATATGAACTTCATCTATTATATAAATTTTATATCTACAAGAACAAGGAGCTAAAGTAACTTTGCTTTTTAATTCTCTTATCTCATCAACACCATTGTTGCTTGCTGCATCAATTTCTATTACATCTGAAGTTTTTTCTTCTACTATATCAATACAATTACTACATTTTAAACAAGGTTCACCATCTTTTAAATCTTTACAATTTACAGCTTTAGCTATAATTTTAGCGAGTGATGTTTTGCCGATACCTCTTGGACCACAAAAAAGATAGGCATGTGATATTTTATTTTCTATAATAGAATTTTTTATAGTTATAACAATAGCATCTTGCCCAACAACATCTTCAAATTTTGATGGTCTATATTTTCTATATAATACTTGATATGCCATATTAATTCTCCTTATTTGTTAATATAATTGTATCAAAATACTAATATAAAGTCTATCTTACGTTTTATCAAATTTATTATTATTTAAAAACAAAGTTATATAAATTATAACTTTGTTTAGTGATATTTTAATGATTTTGATAATGAGATATATTAATTTTTAGATAAAACATTCAATTTTTATTTTCTTTTATTTTTAAAAAATTTGCTAATAATTGTCTTACACTCTTCTTCTTTAATTTTACTTGTTATTTTTAATTTAGAATTAACCTTTTTAGGGTTAATGGTTCCATATACTAATCTTTCTATCCTACTATCTTCTATAGCTCCCATACACATTTTACAAGGTTCTAAAGTAACATATATAACACAATTGTTTAATCGCCAATTTTTTAGTTTTCTACATGCTTTTTCTATTGCTAAAACTTCAGCATGATATGTAGCTATTTGTTTAGATTCTTTTCTATTATGAGTTTTAGCAATAACCTTACCATTTTTTACAATTACTGCCCCCACAGGAACATCTTTAGTTTTTAAACTTTTTAAAGCTTCTTTTATTGCAATATTTATATATTTTTCATCCATAATGCTATCCTCCTGTTAACGTTCCACAAGAAACCAAAATTTAAATTTGGTTGAAATGTTTTTACCAATTTTTAATTTTGGTGAGCTTTTCTATACCAATTTTCAAAATTAGTAACATTTTGTGTGCCAAATACTAAATTTGGTTTTCTTTAGATAATATTAAAAGCACACACACAAAGAGGTTGTTAAGGCTGCTATTTTTCAATTCTGACCTGATTCCAACATTTGTGTTGTGCAAAAATATAATATCATTTAAATATAATTAATGCAAGGAACAATTCATATGTTTTAATGTATAAATTATCAATATCTTTTTTCTTCTATAATATTTGTTGTATCTTCTAATTCCTCTTTTGCTACAACAGCGATAGTACCTACTTTAGTATTATCTTTTAAATTAATTAATTTAACCCCTTGTGTAACCCTACTTCTTAAAGGCGTGTTAGATATGTCTAACCTAAGCATTATTCCATTATTTGTTATAATCATTAAATCTTCTTCACCAAATATAGTTTTAAAAGCGACTATTTTACCATTTTTTTCGGTTGTATTTAATGTTTTAATACCTTTAGCTCCTCTGTGTGTTATTTTATAATCTTCTATTGGTGTTCTTTTTCCATAACCGTTTTCTGTTATAATTAATACTTGCTCGTTTTCTACTACTATTTCTGCTCCAACACAAACAAGATCTTTATCTAATTTTATTCCTTTAATTCCTGATGATATTCTTCCTGAAACTCTAACTTCATCTTCTTTAAATCTAACTAATCTTCCACCACTTGACACCAAAACTATTTCGTTTGCTCCATTAGTCATTTTTACAGAAATTAATTCATCATCTTCTATTAATTTTAAAGCTATTTTACCATTTCTTCTAATGTTTTCAAAATCATTAATACTTGCTCGTTTTATTGTTCCTTTTTTAGTTGCAAATATTATATATTTATTTATTTCTTCCTTGTTAATTTTTAATATTGAATTAACCGATTCATCTTTATCAATTGATAATAAATTTACTATTGGTAAACCTTTAGCTTGTCTACTATATTCTGGAATCTCATAACCTTTAACACGATATACCCTTCCTTTATTAGTAAAAAACAACACAAAATCATGAGTACTTAAATTAATTAATTGTTCAACAAAATCTTCTTCATTAGTAGTCATACCTTTTATTCCCATTCCACCTCTATTTTGTGATCTATAAGTATCTACAGGAATTCTTTTTATATAACCTTTATTAGTTAAAGATATGATTATATTATCAACAGGAATTAATGATTCATCTTCTATATATTCTATAGCTGTCATATCAATTATTGTTTTTCTATTATCATTATATTTTTGCTTTATTTCAAGTAATTCTTGTTTTATTATTTCAAGTACTTTTTCTTCACTTTTTAAAATACTTTCTAATTCTTTAATTAGTTGTTGTAGTGTTTCTAATTCTTCTTCTATTTGTTGTTTTGATAACCCTGTTAGTCTTCTTAATTTCATTTCAAGTATAGCTTCTGCTTGTATTTCTGAAAGATTAAATTTATTTATTAACCCTTCTTTTGCATCACTATCATTTTTAGCAGCTCTAATTAATTTAATAACCTCATCTATATTATCTAAAGCTATTTTTAATCCTTCTAAAATATGAACTCTATCCATTGCTTTTTTTAAATCAAATCTAGTTCTTCTAATTATTATTTCTCTTTGGTAATCAGTATATTTAGATATTATATCTTTTAAATTTAATATTTTAGGCCTTCCTTGATCAATCATAAGTAAATTAATACCATAACTTGTTTGTAATTGTGTGTGTTTATATAATTGATTTAATATAACATTAGGATTGGCATCTTTTTTTATTATAATATTAAATCTTAAAGGATTACTTGATATATCTTCTAAATCAGCTATACCATCTATTACCTTATCTCTTACAAGTTCTCCTATCTTTTTTTGCAAATCACTATTATTAACTTGATAAGGAAGTTCTGTTATAACTATTTGGGTTTTGTTTTTTGTTTCTTCTATTGTAGCTTTTCCTCTTATTGTAATAGATCCTTTTCCTGTTTCATAAGCTTTTTTTATACCACTATTACCTAATATCATTCCTCCTGTTGGAAAATCAGGTCCTTTAATATAATCCATTAATTCAAAATTTTCTATATTTTTATTATTAATATAAGCTATAACACCATCTATTACTTCTCCTAAATTATGAGGTGGAATATTAGTTGCCATACCAACTGCTATTCCCATAGTTCCATTTACTAATATATTAGGAAATCTACTTGGTAAAACAATTGGTTCTTTTTCTTCTTCATCAAAATTTGGAATAAAATCAACTGTGTTTTTATTTATATCTTTTAAAAGTTCTGTTGATATTTTAGATAATCTAGCTTCAGTATAACGCATTGCTGCTGCACCATCACCATCTTGATTACCAAAATTACCTTGTCCATCAACAAGCATATATCGATAACTCCAATTTTGAGCCATTCTAACCATAGCATCATAAATTGATGTATCTCCATGAGGATGATATTTACCCATTACATCCCCTACTGTTCTTGCACTTTTTCGATAAGGTTTATCTGGGGTTACCCCACTTTCATACATAGCATATAAAATTCTCCTATGTACTGGTTTTAATCCATCTCTTAAATCTGGTAGAGCACGTGAAACAATTACACTCATTGAATAATCAATAAATGAATCTTCCATTTCTTTTACAATATTTTTCTGAAATAATTTATCCACTTTAACCACCTACACATCTAAATTTTTAGCATATTCTGCATTATTTTCTATAAATTCTCTTCTTGGTTCTACTTCTTCACCCATTAATGTTTCAAATACTTTATCAGCAGAAATAACATCTTCTATAGTTATTTGTTTTAAAGTTCTATTTTCAATACTCATAGTTGTTTCTTTTAAATCCTCAGCATTCATTTCTCCTAAACCTTTAAATCTTTTTATAATTGGTTTCGAATTTAATGGTAAATTTTTTAAATATTCTTCTTTTTCTTCTTCACTTATAACATATTTCATTACTTTACCATATTTAATTGAATAAAGTGGTGGTTGTGCAGCATATATATATCCTTTTTCAACTATAGGTCTAAAAAAACGATAAAATAAAGTTAGTAGTAAGGTTCTAATATGTGATCCATCGACATCAGCATCTGTCATTATTATAATTTTATGATATCTTAATTTATTAATTGTAAATTCATCACCTATTCCTGTGCCAAAAGCAGTTATAATTGTTTTTATTTCTTCATTAGATAATGCTTTATCTAATCTTGCTTTTTCTACATTTAGAATTTTACCTCTTAAAGGTAAAATAGCTTGTGTATTAGAATCTCTAGCTACTTTAGCAGAACCTCCAGCAGAATCTCCTTCAACTAAAAATATTTCTGATATTACAGGATCTTTACTCAAACAATCTTTTAATTTACCCCATTGATTAGTACTTTCTAATCCCCCTTTTCTTCTAGTTAGTTCTCTAGCTTTTTTAGCAGCTACTCTAGCTCTTGCTGCTGTTAGAGCTTTTTCTATTATTAATTTAGCTTGATCGGGATTTTCCATTAAATATCTTTCAAAACAAGTAGAAAAGATATTACTAGCTATTTTTCTAACATTAGCATTTCCTAATCTTCCTTTAGTTTGTCCTTCAAATTGAGGATCAGGTATCTTAGTTGAAATAATCATAGTAAGACCTTCTCTTACATCATCTCCTGTTAACATTTCATCTTTATCTTTTAAAACACCAATGTTAGTTGCATATTTATTAATAACTCTAGTTAAAGCATTTCTAACCCCTTCTTCATGTGTTCCTCCATCATGAGTATTTATATTATTTGCAAAAGAATAAACACTAACTGTATAGCCATCATTATATTGAAAAGCAACTTCAATTACAATATTATCTTCTTCACCCTCACAATATATAATATCTTCGGTTAAAGGTGTTTTATTTTTATTTAAATATTTTATATATTCTTTTATGCCTCCTTCATATAAAAAGACATCTTTTTTATCTACTTCTCTATTATCTATTAAAATTATTTTCAATCCTCTATTTAAAAAAGCTAATTCTCTAATTCTTGTTTTTAAAATTTCATAATTATAGATAGTTGTTTCCGTAAATATAGTATCATCAGGATCAAAAGTAACCATTGTTCCTGTTTTTTCTAAACTACATTCACCAATAACTTTTAATGGTGCAACTGTTTTACCACCATTCTCAAAACGAATATAATATATTTTTCCTGCTTTATATACAGTTACCTCTAAATATTTTGATAATGCATTAACAACTGAAGCTCCAACACCATGTAAACCTCCTGATACTTTATAACTTTTACCACCAAATTTACCACCAGCATGAAGAATAGTATAAACTGTTTCTACTGTTGATAAACCTGTTTTTTTATGTTCTTCAACAGGAATCCCTCTACCATTATCAATTACTGTAATAGAATTATCTTTATTAATTTTTATATTAATTTCATTACAAAAACCAGCTAAAGCCTCATCAATAGCATTATCTACTATTTCCCAAACTAAATGATGAAGTCCTCTTTCAGCAGTTGTACCTATATACATTCCAGGTCTTTTTCTAACTGCTTCTAATCCTTCTAATACTTGAATATCATCTGATCCATAATCTATTTCTTTTGTCATTTCACACCTCTTCTTTTTTGATTATAATTCCTTCATTAACATGAAATATAGTTGCATTTTTAATATTTTTTTTATAAATATTATTTAAATCAGGAGTTGTTATTATTACTTGAATATTATCTTTTATAAGTTTTAATAAATTATTTTTTTTAAATTTATCAAATTCACTAAAAATATCATCCAATAACAAAACAGGTTCTTCACCAGTATTTTTAATAAAAACATCTACTTCTGATAATTTTAAAGCTATTATAGCGGTTTTTTGTTGTCCTCCTGATCCATAAAAATAAATATTTTCATTATTTAAATAAAAAATAAAATCATCTCGATGTGGTCCATATAAAGTAAATCCATTTAATATTTCTTTTCTTTGATTTAAATGATATATCTTTAATAATTCTTTTTTTATTTCTTCATTAGTGAAATCTTTTAATTCTATATTAGGTAAATATTTTAAATATAATATATCATTTTCATTAACTATTTTTTTATAATAAAATGATATATTATTGTTTAAATCATTAATAAAATTATTTCTAAATTGATATATATATATAGCTATTTCTATTAATTTTTCTGTTATTATATTTAAATATTGTTGATTTAAACCACTATTTTTAATAGATTTTAAATAACTATTTCTTGTTTTTAAAATTAAATTATATTGATTTAATTTTAATAGATATTTTTTAGAAATTTGAGCTAAACTTATATTTAAAAATTTTCTTCTAATTTGTGGTGATGATGTTATTATATCTAAACTATCATGACTAAATATTACAATATTTAAATTTGATATATAATCACTTAATTTTTTAATTTCTATTTTTCCTAAATAAACTTTTTTTTCCTTTTCATTTAAAACTATTTTTAATTTTTGTTTTTTTATAGTTCCTTCTACTTTACAAAATAATTCATTTTTTTTAATTAAATTTTTTTCTTCAATTAAACGATAAGTTTTAGTTATTCCTAAGAAATATATACTTTCTAATATATTTGTTTTACCAACCCCATTTTTTCCAATAAATATATTTAGATGAGGATTTAAAAAGAGTGATAATGTTTCATAATTTCTAAATTTAGTTAATTTTAATTCATTTAATATCATTTTTTATATTTCTACTGTCATACTATCACTCTTTAATCCTTTAAATATAATTACATCTAAATATAATTATAACATAGTATTAATTGTTTTTAATATTTTTCTTGTCTTTTTGTTAATAAAAATTGTAATCTTGTAGCCCTTAAAATTTGATTATATAATGATCCATATGATATAGGTATTTCAATTGATTTATTATTAATAAAAGTTATCAAACTACTATGATTATTATATTTTTGATGATTTAAAATATTGTTTAAACTTAACCAAATACATTTATTTGATTTTGATGATGCTAAAGGAATAAAAATAATTTTATTAATTTCTTCAATAATAATTGGTAATTTATAATTATTACCAATTATACTTTTACTTCCTTCAATTCTTCCTTTAAGACTGCTTCCAAAATATTTACAACTATTATTGATAATGTCTAAAAAATTATAATTAATAATTAATTCTCTATCAATTTCTAAAATTTTTGTTTTTTGTTCATTTATTGGAATCACTGCTAATGTTTCAATATTTATCTCATAATTCATCAAATTCACCCCCTTTTGATGAATTAATTTAACATATTAGAATGTCGAATTATGTTTTATTTTGTTAAAAATAAAAAAAATATAATAATTTTATATTTTTATTATATAGTTATAATTGGTAATAATAATTGAATCATTGTTTCATCTTTAGAATCTTTTATTAAAATAGGTTGATTATTATTATTAAAATGTAATTCTATTTCATTATTATTAAATACTTTTAATGATTCCATAAAATATTTAGAATTTAAAGTTATTGTTAGATCTTCTTCATTATTTTTATTAATTTTAATTTTTTCAATTGCATTACCTAATTCTAAATTACCTGATGAAATAATTAATTTATTATTTTGAATATTTAATTTAATTTTATGTTCATTAGATATTAAAGATACTCTATCTAATGCATTATATAATTCATCTTTTTCTAATTTAATAATTATTGATGATGTTTTTGGTATTGTTTGATCAGTGTTAGGATAAGTACTATTAATTAATTTTGATTGAAATAAAATATTATTAAATTGAAATATTATTTTATTTTCAAATAAATGAATTTTAATATCTTCATTTATTTCTGGTAATATTGATTTTAATTCTATTAAATTTTTACTTAGAATTACAATATTAATAATATTATTAATATTATTTGGTATTGTAATAGATTTTTTAGCTAGCCGATGTAAATCTGTTGCTATAGCTTCTATTTTATTATTATTAATTATTAAATTAACTCCTGTTAAAACTGGTTTTGTTTCCGATTCAGAAGCTGCAAAAGCTGTTTGATTTATTATATTTAATAAATCATTAGTTTTAATTATAATTGGTTCTTTATTTAATTTAATATCTAAATTAGGAAAATCTTCTGAATTCATTCCATTTAATTTACTTTCATAATTTTTTGTTTTAATTAATAATTTTAAACCATCTAATATTTCTATTTTAATATCTTCATTTATACTTTTTCTAATAATATCTATAATATATTTTCCAGGTATAACAATACTTCCTATATCATTTATTTCTTTAATATTTTTTGATGGTATTTTATTTATAATAATAATATCTGAATTATATGTTGTTAAAATTAAATCTTTATTTGTTAAATTAAATTTAATTCCAGATAATATAGGTATTATATTTTTATTAGATATACCATGACTTACAATATTTAAATTATTAAATAATTCCTTTCCATTAATTATAAAATTCATTTTCTTATCACTTCTTTCTTTATTTTTTTTATTATTAATGTTAATATTGTGGATAAAAAATAAATTATCTATATTTATTAAATAAAAAATAAATTTTATTCACAATATATCACCAATATAAAAATTTAATCCTCTAAATCATTTTTAAATTTATCAATAATTTTTTTTAATTCTATATTATTTTTCATTTCATCATCTATTTTTTGAGTAGCATACATTATTGTTGAATGATCTCTCCCACCAAATTTAACTCCAATTCTAGGATAAGATTCATCTGTTAAATTTCTAGATAAATACATTGCAATTTGTCTTGGATAAGTATAAATACTATTTTTCTTTTTACTTTTTAAATCATCAATACTAATTTTATAAAAATCAGCTACTATTCTTTGAATTTGTCCTATTTTATTTTTATCATATATTGATTTAGTAATAAAATCTTTTAAAGCCTCAATAGCAATATCTAAAGTAATATTTTTAATATTAAACATTGTAGCATAAGCATATATTCTAGTTATAGCACCTTCTAATTGTCTAACATCACTATTTAAATTATTCGCTATATATTCAATAACATCTATAGGAACATCTATAACTTTGCCATCGGAATTAATTTTATTTATAATAATTTCTCTTCTTAAATTTAAATCAGGAGGTAAAATATTTACAGTAAGTCCCCAACAAAATCTTGTTCTAAGACGATCTTCTAATATTTTTAAATCATCTGGAGATCTATCAGATGAAATAATTATTTGTTTATTACCATCATATAAATTATTAAAAGTATGAAAAAATTCATGTTGGGTTTGAGTTGCACCACTTAAAAATTGAATATCATCAATAATTAAAACATCTATATTTCTATATTTATCTTTAAATAATTCAATTGAATTAAAATTAGAATTATTTTCATCTTTTTTATTAATAAAAACAAAATCATTGGTAAATTGATCACTAGTTACATATAAAATTTTATGATTAGAATTTTTATTAATATAATTACCAATAGCATGCATTAAATGCGTTTTACCAACCCCACTTTTACCATAAATAAATAAAGGATTATACATTTTCCCAGGATCTTCAGCAACAGCTAAGGCAGCTACATAAGCAAAATTATTACTTTCTCCTACACTATAATTTTCAAAAGTATATTTATTATTTAATCCTGTTTGATTTTTATGAGTTAAAGGAATCCCTAAATCTTCTTCTTTAGTTTGAGATTTTATTTCATCTTCAGTTAAATATTCAATTATAAAACTTGTTCCTGTTGTATAATTAAAAACATCTTTAATTAAATCATTATAATTT
>Ga0082212_10009268_pt1 | contig 12707 bp, 13 predicted proteins | sample TergutNt197P3_FD_71548 | JGI IMG/M metagenome (GOLD analysis project Ga0082212, IMG submission 71548) | Neocapritermes taracua P3 segment gut microbial communities from Petit-Saut dam, French Guiana - Nt197 P3 | ecosystem: Host-associated > Arthropoda: Insects > Digestive system > Gut ... | reverse complement strand
CGTCGCATTGCTGTACGGAGCGCCTCCGGGGTATGTGGGTTACGAAGAAGGCGGTCTGCTCGTCAATCAGATACGCCAGAAACCTTATTCGGTGGTGCTGTTCGACGAAATTGAAAAAGCGCACCGCTCGGTTTTCGACCTCTTCCTGCAAATCCTTGACGAAGGCAAACTGCACGACCGCTTGGGCAGGGTAGGCGATTTTTCCAACGCATTGATACTCTTTACGTCGAACATCGGCAGCCAGTTCATCATCGAATCGTTTCAGAAAGACGTCATCCCGCAAAACAACCAGTTGCTGGAAATTATGCAAGGACATTTCCGTCCCGAATTTTTAGGACGTCTTACGGAGATTATTCCCTTCTCGCCAATCACCGAAAAGATTGTAACCATGATTTTCGACATCCATTTAAAAGGGTTGCTCAAATTGCTTGAAGAACAGAATATCACGTTTATGATAGACGACGAAGCGAAACGCACCGTTGCCATGTCGGGATTCAATGCACAGTTCGGAGCGCGACCCATCATCGGAATCATCCGCAAGGAGTTGCGGCGTCCGTTATCGAAGATGATTATCTCCGGCAAAATCAAGGGCGGCGACAAAGTAACGCTCAACATCAAAGATGGAAATTTAGAATTTAATATTTCATAATTAATTATAATCAAACCATAAAAACAGATAAAAATGAGCTTAAGAGAAAATTTTATTTCAGACGCTCCGGATGAGGAAACCGGAGGGAAAGTGAACGCGATTTCACAAAACAAGACCCTTTATATAGGGCAGTTTACAGACCAGGTGTACGATCCTGAATTGTTTCAGGAAGCGGCAACGATCAATGACGTTTTTGATAAATTCAAACCTTCAACGACGGTAGAATTTCAAAACGAAGAAGGTGATTTCGTTGAAGAAACATTATCTTTCAATGAGATGAAAGATTTTGAGATCAACAATGGAAACGGACAATTGGTTACCAACAGTTCTTTTCTGCTTTCGGCGAAAAACAATATCGAAGCGAACATGAAAATCAAAAAGCAGATCGAACAGAACAAAAAGTTAAGGGATATTCTGGGTAAGGCAGAATCGAAGGATGAACTGCGTAATGTCCTGCAAGGTTTGCTGGATGAATTGGAAGGCAACAAGTAATTAAGAATTAAAAATTAAGAGATAAATAATTAAAAAAAAATGGCAGAAGCAAAATTAAGCGAACAAGCCGCCCAGCAGGCAGCACCCGAAGTGGTGGTTGAAAAACGACCCGCAAAAGGTATCGAAGATTCGCTATCCAAGATTGGCGGATTCAATGTACTCAAAGGTTTTATTCCCGAAGCGGAAAATTTAGATCCGAAAAGCAAAGCGCAACGCAATATTTTCCTGAACGAACAACGTTTCAGCGAGAAACGGAAAAAATTGGCAAACGACCTTAAAAAATGGCTGGAAATATTGGCGGAAGATAAAAATACGCCGATGGAATATGCCGAACTGTGCGCGCAGAAAGAGAAAAAATACAGAGAACTATTCAGCAATAACCTGAACAGCGCGGTTGAAGCGATCAAGAAGTTGGAAACGGAATACCGTACGCTTGACATGTTTTACAAAAACACAGGCAGCGACAAGGTGCGCAACCTGCGTATCATCAATGTAAATAAAAACGAATTGCAGGATTCAAACTCGGATTTCATACAGGAAATCAACGAATTACTTAAAAATTCTTACGACCGTTTAAGTTTGAAAGACAGTTACAGTTTGATGGTGATGCCGGGTTATATTTTCGAGGATAACGCGATCCTCCGCCTTTGGGCACAGATGGCGCACAAATACAAAGTAATGCTTGTTACCGACCATGCCGACGAGGTGAATTATAATGATATGGTGGACAACACCGAGCGCTACCGCGACAGTGATGTATTTCTGCAAAACATTATCTTGACCTCTAACTGGCTGTTGGGAAGAAAAAAGGAAGATATAGCAGGGGAGGAAGACAATTTCTACGTGCCCCCTTCGGGAGCATTAGCCGGTAAAATGTACGACGATTCGCGTAACATTGCCGACCCGTCGGCAGGGAAAAAACACGGTACGCTCAACGAAGTGAAGGGCGTCCGTCTCGACTTGCTCAAATCCGAAATAGCCGGACTGATGGACAAGCAGATTATCCCGATAGTTTTTTCAGAAGGCCGTGTCATGGCGTTTAACGATACGACTCTTTTCAACGGAGACAACAAAGCAATGCAATCCTATACCATCGTCCGCGTTTTTGACTGGATCAAGAAAGTGATGATGAACTTCCTCAACGACGAAGCGCTGCAAAACTGGGACACCATCAAATCTCCGAAACTTTTGAAAGAAAAAATTCAGGATTTCTTGAACCAGCATAAAGGTTATGGCAAACTGTTTCAGGATTATACATTAGGTAATCCGTCGCAGGATCCGGAAACGAAAAATATTACGGTCGATATGCAAATCACCCCGTATTTTTCGGCTAAAAACTTTATCGTTAAACTGTCGGCTACCAAGAACAAAGGACAGGGATTCGAAAAAGATTGTGATGTATCTTAAAGAGTAATTATATTTTAAACTTTATTCATTTTTTAAAATTTTTCAATTATGGCAAAAACACCAGTAACACTTAAAGTAGATGGCTACAAAGACAGAGAAGTAGCCTCAGTAACCTATTCGTTTCAACAAGCTACAGACAAAGAAGGCCAAACGACAGGCATTCCCCGCGGCGGTAAAATCGTTATCAAAGTTAAAGCAATGAACGACGGCAACTGCGAACTGCTCAGCTGGATGACCGAAAAATCGCTCGCAAAAAACGGTTTTATCGAATTTATGAACTCTTCCGACACTTCTAAAAAGATGAAAGAAGTACAGTTCAAAGGCGCCTATTGTATTGATTTCGCTGAACATTGGGAAGACACGCAAGGTAACGCAAGTTTAGCCCACTGGGAAGAAATTACGATTTCGTGCAAGGAGATCACCAATCAGTCAGTAACCTACGAAAACGAATGGTTGTAACTCAGTTTAATGGGGCTATTACAGCGTAATGCCGGATAGCCCCATTTTTTTAAAGTATTTATTCATCGTTAAAAAATTTTGTATATGCCAAAAATTCCTTCGTTACGAATGCCGGTAACACTGTTCATCAAAGATTTTGCAATGCCCAAAAGAGAAGTTGCCTCATTTTCGATGAAATTCGAGCAGTTTACAGACCCGGATGGTCAGGTGGCTGCGATCCCCCGTGGCGGTAAAATCACCATGAAGGTGAAAGCGCTAAATGATGGTAATTCCGATCTGGTATGTTGGATGATTGATAAAAAACAAGCATATAGCGGTAGTATTGAATTTTTGAATACCGTAGATGGTAAACTCATGAAAACATACTATTTCACCGACGCCTATTGTGTCAACTACCATGAATACTGGGAAGACCCCTCAGGGCTTAAAGCCGATGCCCAAGTCCTTTCCCATTGGGAAGACATCACTATTTCGTGCCGAACCATTACCAATGGTGGCGCCATGGATTACAAGAACGCTTGGGAATTAGTTGAATAATGCGCAAGAGTAGAAATAATCCGTTAGGATTTATATATCAATAGAATACGTAATGAGCATAATGTATATTGTCCGTAGTACATTCACATATTTGGTTTATGAATTCCCTAAAAAGGGGAATTATTGAATATTATCCGTATTTTTTTATTGATATGGATGACCTACGGTCAATTTGATTGTCAGTGAATAAAAAAATAACTAAAAAAAATTAATATGGCACTTCAAGCAACATTAAAGTTAGCCGGCAAAATATACGATGTACGGGATCTTGACTATAGTATAGAAAAGCCTGTCGGCGCCAATCTTAAACCGAATGCACACGCCGAAGGCGGATTAATCAATTTTACGATACTCTCGCCTATGGATGGAAATCTCGTGTTTCACGAATGGGTAACGAGCAACTCACAAATGTTGTCGGGCGAATTCAGTTTGCCTCTCGCACATGGTATTGAGCATGTTACAAAGATAATATCCTTTGAAAAAGCGCTATGCGTAAGCTTGCAGGAATATTACAGCGCCGGCTATTCCAATGCCTCGCAGATGTACATGAAAATAAAGATAGCCGCTTCCATTATCAAATTTAGCGATACCGTGAAATTTACCAACAAAGCATTACAGGAATAATCCATTAAATGAATAAAATGTATGGGAACTTTAACCAAAAATGTAACTATCGAAATTGACGGGGATAAGTACGAAGATTTTAATTTTCTGAACATCACATTGTCGCAGGAACTCTTGAAACCCAACGAACTTCGTTTTACATTGCAAAAGAAGAGTTTGGATAATTGTATGGATGATAAGGATTTTCCCATACCTAAAAAATTGATGGGCGCTAAAGTAACGTGTGAAATCGAAACATGTCGTTTTGACAACGACGATGTTTTGGACGAAGACAATACCGAAACGATTCGATTTGAGGGTATCATCTTTAATGTCAATATTTATCGCCGTTCAGATGCGTTCTCGGAACAGTTGTTTGATATTCAGGCTTTTAGCCCCGATTTTCTATTGATGGATCATCCGCACTGTTTTTCGTATGAAAATGAAAGCCTGAAAAACATCATAACCGCTACGCTCGATCCGTATGATATTAAAAATGAAATCAATCCGCGAACAACCGAAACTATTCCCTATACTGTTCAGTACAACGAAACCAATGAGCAATTCATCATCCGGTTGGCGCAACGCTACGGCGAATGGATGTATCACGACGGCGTAAAATGGTATTTTGGAGAAATCAAGAAAAAGGACAGGGTGGAATTAGACGCACGGAACGACGTGCTCAGCTATCATTTTCAGACCGAACTCAAACATCATAAACTCAAACATGCGCATCATGATTACCTGAAGTACGAAAATTTGAGTAAAAGCGCCGGTGAGTTTGACGATCTGACAGAATCTGGTTATCATCCTTTAACCGATAAAGCTAAGGAAAAGTCGGATGAATTGTTCGCCAAAGAAACATTTCAACACCTGCAATGCAGTAATCCCGAAGGAAACGAAATAGACGAACCCGAAGTATCGGCACAAGCGCAATTGTTCGGCGAAAAATCGCGACAGGTCATTTGTTCGGGAGCGTCGGTACGCGCCGATTTGACCATCGGAAGTGTCATTGCGATAGGAGATCATTTCTATGACGATGACCAAACGCATGATTTTATTTTTCATGACGATATGATGATTACCCGAATTGTCCATTCTACCGAAGTAAGCGGAAATTACAGCAACAGTTTTACGGCAGTTCCTGCCGATAGCGAATTTCCTCCTTACTATCAACATGATGTATTTCCATATTCGGCAGCCCAACGAGCTGTAGTGATGGACAATAAAGACCCTGAAAAAATGGGACGTATTCGCGTACAGTTCCTTTGGCAAAAGGAACAAGACTCCAACTTGATGACTCCCTGGATACGTATAGCGCAACCGCACGGCGGCAACGACAAAGGATTTTATTTCATCCCCGAAATAGAAGAAGAGGTGATGGTGGACTTTGAAAACGGTAATGCAGAAAAACCTTACGTAGTAGGCACATTGTGGCATGGGCAACAACTTCCGAGCGATAGATGGTACTCCGACAGCAACGATATTAAAGCCATTCGCACACGCAACGGGCATACCATTGAGATACGCGACGACGGCGACGACGGTTTTATAAAGATATACGACAACAAAAAAGAAAATTATGTCCTGACGTTTTCGACCGATGAAAAACTGATAAAATTAGAATCAACAGGGAATATCGAACTCTATGCTGACAAAAATATTATCATAGCCGCCGGCGAGGATATTGCTATTAACGCCGGTAACAATATGGACAGGAATGTTGGCAATAACGACGCCTTATATGTAAGCAGCAATCAAACGATTGAAATCGGAGACAACAAGGAAGAAACCATCGCTGAAAAATACCAGCTCACTGCGAAAACAATCCGGCAGGAGGCTACCGACAAATTAGAGATTTATGGAAATGAAATCGAACAAAGAGCCGGAAAAACCTTAAAATTTGACGGAGGAAACGTATTTGATTTGTATGCAAAAAGTATAAGAATGAATTAATAATTAAAAAAATGGCATATTATGTTTGTAACCGTTCCCAACTAAAATGTTCAATGGGAGATGCCACATCAAATTTATGTGTAAACCCCAAAGGCATGGCGAGGCTATTTCTTCAAGGAAAAGATATCGCGAATATAACTGATTGCAAACCCATGAAGAACATATTCCCATTTGGACAATGTCAATCTATTCTTAATCCACAAGTAGCGGCGGCAACGGCTGCCAATTGGGGAAAGTTGCAACCTATGCCGTGTATGCCCAAGATTCCTCTTAAATGGATTGGTTTCAGCGTGGATGTGAAAGCATTGGGATGGCCTGTTTTGACGGAAGATAGTATATTAATGTGTATGTGGGGTGGAAAAATTGAGGTGAATTATGCAGTGAACACAAGTATCAAAGGTAGATAATTAACTTTAAAAAATAAAATTATGTCAGATCCAAATTCAGCAGACAAATTAGACCAGTCACCTGTTTCGGAAAATCAGGAAAAAACAGCGGAAATGTATTTTGGCGTTTTTTTCGATGTACACGAGATTGACCACTGGGTAAATACAATAGGGAACTACCGGAACAAGGGAGAGAGATGGAAAGAGGGCTTAGAGAGCGACATCCAGGATAACAAGGCTTATAAAGTTGGAATGATGGTTGAAGGGACTGCCAAAAGCGTAGTTGATAAACTCCCGAACAATCCTGTTTCCAATGTCATCAAAAAAGGATTAGACGCAAAAGACAAGGTGGTAGGTATTAAAGATAAAGTAGAAGGCGCTGTGGGCAGCGTAACCGGAGCCGTTGATAAAATATCGGATAAAGCATTGAATAATGACTATGTTTCAGTGGACGGGTTCGATCCGCTTGGGGCTAACAGTTCTATTATTTCTAAAATGGAACCTGCTTATTGTGGCGGATTATTTGAGAATGAAGGAGAAAATTTTTGGTCTGATTACAATTACAGAATTTATGCTCAGGGAGGTGTATTGGCTGCTGACCTGAAACCTCCAAAAGAAAAAAAAGATGAAGATACGTCTGAAGCAGATGATGCTGAAAACAAAGCGGCGATGCAACAGGCGCTGACGAATTTTGCTCAAGAGGCGGTTGAAGAAGCGTTAAATGCGATAAAAAGTAAAATAGATAAAGCCCCTGCAGGGCAAAAACTGTCTTTGCATTTTGATATTTTCGGGTATGCCAAAGATGCCTCTATAGATAATTTGGAACCGGAAATCAACAACTTAAAGGGAAGATATCCTGACATCAATGAAATTAGCATAGATTACACAGGGCGATATAACAACCTGAATGACCCTGATGAAGTTGGGAATGATTTACGTGGAACCAAGATACGATTTAGAAACACAAAATTTTTAGAGAACGAGAAAAATGGATAATATGAACAAAAACAGCAAATACGAATGGTTTGCCAGCGGCAATGCACCCTTGCTGTTTCCGGCAGAATTAGTAACGGGAGATTTTCTGTTTGATGATTTATCAAAAATGCGTATTCCCGAATCGTATCCTTTTGCAGCCAAATGGGGAGAGGCAGTTTCGATGCATCTGTCGCCCGAAAAGTATTATCCTGCGCCAAAGTATATTTTAATTGCATGGTTTTCGGTTGTTGAAAATAAATTTTATGCCGTTGCCGACGAGTTACCCCAAGAACAGATAGAAACCTTATTGGCAGAAAAAAATGAGAACACAAAAAAGCCCAAATATGATACGCTCATCGCAGGGATGGCGCCTTACGGCGGTTTAGCAGTCTGGCTGTCGGGCAATGGTGTGACTACCGAAGTGGCGTGGTTTCAAGGGAAAGAAATTTCGATGGAAATGAATGAATTTGTCCCTAACTCTAAACTCAACAGGGAAGAATATGCTCAAAAGGCGCTTGCGGACTGCAAAGAAGCGTATGAGAATTTCAAAGCAAACGGTTTGCCCAACCCCATGCTTTTTGAACGGTATATGCAAAAATTCAACTACCGCATAACGCCGGAATTTGAAAGCTCCGCCCAATTTGAAGGGGTAGAAATTCACTATTACAACGGGGAGTTTAATACTCTAAATACAGGAGAACATACCGTCAATGCCATGCGGACAAAACCCTCAAAAATAGTCTTAAAATGGCGCGACGGCAAAAAACAGTACGATGGTTATTTCTGGACGGATGAAAACAAAATCGTTGAAACCTTTTTTAATTGTTATGGAACTGATACACAGAAAGAAGGAAATCTAATAATTCAGGTAGAAGCATCTCATAAACAGTTTCGGTTTTCCCTGCAAAACAGCGACGTTTCGGTAGAGATTCCGATTGAAGATATGCAATACATTGTTTTCAAAAATAAATTTGAGTTTTATCGAAGTAAAAACTATAGCAAACCTAAAGGAGGGTGGAGAAATACATAAGTAATCAATAATATAAGACGATGAGTACAAATCAATTAAATATCAAGTAGCATTTTTGTCAATATTATTGATATTAAAAAATATATATAACAAAAACAGTAATGGCATTATCTCAGGCAGCTAAAGATTTAATAGAAAGACATGGGGCAAAAGAGGACCCTCGTCAGGCAGAAATATTGGCGCGGTTTAAAGCTTCGCAGACCGAAGCAATAAGGGATCGAGAAAATGCGCGTACGGAAGCATTAAGAGCAGATATAACGAAAAAACTCCGCCAAAAATATCCACAAATGAATAGAACAGGGTTTCGCCATTTGGTGGAATCTGAGATGAAAAAAGCTGTATTTTTTGATCCTGTTGCTGATTTCTTTCCAAACGCTTGTCATGGACATTATGGTTTTCCTTTTCTTTTTCAGAAAGAATCTGAGTTCGCTATAAGATTACGAATAGCAATAGCAAACGCTGCAGCTCAAAACAGTAACAAAAATAATTTTTTAGATTCGTTTTTTCAAGGAATGACCATGTTATTACATAGTTATACAGCACAAGTGATTCAGCGATATGGGAAATTAGTAAAGGAACACAATATTGCTTTCAAAATGCTGATGACAGAATTGGTCTCTTTAGGGTTTGGGAAGGCAGCAGGTAAAGCAGGAGGTGTGGTAACTGGAAAAATCGGAAGCTTGACTGGCGGCGGATCTTCAAAATTACCGGATATAGTATCGCAAAATGCAATTGACTTTGTACTTCCTTCAGGGGTCGATGCAGGAATAACACTTGTTATTAATGAGGGAAAAGATGTGGTTTATGACAAATACTTTGATAATACTCTTGATATTCCGATACAGTTAAAATCAGGTATCACAGCTATTGATATTCTTGCGGATTATGCTCCGGGGGTAAGTCAATGGAAAGGATTAATGGATGTGGCATATTGTCTTTGGTTTTCAGCCGCTAAAGCCGATGAAGCAAAACATTATAAATATTCAAAATTCCCAATGATACTGGGAAATAAAACGAGAGCTGATAGTTTTAAACAACTTTTCCAGCAAGATTTAGATTTATTAAGAAATAATCCTGACAAAATTGCGCCTCTTATGTATCTTAAATAATTTCACCAACTACTCAATATTCAAAAAAAACACGATTTTTACCAATTTAAAAATTTAAGTATAAGAAACAATGGCAATATAATGAAGCAATAATAAAACAATAATTAAAATATAAAATACAATGAATCAAGAAAATCAAGAAGTAAATTTGAACGACGACGAAGGACGTATAAAAGTTTATATTACGTTTCAGGACAAGGCGGTGTTGTTTAGCGTAAATCCGAAAAACACGCTCAGAACGACAATGGACAATATGCAGAAGCTGGCAAATATGTACCCCGACAAATTCTGGAACTTACCCGAAATTGATGATAACGGGCAGCGTATTACGTATTATCTGGGCAAGATGGATGCCAAAGCCATTTTCAATATGAAAAGTGATACTGGCGAAGAGCAAAGTTTGGAGAGATTTGGAGTAAAACCCGGTGACAAACTGAAGATAGTACGTAAAGTGGTTGCAGGGTAAGAAATTGCGGTTAGCAGTCAGAGATTTCAGTTATTGAAGTATGATGGAAGCGATAAAAAGATATAAGAGTACAGTCAAGTCGGGCAGAGATACCCGCCTGCTAAACGAGTGGGAACGGTTGGACGAAGCCTGCGCTGCAAGCGATGAAATTACATACAGCGTATGCAAAACGAATGCGTCCGGCCTGCCGGTAACTTACGAGGTTATCTTTTGTATCAAATCAATAATCGGAGTAGAAGAAGTCGATGGGCACGGGCTGCAAAAGCCGGTGTTCGGCGACAAACATGTACTCCGGATATGTTTGTCCAATAACTATCCTGCCGCAGATGGGGGATACCCCGAATTTAAGTTTATCACCGATGTATGGCATCCCAACGTGCGCTACTTTGGCGAGTTCAAGGGGCGCGTTTGTCTGAACTTCAACGATTGCGGAACGTCGGTTTACCTGACCGATCATATCGCCACTATCGCCGGATACCTTCGCTATACGGATTACCATGCCCGCAACGAACACCCGTATCCCGAAGACCGAACGGTGGCGCAATGGACGCTCGAACAGGCTGAACCGCAGGGATGGACGAAATTTAACAGTGAATACAGTAAAAATAAATAATAGTTAGTAGTATGAAAAAAGCAATATTATATCTGATCATCTTATCCGGAATGGTATTTCCTGCCCTTGCCCAAGATGCGTACGAATACGATATGGTGCCGGATGCGCCCGTAACAAAAGAAGTGTTGCTGGAAGGAATACAGACAACGGAAGAATTGAAATTAGCGCTCAAAATAGAATGGAAAACATCTGACGACCGTTTGCACTTGACTTTTGACCGTAGAACCATCAATGAAAACGATCTTTATCTGCTTTTATTCCCGTTATTATCGGAGAAAAAAGCTTTAAGCGATGTGGTCGATTGCAATTTACAGAAAAAATCGCTTTACAGTAAAACGTTAAACGTTAGATCAAGTAAAATGGGCTACTTTCTTACGGCTGAAAACCTAATCATTGCCGACAGGTTCAATTGCTATCGTTCGTTAGCGAATAACAACGAGGAGGAATTTGCATTTGAAATGAAAAATATTGAAAAAGACTTTACAATCGAATTGACAGACCTTTATGTGGTGAAAACGCAAAAAAAATCTTTTTTTTCTAAAAAAAATAAAAAAGTGTTGTTCAAGGTAAAACCAATCACTATACAGATTATTCCGGAAAAAAAGGAAGAAAAACCTGACTTGTGTGGCATGGAGGATGTAGTTGTACCGTACATCCAAGCCCAACACACTGTCATGAAAACATATATCGAAGAGTTGATGGACGCCAAACAAAAACAGAATTGTACTATTTTCGATTTGCTTATGAATAAGATAAGGAGGACGTTTGTGGAACTGAACGACAAATGTGAAAGATTTGCGTATTGCGAACAAATAGCGGAAGCCTTAAAAATATATAACAAAGACGTTGAAAACGCTATGGGGGAAGAATGTAGAGCCCCCGTGCAGCAGGTGCAGGCAGTTTCGTGCAGCATGAGCGAAAGCGAATTGGTGTCAATCAATAATATGTTGAGGAACCTGCAGATGCAAATTAATGTGAAAAATAAAGACGGCGCAAGTACGGCAGAAGAGTATAAAGATTTTCAGGCAATCAAAAATGCCGTTAATCCAAAACTCACATCCGAATGCCGAAGAGCGCATAAAGGATTGATAGATGCTTATACAAGTTATTGTACGGTCATACAGGGGCTGTTTTAAAATATCAGGCATGTGGGATAATAAAAAGTAAATTTTAAACTTATGTATAAGAAAGATTTTGTAAACAGGGAAGCAGTAATTGCGGTGGGGCTCGGAGACCACGCTAAAAACAACGGGATTAGTCCGAAAAAATGGAGAAGTAGGGAAAACTTCAAATACGCTTTACTGATGATAGCGGGCTTAGCGATTTGTTCGATGGCTTGTAAGAATGGAGGCAGTGGTCATAAGGAAACCACAAATCAAAGCGGTGGCAGTAGTTGGACAAAAAAGGAAAATGTTCCGGGAGGAGGCAGATTGCTTGCCGTCGGATTCTCTATCGGAGATAAAGGTTATGTCGGGACAGGAGATAACGGTACCGGCGCTGTCGGGAAAAAAGATTTCTGGGTATATGATCCTTCTTCAAATGTTTGGATGCAAAAAGCAGATTTTGCGGGAGGAGATAGGGAGAGCGCTGTCGGTTTCTCTATCGGCAATAAAGGATATGTCGGAACAGGAAGACGTTATAATGGCAACATGTTGAATTATAATGACTGTCAGGATTTTTGGGAATACGATCCTGCAACGGACAAATGGACGCAAAAAGCAGATTTCCCGGGAGGCGTTAGGTTTGGTGCTGTTGGATTTTCTATCGGTAATAAGGGATATATCGGGACAGGAAATGATGGCGGCGCCATCGGTGAAAGGGAGAAAAATGATTTTTGGGAATATGATCCTGCAACGGACAAATGGACAAAAAAAGCAGATTTTCCGGGAGGTAACAGGAATGGCGCTGTTGGCTTCTCTATCGGTAATAAGGGATATATCGGCACAGGAGTAATATGGAATAAAAATGATTTGCGTAATGATTATAAACAGGATTTCTGGGAATATGATCCGGCTACAAACAGTT
>Ga0082212_10009267_pt1 | contig 12709 bp, 7 predicted proteins | sample TergutNt197P3_FD_71548 | JGI IMG/M metagenome (GOLD analysis project Ga0082212, IMG submission 71548) | Neocapritermes taracua P3 segment gut microbial communities from Petit-Saut dam, French Guiana - Nt197 P3 | ecosystem: Host-associated > Arthropoda: Insects > Digestive system > Gut ... | reverse complement strand
TCCATTTTGTCCTCGAAAAAGCTCTCGCCGTCGTAGGAGTCGAATTCGATTCCCATGATCGCATATATTCTTTTGAGTTCGGTCACGCTTATTTCGGTGAATTTTTTCCACAAGGCGACGGTTTCTTCGTCGCCCTGCTCGAGCTTGGCGAAACACTCCCGCGCCATATCGTTTAATTTCGGGTCTTTTTCCGCCTCTACGCCGAAATTCACGTACAGGTCGAGAAGCTTGTACACTCCACCTTCTTCGACTTCCTTCATATCGTTGCACCACAGCTTATACGCCGTGATGACTTTGCCGAACGGAGTGCCCCAGTCGCCGATATAGTTTATCGCCACGGTTTTGTATCCGCAGAACTGGTGGATTTTTTTTATCGAATTTCCTATATTCGTCGTGCGCAGGTGGCCCACGCTGAGCGGCCTCGACATATTAGGGGAGGAATAGTCGATGACGGCGGTCTTGCCCGTGCCGATTCCAGATGCGCCGTAGCTGTCTTTTTTTTCGAATACTTCGGAGAGTATGTTTTTTGCGTAAAATTCGTCATTGAGGGTAAAATTTATGTATCCGCCCGCAGCCGATGCGCTTTTGACCACGCCATCGCCCGAGAAACCGCCCGCTATGGCTTGGGCTATGGCGTTCGGCGCTTTTTTGAGCGATTTCGAGAGCCGGAAGCAAGGGAAGGCCAAGTCCCCCATGCTGACATCCGGCGGATACTCGATCATGGCGGCGAGCTCCTCTTTTTTTGGCGGATCGGCCCCGAGCTTGCATATGATTTCATATAGCTTGCCGGCGATTGTTTCTTTTATCTCACATATCATGCATAAATTGCCTTTCCTGTTTTGTTGATTTTTATTCCGCCGCTATGGTCTCTTCCTCCGAAGGGGGAGGCGGATCCGTGGGAGGCGGCTCGGTGGGGATTTCTGTCGGAGGGTCGGAGGGGGGATCCGTAGGCGCCTCGGTCGGAGGCTCGGGCGGCGCTTCCGTGGGCGCTTCTGTCGGTGCTTCCGTGGGCGCTTCCGTTTCAGGCGGGACAGTGGGGGCTTCGGTGGGCGGCTCGGTCGGGGGCGGCGGATTCGTTTCAGGCGGGACAGTGGGAGCTTCGGTGGAGGGCGGATCTGTGGCAGGGGGCTCGGTGGGCGGGGCGGCGGTGGTTTGCTGAACGGGGGGATTTGTGGCAGGAGGCGCGGTCGCGGGCGGGTCTGTTGGCGTATCGGCGGTGGGCAGGGCGAAGGGTTCGTTTGGATCTATCGTCGGCACGTCATATGTGGTGGATTCGGTGGTTTCGACGGTATTTGCCGTGCCTCTGGAAGTGTCGGGGGAAGCGGTTTCTATGTTGTCTTCCCCGGCGGGCGCGCTTGTTTTTGGCGGATCGGTCGCGCCTTTCCCGTTTTTTTGATCACCGGGAAACACCACGTTGAAAACTATCGACAAAACCACGATGAACAGCACGACGATTCCGATGGCGATCAGTATATGGCGTATATGTTTGGGTTTCAATTCGAATTTGTTCCTGAAGACCAAAGGGGAAAAATGCGTGGGGCCGTCGGCTGCGGGTTTTAAAATGCCCGCCCTGCGCGCCGTCTCTTCCGGGCTGTACGCCCCGACGACGACAATCGTCAGATTCTCCTTCATCGATTCCCCGCCCCGGGCGGCTTCGTTCGCCAGATCTGACACTATTTCCTGTTCGGACATATCCCTCGACATGATCTGATAGATCCGCTCGCTCGCCAGGTCGCACAGCCCGTCGGAGCAAATCAGAAATTTATCGCCGCTTTTCAGATTGAGCCTGTTTATATGCAGCTCGACCTGTTTTTCGTTTTCGAAAAGCCCCAAGTATTGAGTGAGCGATTTGTTTTCGGGGGCGTGCCTGACTATATCGGCGCCGATCTGCCTTGTCATCACGAGCTGTTCGGCTTTGGTGTCGTTTTGCGATATGAGCGAAAGCCTGTTGTCCCTGAGCAGAAACACCTTGCTGTTCCCGATATTGTATACAAAAGCGGAATTTCCGGCGATGCACAGCATCGCGAAAGAGACCCCGGCGCGCACCCCTTTTCTCATTATGTAGTCGCATATGCTTTTGTTGGTTTTGCGGACGAAACTGTGTATATAGTTGTTCAGGTTGAACTGCGTCTTGTCTTTGAGGTGGCGCTGAAGCACGGAGAGCATATGCGCCGCCATGTAAGAAGCGTTTTCGCCGTCATAAAAATCCGTGCCGGGCGCCAAGTCGCTTTTTATATCTTTTCCGAGCCCATCGAAGACGGCGTAGAACTGAATGTCCCTTGGCATGTTGTCGCTGTAGATTTTGCCGCTTGAAGCGTTGTTTTCAGCTATGAATATCTCGTTCATATAAAAATTATCTTCGTTTAGCTTCCTTTTTCCGGCGTTCGAAGTCCCTGAAGAAGATATTTCCAACATAATACTCAGCACATCCTTTCAGCCGCTTTGGAATATTATATCATAAAATCATGTGTTTTTGCAAGCGGTATTAGATTTTTTATCGAAATTATTGTGTTTTTTGCGCGGGCTTTGCGAAAAAAGGCGGCGATGGCGATCACAATTTCAGCACATTGTCCAAAAAATAGATCGCGAGCGGTATGGTCCCGATCGAAAACAGCGTGGAGAGCCCCACGTTTATCGCGGCCGTTTTGGAGTCCGCGCCGTATGTATGGGCAAATATCGCCACATTCGCGGCAGAGGGCATGGAACTCATCACAGTTCCCATATAGACGATCAGACGCGGGAGCTTCAGCGCATAGCAGACAAGCCCCACGGACAAGGGGACAAATATGAGCTTGATGAATATATAATAATAGTTTTTCGCGGAAAAAAACATATCTTTTGGGTTTATGTCCGAAATGAGCGAGCCGATTATCACCATGGACAGCGGAAAAGTCATGTCGCCCACCAGCTTCGAGGAATCATACAAAACACCCGGCAGCCTTATCCCGGCCAAAAAAACCACGATCCCCAGAACGGAGGAAATCATCCCCGCATTCAAAAAAATTTTTTTTGCCGGAATTTTTATCCTGGAGGCGCCGCCTTGCCCTCCCCCGGGTTTCCTCGTGATCAGAAATACCCCGTAAGTCCATATGAATATATTGAAAAACATGGCGTAAAAGGCCCCGTAGAACACGCCGAGGCCATCCCCGAAAATCACCTTGAGCACGGGATATCCCAAAAACGCGCAGTTGCAAAATACCGTGGCCATTTCGTAAACTTTTTTCTTGTCCCCGTCCCTTATCGGCTTGTACAGCAAAAAAACGGCCGCCGACGTGAAAACATGGATCGCTGCCGAAAGGGCGAACAGGGAAAAACCGTTTTTCAGCTTTTCCGAATCGAAGTCCATCTGAAACGAGGTTATGATCATCAGGGGCTGGGTGATATTCAAAAGAAAAGCGGACAGCCTTTGGGTCGCGGAGCGGTCGAGTATATTCGTTTTTCTCGCGATTATTCCTGCAAACAGTATCAAAAAAAGGGTCGTCACCTTTTCGATCACCAGAAACGAGCTTCCATCCATCGATGCAAAATTCTCTTATCAATATTTTATCGCGCGGATACCGGATCCGCGCCCCTCGGTATAAAAAATATACCAAAATCCGCGACAAAAATCAACGAAATTTTTGTAAATTTTTTGTTTGTCTTTCATCGATTTCATAAGCAGCGGGCAAATCGCGCCATTTGTTTCCAAGCTATTGAGTTTTTGTTTATAATTCATGAATTTTAAGGATTTTGACTTGATTTTTTTTTGGTTATGTATTATAATTCAGATTGGTTGAGCGCATGACCGAACCGTGCCGACCGAAAGGAGTTTGATTTTTATGAATCAAACGCAGGCCGAAAACGAACCTTTCCGAAAACCGCCCAAAGCGCCCCCGGCGGCCGCCCCCCTCCCCGCGAAAAACGCTTTGCGGATGGTCAAAGCGGCAGCCGCCGAGCCAAACAACACTTTGTATATACCGAACCGGGCGCCCAAACCAAAGCCCGCGCCCTTGCCCGCGCCCAAAGCGCCTCCGGCGCCCGCCAAGAAACTTTCCCCGGTCAAACGCTTGGCGCACAGGTTCAAAAAAAACGGGCTTGGCAAGCTGGACTCATATTTCAACGCCCGTTTTTTCTATTACGCCTGGAAAAGCGAAAAAAAAGGCAGAAAACCCAAGGACTATATCGCGACCACGGCAAGCCACCCCAAAGGCTGGAGCAAAAACAGAAGCGCGGGCGATGTCTATGAGGAAAATGCGTATGACAGATATATGGCGTACATGACTTTCGTCGCCAAGCTCTGGGGCTCTGTCTGCGCCGTTTTCGCGCCGCTGCGCAATTTTTTCAAAAGGGCGAAAAGCGCGGGATATGTGGCCGGGAAGGCGCTCGCATTTTTGCTCCCCGCCGCTTCGGTGGCGCTGACTGCGGCTATCATAATAAATATAAGCTCCCTTTCGCCCAACCTCGAGCTTTGCTTCAACGGGCAAATCGTCGGCTATGTCGATTCAAAGCAAACTGCGGCCGGCGCCGTCTCCGCCTTGGAAAACAACATTTCCTCGATTCTGGGCGAATCTTTTGAATTCACGGGGGAGCTCGCTTATCGGCTGGTGCTAACGAAAACCAAACAGCCCTGCCTCGAAAACACCGAACTGTACGATATCATGTGCAATTCGCCGCAGGTGCACGGCGCGGTGACAACCGCGTACGGCCTTTACATAGACGGCTTCCTGGTGATAGCGGCCGAAAGCCAAAGCGACATAGACGAGGTGCTCAGCGAAATCCTCGAGGAGAATTCCGGGGACATAGGAGAGGGCGGCAACATAGACTTCGCCAACAACATAGAAATCGTAGAAGACAAGTACGCGGCGCGCGACGTGGTGTCGCATGACGAGCTGAAAGATATCATAACCTACTCGGCGGAGGCCGCCGCAGACGAAGAGGCCCTGCACGAAATCGCGGAGGAAAAGCTGCCTCTGGCCGGCGGAGCCGGGGAATTCCCCGAATATGCGGGCGAAACGGCCGCCGCCGCGGAAGACATCGCGGCAATAGCGGCCGCCTCCTCGATAGAGCTTACGCCCGAGGCGATAAACACCATCCCGCGCGGGTTTTTGGATACAAACGAAAACAACCTGCAGGACGATATTTTGTCGAGGCTGCTTCGGACTTCGGCGAGCACTGCGGCGAGCTCGCTCAGATTCAAGAAAATAAAAACCGAAACCTACAGCGTGCCGCTCCCTTACGAGACCCGGTATGTCGATTCGGATCAATATTACAAGGGCACCCAGACAATCAAAACCAGCGGCGCGAACGGCGAAAACCTCGTGACCGCCGAAATCACTTACATAGGCGACGAAGAAGTTTCCAGGGAGATAAAGCAGGTCGAGACCATAAAGGAACCCGTGGACAAGGTCGTGCTTGTGGGCACGAAGGTCAAGCCGACAGCGGCTCCCACAGGCGCTTTCATACGGCCGGTCAAGGGCGGCTACACGACCTCGCGTTTTTCCGGGGGGCACCGCGGGGTGGATCTGGTGGTGCCGCTGGGCACCTCCGTATCGGCCGCAGACGGCGGCACGGTCATATACGCGGGGTATTCGAGCTCATACGGCAACCACGTAAAAATAAGGCACAGCGGCGGGTTTGTGACCCTGTACGCGCATTTGAACTCGATGAGCGCGCAATACGGGGACAAGGTATATCAGGGCCAGGAAATCGGCAAGTGCGGTTCGACCGGAAACAGCACCGGGCCTCATCTGCACTTTGAAATCATCAAAAACGGCGTGCTGGTAAACCCCGAATCATATATGAAATAACGTGCAAACAGTGACTGTTTCAGCGGATCGTGAATTTTTTCAGCTGCACCTTTGTTTTGGGCATATTTATGTCAAACAAGGTAAACCGCGCCAAACACCGGTCTTCGTCAAATGGGGCGGCGGCCGCTGAAGCGTTGTCGAATACATACAGCTCGAGTTTCGAGTTTGCGTAATCTATCGCGACATCTTCGAATGAATACACAAAATACACGTAACGGTCGTTGTTTTTGCCGAATTTGACTTCGTCCGAGGTTTCCAAAACGATATAGTCCAGCTCATCCCCGCCGGATGTCTCCGAGATTTTCAGATATGCCTCAAAAGGCTGCGCGAGAACCGGTTCCCCGGAAGAGCCGAACAGAACCGGAAACCTGCTGGTTTTGCACCTCAGCGTGAGCTGCAGGGTCTCCGCGCTTTCGAGGTAGTAGACGTTGTCGACAAAGAATGCGTCGCCCCTCCCGAAGGCGTTGCGTATGCCCAGGCTGTACATGACAAAATCGTCATTTTGGCTTGCATGGGCCTGTTCTATTCTTTGGCTTCCGACGAGATAGTTTTTCAGTTCGGACGGCATCCCGATAGAGACGACCCTGTATATCGTGACCACAATGACGATTATCGAGACAGAGTACACTATCATTTTGAACGCGCGGAACATCGAGGATTTTTTCTTTTTGTTCCCGCCGCCGTATTCCTCGTCGTCGTTTTCATTTGCCCGGTAATCCATAAAAAATCACTCCTTGTAATATTCGGACCTCTCATCAGTTAAGTATATCACATTTCGTTATGCCTTGCAAGCATTTTGGCATAATTATTTGTTTTTCGGAAAGGAAAATATGCATGAACAGCATCAGAAGATTTTTGCCGTTCGCGCTGGCGCTCGTCATTTTCGCGCTGGCGCTTTTGCCCGCCTCCGCCGCAAGCTCCACCTCCGGTTTGCCGAATGCGTTCTGGGCGATACAAAGGGAATACAACGAAGCGAAAGCCGCCGGAAACGGCGCCGCGCTCATGCGGGCCGCGCAAAAGGCTTATGACCTGTTCGCAGCTTCCGAAAATCCGGAAACGGTCGCCGACAGGTGGCTTGGAAACGGGGATGTGGAACTGGATATACTGACCACATATCTGCTTGAAGCGGGCAAAGCGGCCGAAGCCTTGGAAGACTATGCCGAAATGAAGCGTTTCTACAGCCTTTACCTCGTATTTGTCCAGAGGCAGAAGATGACTTGGACTCCGGCGCAAAGGCTCGATTTTGAGACCTATATGTACAAATCGATAACCACCAAACTGGAAGCTTACGACGTAAGCCCGGTGTTTTTCACCGAACTGCCCCCGGACAATCCGGCAAATCCGCACACAGGCGCAAAATTCGAGCCTCAAAACGGCATATATTTCGGCATGACCGACCCGGAAAGCGCAGCGTGCGCCAAATCCCCGTCGGCCGCATTGGTTTATGTGCAGTTCAAAAAAGAAAAAATCGAAAGCTATGACCGGGTTCTGAGGGGATACAGCGAAAAAGGCTGCATCATACAATTGGCCTGGAATCTCGAGTACAAATCCATTTCCCTGGCCCAGGCGGCAAAGGAAACGGCGCTGATCGAGGAAAGCGCGGATTATCTCGCTTCGCTTGGCTCTCCGGTGCTTTTAAGAGTGGCTGCGGAGATGAATGTCTGGAACCCTCCCGCCGACCCCGGCGAATTCAAAAACTTCTTTCTGGCGGTGGCCCGGACGATGAAAAAAAGGGCCCCGAACGTGGCCATGGTTTTTGTGCCAAACGATATATCGGCATTGGGCGCCTCCATCATGGATTATTACCCCGGGGACGAATACGTGGACTGGGTCGGCGTTTCGAATTATTACCAATACTATTTCCTGGGCCAAAAAAACGCTTCGGATTTTGACCGCTCCGTCTACGGCGCCATGGAATACGCGAACCCCGTGCGCAAGCTCCGTGAAATCGTCGAGCTGTTCGGCCAAAAAAAGCCGATAATGATCTCCGAATACGGCGTGGCAAACTATTACGGCCGCCTGGGGGAATCGACTGAGGGCTGGGCCAAGGGCAGACTTATGCAAATCCAGTATTACGTTCCCATGTTCTACCCCGAAATAAAGGCCATGTTCTATTTTAACACCGTGAGAGACGAAGCGCAAAACTACGCCCTTTCAAACAGCCCCGGTTTAAATGAGCTGTACGGAAAGCTCATGGCGGAAAACGGGATATACCTCCCATTGGGACAAACTGTCCCGGAATTCATATATGCGAAGCTCGACAGCTCCGGAAGGTTGGTCAGGGCGGACAGCGTGATTATAAACGCCTATGCCGAAGCGATAAAAGACCCCTCGCTTACCGTCACGTATTCGATAGGCGGAAGGCAGTATGCCATTGTCTCCGAGATCCCCTACCGCGCTGTTTTAGACCTTTCGGGCTTGGCCGACGGGACGCACGACATAGAGGTTTCGGTAAAATCCTCCTCGCAAAAAAAGGAGTACGCAAAAAAAACGATCACAGCAAAAAAAACAGGCCCCTACGTGATTCTTTTCGATGCAAGCGTCAAATCTTCGCGCCCCGAGCCCCAAATCCCCGTCGCGCTGCCCCTTTCTTTGAACGTCATGGTGGACGGGGCCGAAACGGTGTTCGGAGCCTACAACATAAACGGCAGCAATTATTTCAAGCTGCGCGATTTGGCATATGCCTTAAACGGCACGGCCAAACAATTCGACATAGGCTGGGACGAGGCCCACAATGCGATATCGCTGATCGCGGGCCGGGCCTATGCGTCGGCCGGCGGCGAGATGGCAGACGCGGCGACATCGGAAAAGACGCCGCTTTTCGCCATGGTTTCGATTTACATGGACAAAAAAAAGCTGCGGATATCCGCCTACAACATCGATGGCAGCAATTATTTCAGGCTGCGCGACGTGATGGAGGCGCTTGACGTGTATGTGGGCTGGGACGGCGCGTCGGGCACGATAACGCTCGAAACCGGCAGAGGCTATGCAAAATGACAAAGCTAATAAAGAAAGGGCTGGCGAATTCAAATTTATGGAAAAGACAAAAAAATGCCTGATCGTGGTCGATTACCAAAACGATTTCGTTGACGGAGCGCTCGGATTTCCCGAGGCCGCCAAAATCGAGCTCCCGATCGCCGAAAAAATAAGGCGGTACCGCGAGGGCGGCGACGTGATCTTGTTCACCTTTGACACGCACGGCGAAAATTATTTGGAGACCGAAGAAGGCAAAAATCTTCCGGTCGCCCATTGCCTGCGGGGCACGGAAGGCCACAGGCTGCACGGCAGGGCGGCGAGCCTCATAGCGGACTCCGACAAGCGATTTCACAAAAACGCATTCGGCTCCCATGAGCTGTATATGTACCTGAGGAGCCAGAGCTTTGAGAGCATCGAGCTTTGCGGGCTTGTCTCGAATATCTGCGTGCTCGCCAACGCCGTGCTCGCCAAGACCGCGCAGCCCGAAACGCCCGTGCGCATATGCGCGAAATGCACGGCGAGCTACGACGAAAACCTGAACCGGGCCGCGCTCGACGTGATGGCGGGGCTGCACATACAAATCACGGACGAATAGAAGAAGGGAGCGCGCGGCTTTGATCAAAGAGATAAATTTGTCCATGCTCTGCGATTATTATGAATTCACGATGGCAAACGGCTATTTTAAAAACGGCTTTCACAAAAAAAACGTGTACTTCGACATGTTCTTCCGCGCAGTGCCCGATGGGGGCGGTTTCGCGGTCGCGGCCGGGCTGGAGCAGCTCATCGAGTATATAAACAATCTCAGCTTCGACGAGGGCGACATCGAATTTTTGGCTTCGAAAAAGCTTTTTGGCCAAGATTTTTTGGAGCATTTGAAATCGTTTCGCTTCACGGGGGATATTTACGCGGTCCCGGAGGGCACGCCGGTTTTTCCGGGGGAGCCGCTTGTGACCGTGAAGGCACCCGCGATAGAAGCCCAGCTCATAGAGACTTTTTTGCTTCTTTCGATAAACCACCAGTCTTTGATCGCCACCAAAGCCAACCGGATCGTTCGGGCGGCGGGCGGGCGCGCGGTTTTGGAGTTCGGTTCGCGCCGCGCGCAGGGAACCGACGGGGCGCTTTCCGGCGCTCGCGCCGCCTATATCGGCGGCTGCGCGGGGACGGCCTGCACGCTCGGCGACCGGCTTTTCGGGGTGCCCGCCTTCGGCACGATGGCCCATTCATGGATACAGATGTTCGATTGCGAGTACGATGCGTTTAAAAATTACTGCGAACTGTACCCGGGGAACGTGACCTTGCTATTGGACACCTACAACACATTGAAAAGCGGTGCGCCGAACGCGATAAAAGCGTTCAAGGAAATATTGGTCCCAAGGGGCATAGCGAATTTCGCGGTCCGCATAGATTCGGGGGACCTCGCCTATCTTTCCAAAGAAATCCGCAGGATGTTCGACGAAGCGGGGCTGGACAGCTGCAAGATCGTGGCCTCCAACTCGCTGGACGAATACATCATCGGAGACCTGCTTTCGCAGGGGGCGAAAATAGACGTTTTCGGCGTGGGCGAACGGCTGATCACCGCCAAAAGCGACGCGGCGTTTGGCGGCGTGTACAAGCTGGTCGCCGCGGAGGACGGCCGGGGGCAGATCGTCCCGAAAATCAAAGTGAGCGAAAACGTGGGCAAAATCACGACCCCGCATTTCAAAAAGTTATACCGGCTGTTCGACAACCAAAGCAGAAAAGCGCTCGCCGACGAGATCACGGTATACGACGAGGCGATAAACGAAAAAAATCCGCACACGATATTCGACCCGGAAGCCCCGTGGAAAACAAAGACGCTGACCGATTTTAACGCGAAGCTTCTGCAGGTTCCCGTGTTTTTAAACGGCAGGCAGGTTTACTCGCCGCCTCCGGTCGGGGAGATAAAGGCATACTGCGCCGCCCAGGTCGATCTGCTCTGGGATGAGGTGAAACGCTTTGAGAACCCCCATATGTACTATGTCGATCTTTCCAAAAAGCTCTGGGACATAAAACAGGATCTTTTATACGCCGCCGGCAAAAATTTTTAAATTTTTGAAAATGATGTTGACAAAGCGATCAATATCATGTATAATAGTGACAGAGCCAAAAATGAATGCCATCATATGCGGCCCGTTGGTCAAGCGGCTAAGACACCGCCCTCTCACGGCGGATACACGAGTTCGATTCTCGTACGGGTCACCACAAGGGTGTCAGGCAAACGTTTACTACTTCAAGGGCGGCTTTGCGGTAACCGTTTGGCGGTGATGCTCGTGACAAAAACAAAAGGCAATTGGCCGGGAGAAATCCCGGCCGCTTGTTTTTTTGGTAGCGCAAAAAGGCAACTATTTATTTTTTGGCCTTACTCCACTCTCTTAATCTTTTTGTCAAAGCGTAAACTGTCGTGCAGGAACACCAATCGGACGGTTTACCACCGGAATTGACAATGTGCCGTTCATGTCCGACTCGCGCTCTTTCCTCCGCAACGAGTAGTTTATTGCTTATTTTGCCGCAAGTTCTCTGTATGAACACTCCAATCTAAAATGCGTGTATGATGTTATTATACTCTACATGGCAATGTTTTTGTGATCGGAACAAAAAAGGGATTACCGACAGGGTTAAGCATTTCTCCCAAAAGTTTACAAATTTCCTCTTGTTCCAAATTCTTGATTATGGTATCATATTCTCCAGTAAATATGGCAGGAGGAAAATGATTTATGAGGACGATCATCGCGGGCGAAACGGGAACTGTGGCCAAATGGGATGTTTTGGAGATTGAAGCCGATGGGTTTTCCGACAAGAACCCTTTTGTGGATTATCAGGCCGACGGCATATTCACCGGAAAAAACGAAACTGTCGCCGCGGACGGGTTTTACGACGGAAATGGGATTTACAAACTGCGTTTTATGCCCTCGTTCGAGGGAGAATACCGCTATGAAATCAAGGGCAGCTTCTCACGGGGGACCAGAAGCGGCGCTTTCATCGTGACTCCGCCGGAGGAGGGGAACCACGGGCCCGTGCGCGTGGCGAAACGGCATCACTTTGCCTATGAGGACCAGACGCCATTTTATCCCGTCGGAACGACATGCTATGTCTGGACGCATCAGCCCCCGCGCCTCCAAAGGCAAACGATCGAAGAATTGAAAAAAGGATATTTCAACAAAATCCGTTTCTGCGTGTTCCCCAAGCACTATGTATACAATCTGCATGAGCCGCAGACATATCCGTATGAGGGCGCGCCCATGGACTCATCGAAACTCACGGCGGAAAATTTCAATGATTACAATAACGACCACAGCGAAAACAAATGGGACTTCAAGCGCTTCAACCCCGGGCATTTCCGTCTGCTCGAAAACCGCATAGAAGAACTGGCAAAACTCGGGATCGAAGCCGATATAATCGTCATGCACCCGTATGACCGCTGGGGTTTTTCGGACATGGGCGCCGAGAACGACGATCTGTACTGGAAATATGTGATTTCCCGGTTCGCCGCGTTTAGAAACGTATGGTGGAGCTTTGCCAACGAATATGATTTGATGCCGGCCAAAACCATCGCCGACTGGGAGCGGTACGCGAAAATTTTATGCGAAAAAGACCCGTACAACCATTTAAGGTCGATCCATAACGGCCATGTGGTTTACGACCATACCAGACCGTGGGTCACCCATTGCAGCCTCCAACGGCATGATGTCGAAAAAACCGCCGAATGGCGCGAACAGTACGGCAAACCCGCAGTGATCGACGAAATGGGCTACGAGGGAAACATTCCCCACGGCTGGGGCAATCTTTCTGATAGGGAGCTTGTGCGGCGTTTTTGGGAGTGCGCGGTCCGCGGCGGATATGGCGGGGCCGGCGAAACCTATATGCACCCCCAAGAAACGCTCTGGGGGGGCCCCGGGGGCCAAATGCACGGGGGAAGGCCGGGGAGGATC
>Ga0082212_10009266_pt1 | contig 12710 bp, 2 predicted proteins | sample TergutNt197P3_FD_71548 | JGI IMG/M metagenome (GOLD analysis project Ga0082212, IMG submission 71548) | Neocapritermes taracua P3 segment gut microbial communities from Petit-Saut dam, French Guiana - Nt197 P3 | ecosystem: Host-associated > Arthropoda: Insects > Digestive system > Gut ... | reverse complement strand
ACGGGGAAGTATATGATACCTACGAAACAGTGATCCGGGCCGCGACGTGCGTGACCGAAGGAGAAAAGGGCGTCTGCTGCGAAGGCTGCGACGCGGTGTTCAGTACTTCTGATACACCTGTAGACCCTGATAACCACGCGGGGGAAACCTACAAGCAGGTGATCACGCCGGCAACAACCACAACCGCGGGGGAAATGGGCGTTTACTGCGCCGATTGCGACGCGCTGCTTGATACCGAAGAGATAGCAATTATAGTGATAAATCCAGAGTTGCCTGACCACCTAATAATAAATCAGGCCTACGGAAACGGAAAGAACGCCGACGGCTCGGTTTCTCACTCATTTATCGAAATATATAACCCGACAGGCGAAGCTGTCGATCTATCGGCATGGTCGCTTCAGTATGCAGAAAATGGGGCTGCGTGGAGCAAGCTGGACCTCGACGGCGTCATACCGGCGGGGACTTCCTATTTAGTGCGCGCCAACGGCGGCCGTACGGCCAATACGCGGTATGAGATATACTACGCTGACAAAGAATGGCCGGTTATCATCAGCAATGATTCCTATAAGTTCGCGCTGGTCGCTAATCAGGTTCAACTGACTACTTATAACCCCGGCGCCGAGGCGGGGGTCGTCGACCTTGTCGGAGCCTATAACGCCCCGGCTGTGCCGCTTGACTACGGCGAGGGCGGCGCTCCGAAAGCCGGAATGTCAAAGCAAAAGGCCGTTCGCCGGGACGGCTTCGCGGACTCGGACAATAACGCCGCGGATTTCGACATCATCGACTACCGTTCGCCTGACAGGAACCATCCGAACTACAACTCGTCCGGTATTTCCGACGAATTGCTGCTTGATGTGCGTCCGCGCTCGCTCCGCGACGGGGAATGGACGACCGGCGACACATCGCCGCTGCCGGAGGAGCCCGGCGCAGCGGCAATAGGGTTCAGCAGTCCCGCCGGCCTGTATGCAAGCCAGTTTGATTTGACGCTGACAATAGAGGGCGGTCAGGGCGCGGCCGCCGGTTATATCATCCGCTATACGCTGAACGGCGATGACCCCACGGCGGATTCGACACAATACAACGGAGCGATCACGCTGTACGACCGTACCAACGACCCGGTGGTCATGGCGGCGTATCCGGACACCTACCCCGGATGGACGCCCGGGAATACCCCGGCTGACAGCGACGTTTTTAAAGGAACGGTCGTCAAGGCGCAGGTTTATACTGCGGGCGGCGACCCGGTTTCCGGAGTGTATGTCAATTCATACTTCGTCAGCGAGGACATATACAGCAGATACGGGAATCTTCCCATTATCTCAATTGCCGTACCGGCGGACTATTTCTTTGACCCCGACGTTGGGATATACGTCGTTGGAAACGGGCCGGGTTATAACTGGGACAATGGCTGGGAGCGTCCCGCGAACGTTGAGATGTTCGATCCTGCCGCGGGCTATGAGCAAGTCATATCGCAAGGTATGGGCATAAGGATTCAGGGCGCCGGCTCGAGGGGAATGGCGCAAAAATCCCTCCGCCTGTACGCGCGCAACGGCCTGGTAGACAACCTGCCGCTGCACAACGGCAAGTCGGCGGTGGACTACGATGTTTTCCTCGGCAAAGCCAGGGACAACAACGGAAACGTATTGACCGGCGGATTCAAGAGGCTTTTACTTCGCAACGCCAGCAACGACAGCCCCTACTCGCTGGTACGCGACCTGATCTCAACAGAAATATCCATGTCGCTTAACTACGACAAGCAGGCCTACCGCCCGGCCGTCGCTTTTATCAACGGCGAATTCTGGGGACTCTACGAGATACACGAGCGTCTGGACGAGCATTATATCGCCCAGCATTACGGCGCCGACAATAATTCGTATGAGACTTTAGAGGACCCGAGTACCTTATATTATAACTACCAGGGCCAGAACTGGGGCGGTATGAGGGAAGACCGGAACGGGACGGAATCGGCGATAGCCCATTATCTCGAAACGGTCGGTCATTTAGATAGCTTTATCGCCGCGAATGGTATCAATACGCCCGAAACATACGATGAGTTCATGAAGTACGTCGACGAGGACAGCCTCATCGACTACGCGATTATCGGGACGTTCCAGGCGAACAATGACTGGGTCCAGAAGGCCAGGCCGGACGGGGACTATATACCCGGCCAATCGTCTTTCGGCAAGCACCAGATGATATGGCGCTATACCGGCGCGCCCGGGAGCGCGTCAGGGCAGGACGGCAAATACCGGTTCATGTTTTGGGACGGAGATTTTGCTTTCTTCGGCGGCCCGACAGGGGGACCCGAGAGCGACTATGATAAAGACCGCGCGAACGCCGGCGTCCAGGGTATGTCCTATGATTCGATTTCACTCATCGTCGAATGGAACCCGGAGAATTTCTACTTTTTCGGAAAGCTGATGCAAAACGATATATTCAGGTGCAAGTTTGTCAACCGGTACATGGATGTACTAAACACGGATTTCAAATTGGGGAACCTCCATGGAGCGGTTGACCGTATAGCCAACGAAGTTGCTTCGGTAATGGCCGAGCAAAAGCTTCGATGGGCCGTTACGCCAAACATCGGCGCGCCCGGCGATATGAACGCATGGGGCGGACTGGTTCCTGTCATGGGCACATGGTGGGGCGAAATCAACAGGATCAAAGCCAACATGACCCTGCGCGTCAGCCAGGATCCGCTGGTGAGCGGCATAACTAAAGGGCTGGACAAATTCGCGGGAACCACCACGCGCGCGACGCTTACCTTGAAGGCTTCCGATCACGGCAGTTTACAACTGAACGGAATGGCTATTGGAAAAGGCGGGGATTGGTCCGGCCTATACTACGCAGGCTTTGAGCAGGCGGTCATAGCGACAGCCGATCCAGGATACAGGTTCAGCCATTTTGTCGTCAACGGCGACGAAGGAAACCCGGTATCCGCTTCGACATACATTTTTGGTATGCCGGCCGACGGCGCGATCATTGAGGCGGTGTTCACAGATGCCCCAGACCCCGGACCGGCGCACCTTATCATAAACCAGGTCTACGGCTCGGGCCCGCTGGACAACTCCGGCGCCGTCTCCCACGGTTTTATCGAGATTTATAACCCGACCGACGCCGCGGTGAGCCTGGCAGGATGGTCGCTCCAACTTCAAAACGGTAATGAAAGCAGCGGAACCCTTGCTACAGAATGGGAAAAGCTGGATTTCGGCAGCAGCGATACTGTCGCTGCCCATGGATTCTTCCTGATCCGTCTTGCTGAGGCGGCGCCTTCGGCCCGATGCGTAATTGACAAGGCCGATATCGACTGGACTGACGGACGCGTCTTCAGCAACAGGGCGTACAGCGCGGCGCTGGTCAGTAACCAGACCCTGCTTACCCTGGTGATTACCCCGGCTGAGATGGATGACGTCGTTGACCTGGTAGGCGCCCTGAATGACGGCAGGACTGCAGACGAGTCCATAAACTACGAGGGCGCGCCTTTAGAGGGTATATCCAAACAGAAATCCGCGAGACGCGTTGATTTCCGGGATACGGACAATAACGCGTCCGACTTTGAGTCGGTGGACTATAGAAGTTCCGGCATTTCCGATGAAGAGCTTCTTCTGAAAGGCCCACGTTACAGCGGCGGCCCTGCTTTCGGAAACGAGATACCGCCGGGCGCCGAAGCCATCGAGTTCAGCGCGCCGGCAGGGCTGTACGACGCCCCGTTTGACCTTGCGCTCAGCACTCCGTCGGCGTACACGATTTACTACACCCTCGACGGCGCGGATCCGGACCCGGCTTCAGGTTCTTCCATCGCCTACGGAGGAGTGATACCGATTTACGACCGTACGGCTGAAAACGAAGTGCTGTCCCGAATCCCCGGCACCCTGGGCCTGCCCGATCACGAACTGTCCCTGGGCACATACGTCCCGCCGGCCCACGGGACCAACTTCAAGGGGATCGTGGTAAAGGCGCGATTGTTCGATTCTGCCGGCAGCCCGGTTTCGCAGATGTACATCAATTCATATTTTGTGAACGAAAACATCGCGACCCGCTTCGGCGGCCTTCCGGTCATTTCCCTTTCCACGCCTGTGGAGAATTTCTTCGACCCCGACACGGGGATATATATGTACCCCAACTTCTTCGAAAAAGGGGCCGAATGGGAACGCCCGGTGTTTTTCGAAATGTTTGAAGCCGACGGTACGCGGGTAGTGGATCAGGGCATGGGCGTCCGTATGCATGGCGGCGACTGGAACCGCGGCGACCCGCAGAAGTCCTTGCGCTTCTATGCCCGAAGCGGCAATCTGGTAAACGGAATGCCCATTACCAATGGCAATAGCAGCGTCAGCTACGACCTGTTCCAGGGAAGGGCGTTTGACAGGCTGGGCAACCCCCTGACAAGCGGTTTTACAAGGTTTCTGCTCAGTATGTCGGGCAACGACCTGGCAGGCGTATACAATATTTATTTAGGGGCAATGATGCGCGACGCCCTTACCAACATGATTTCCGGCAGCTATTTCAACTACGACACGATGGCTTTCAGCCCGGCGGTCGCATTCATTAACGGCGAGTTCTGGGGCTTTTACCAGCTCCGGCAGCGCTATGACGACGAGTACCTGGCATTGAAGTATGGCGGCAACAAGAACGATTATGCGATAATAGAGGTTCCGACCCTGAGGGGCGGGGAGCTGGGCCAGGGTGTCGAGGAAGACTTGCAGCATTATCTCGATACGGCTGAATGGGCATGGGGCCTGAACGTGTCCCTGAACGAGAATTACGAGTTGCTTAAGACCGTCGTCGACGAAGACAGCATGATCGATTATGTCATCATGGAAACGTTCATCGCCGACAGGGACTGGGCGGCAAGCCATAGCAACAATCAGCGCATCTGGCGCTATGCCGGCGAGCCGGATCCCAGCGTACCCGAACATGACGGCAGATACCGCGAGATGATTTGCGATACGGACGAGAGTTTCGGCGGCGGCGCCGATCCCAGTATCCCATGGCCCATATTGACCACCGATGACCAGGATGTTATCGCCAAGCTTCTGGGCAACGGAAGGGAAAACCTGGTTTTCTTCACGAAGCTTTGGGAAAACGCACAGTTCAGGGATAAGTTCATCAACCGGTATATGGACGTGCTTAACACCTGCCTACAGGGCGACGTCACTGTGGAGGTCGTCAACGGCATGGAAGCGGCTATGGACAGCGTTATGCGGCATGATCAACAGACGCGCTGGAACTACTCATTGAGTTACGAAGCATGGAAGCAGAATGTAGCCGATATCAAAACATGGCTGCAAGGGCGCGCGTCGCTGAATCCGGCTATCGGCGCGATACCGGTCATGCTGATAAACCACGCGAAAAACACAAATATTGCGCCGCTGACCCTGATCAACCAGGACGGCCTCGGCCATATCATACTCAACGGTATGGCGCTGAAAACCGGATACCCCGGCGTAAGCAGCCAGGCGCTGTGGACGGGAAAATACTTTACAGGATACACGCAGACGCTGACGGCGGCGCCAAACAGCGGCGAGACCTTCACGGGCTTCCGGATTTTAGACCACACGACCGGCGCGAGCACTTTTACAACGGATCAGACCATACAACTGGTTATGTCCGACGGGGGTTATACCGTGACGGCGCTTTACGGCGGCGAAGTGGAAGACTCGATTGTCGCGGTCGTCGGCGAACCCATATACACGGCTGCTTATGTGGGCGAAATCGATTCCCTGCCCGAAATACCGGTGTTGTATCTGAGCGGGAAGACCGAGCCTGCGGAAGTGGAGTGGGATACCGTATCGTTCCTGGCGGCCGAAGCTTTCGACGTGATCGACCTCACCGGTACGATATCCGGGACAGAGCTGACAGTGACCGTCAGGCTGGAAATCATACCTCGTGGCCTGGTATATTTCATCGACTCCGGACTCAAAATGAACGAAACTCAGCTTGAAAGGACGTCGTCGCCCGCGTATGACGCTGTAGCCGGGAAGCTGGGCGAGGAAGATATTTCACTGTACAACGAGACCTTCGATAAGTTCTACGCCGCCGATGCGGGCGACGGAGAGGGCCGGTGGGGCGTTGTCCCCGAGACAGTATACAGTTCGTTCATTGAAGGGGTGGAGGGGTCGCCTGAGCTTGACGGTCGCAGTGCGGCGGATAAGATCGTTACGAACTTATTCGGCTGGAATTCCTTCCAGGTGCTGGATGAAAACAACGAGGAGCTTTATAATCCCGACGCGCCGCTTTATATCGAGTACAGGATGTATCTGCCCAAAGGGGAATACCTGATCACCACGGGGCATTACCTGTTCTGCGACAGGACTGTCATTAAGGACGAGTGGTATCCGGACGGCCATTACGGCTTGATGGACGTCGCGTTTAACGGCGTGCGCGTGCAGGAGCCCTTTATGCTGCAGTACCAAGGTGAGCTTGGCGTATGGACTAACTCCTTTACGCAGGAGGCGGACGGCGAGCTGGCCATAAGGTTTAACTCAGTCGACGGCGACGGGGCGATCGTCTCCTTCATCGGCGTCGCGGCTAAAGAAACGGACGACGACGTCTTTTGGACGGTGGCTTTCGACGCGGACAACGGCGATGAGATTGTGGAAACGCCGGTCGCCGACAGCGGGACGGCGGAAGAGCCGGAAGCGCCGGAGAAGGAAGGTTATACCTTCCTTGGATGGTTCGCGGAAGGCGCGGAGGAAGCGTTTGACTTTAGTGCGCCGATCACGGACGATGTGACGTTGACGGCTAAGTGGGCGCCTGCCAACCCGGCGAAGCTGATCATCAATCAGGCAGCCGGGACCGGGAACAACCCCAACGGCGCTATCCAGTACTCATTTGTTGAACTGTACAATCCGACGGATGAGACGGTCGACTTGTCAGCTTGGTCGCTGCAGTACACGACGAACCCCGATCCTAAGAACGGGCCGGTTAACGCTGCCGAATGGCAAGTGCTTCTTCTTGAGGGCAGCCTTCCCGCGAAGCATTCCTACCTGATCCGCTTGAACGGCGGGATGGATATCGCGGCGACAACGCTTTACATCCCTGAAGCCGACCTGGACTGGGATATCGAGGTCAATAACGATACGATGATGTTTGCGCTGGTCAGCCACCAGATCAGACTATCTTCGGATGATCCGCAGGAAGCGACAGGCGTCGTTGACTTGATCGGTGCGACAAACAACTGGGCGCCGAATTACTTCGAAGGCAGCGGTCCGGCGGCGAAGTACTCCAAACAGCAATCGGTGCGCCGCGTAGGATTCGTTGACACAGACGATAACTTTAATGATTTCCCGGCGGTGGATTATCGCCCGGCAAACGGCATGACGCCGGAGAAGCTGGCGCAAATGCGTCCCCGCACGTTGGCGGATGGCGCGTGGGGCTTTTACACGGTGAGCTTCGACAGCGATGGCGGCGGCGAACCCGGCGCGATCAGCGCAGTACACGGGCTGACGGTCGCTAAGCCGGCAGACCCGGAGAAAGAGGGATATACGTTCCTCGGCTGGTTCGCGGTAGGCGCGGAGGCAGCATTTGACTTCGGTGCGCCGATCTATGCGGATATTTCACTGACGGCGAAGTGGGAAAAGAACGCGGAGCCCGTCGTATACTACACAGTGACCTTCGACAGCGACGGCGGCAGTGAAGTCGCGCCTCAAACAGTGGAAGCCGGCGAAACCGCCGATGAGCCGGAAGCGCCGGTGAAGGAAGGCTACACCTTCCTGGGCTGGTTTGCGGAAAGTGCGGTGGAAGCGTTTGACTTCAGCACGCCGATCATGGATAACCTCGCGCTAACGGCGAAGTGGGCGGCGAAGTTATCGGGAATAACGATTACCAGCCGTCCGGTAAAGATCCTCTATCAGGAAGGCGATTCGCTTGACCTTACCGGAATGGTTGTCACCGCGACATACTTTGACGGAAACACGAAGGTTATTGCAGGTTATTCAACGAGTCCTTCCGTCAGTGATTCCCTGTCCGCAGAGGTGACGTCGGTCACCGTAAGTCACACCGAAGACGGAATCACAAAAACCGCGAGTTTCAGCGTCACTGTGACGCCGCAGGGCGGCGCCCCGGCGATAACAGCGGCTGAAGTGAATCATAACACATTCAAGGGAAATGTCGTATCTGTACCGTTAAGTATTCAAAACAACCCCGGTTTGTACAGCATTGAACTAATGGTTAATTACGATAGTACCAGATTGGAACTACTGCCGGCGTATACCATCGGCGATATATTCATCCTTCCGGTCAATCCGCCCAGTTTCAGCGCTAATCCGATAAAATTCGTGTTCGAATATGAGGAAATAGACGTAACGGATGAAAACGGCGTTTTTGTCACGCTGCAATTCCGGGTGAAAGAGGACGCTGAAGAAGGGTTTGCGCCTATAAGTCTGACGGGAACGAGGACATATACCGGATATACGGAACTGTTCTGCGAGATTGCCGACGGCGGTATCGACGTGTTAGCCTGTATTAAAGGCGATTTGAATCACGATGGGCTTGTCAACGCGATCGATACGATATTGCTCAGGCAGTTTAACGCCGGGTGGGACGTCGATATATGCGAATCTGCGGCTGATTTGAACGAAGACGGCAACATAAACGCGCTTGATATATTCATGCTGAGGAGAATCGTTGCCGGTTGGATCGATGGAGACGGAACGGATATGTTTGCGGAACCGTTTATGGCGATCAGCGGCATTCAAGGGACAATGTCCGGCTTCAGCGCCCTAGGGATAACTGTGTTCGGCGAAAGCCTGGGCGACGAAGTGAGGATATCATCACAAGTTGTCGCGCAATCAGACGATGAAGTGGAGATACTCCTTTCCCTGGATGAAAATCCGGGCGTAACGTCGATCCAACTTGATTTCGGCTATGACAACACGAAACTGAGACTGAAATCGATTGAACGGGTTGCCAATCCGGCGATACCTTTCCCACAAGCCCCTCCTTTAAACAGAAATCCTTTCCGGTTAACATTTGAAGACAGCTATTTAGAGAACAATTCTTCTACAGGGGAGCTTATAAAGCTTACTTTCGAGATCATCGATGAGATAGGCTGCGGCGCTTCATTAATCGAGTTGCGCGATAGTCTGGCGTTTACCACTTCGTTCGAGTTCTTCAACGTGGTATTCGACAGCAGCGGATTGGAACATAGTCTGACCACGGAGACGGTGGCGCCGACCTGTACAGAGGCGGGATATACCAAGGTAAGCTGCTCCGTCTGCGGGGAAGTCATTAGTAATACGAGCATCCCGGCGCTCGGGCATGACCTCAGCACAGCGACGGTAGACGCGACATGTGAAGCGGATGGTTCGGAGACGACCACATGCTCGCGCTGCGACTACGAAGAAGTGGTGACACTTACGAAGCTCGGACACAGCTTTACCGTAGAAGTTGAGCGCAAAGACGCTACCTGTCAGGATGGGTACATCATCTGGAAGTGCGACCGCTGCGACGAGACCTACACTGAAATACTCGATGCGACCGGCGATCACGTATGGGTAGAGGGCGCAACGATACCCCCGACCTGCACGGAAGACGGCTATACAGTTTACACCTGCTCCGAGTGCCAGGAGACCGAAAATCGCAACATCGTTACAAAACTTGGGCACAGCTATGACGGCGTTGGAACCAAACCGGCGACCTGCGTTGAAGAAGGCGAGGTAACGTATACCTGCTCCAACTGTGGCGACACTTACATTGCGAAGATAGGTAAAGACCCGTTGAATCACGTTGGCGGAACGTATGAAAAAGCAATCACAGAAGCGACGTTCGAGGTCGAAGGACTGATGGGCCTCTACTGCTCAGGTTGTGGCGGACTCATAGACACGAGAGAAATCCCGAAGCTGATACACGCCGACTACAGCGAACTTGACGCAGCTATCGAGGCGGCAGGTGAAGTTGACCGTAGCAAATACACACAAGCGAGCCTTGACGTCCTCGACAAAGCGGTGAAAGCGGGCGAGGCTATAGAGCGCGGGCTAGACGCTTTGAACCAGAATGTTATAGACATAGCAGCCAAAGCGATCACCAACGCGATAGATGCACTGGTACTCAGCAGTGGCGGCGGTAGTCCCGGCGGCGGTGATCCCGGCGGCGGCAGTCCCGGCGGCGGCAGTCCCGGCGGCGGTGGCAGGCCCACCACAGAAGAAGAAATCATAATCGAAGACGACCAAGTGGCGCTCGGTGAATTCACCGGCGAGAACCCGTTTGCCGACATTGAGTCAGGCGCATGGTATTACGATGCAGTTATGTATGTTTACAGACTTGACTTTATGAAAGGTACTTCAGACGATACCTTCAGCCCGAACATGCAGATAACACGCGGAATGGTCGTAACGGTGCTTTACCGGCTGATGGGAGAACCCGACGTATCCGATCTTGACTGCCCATTCACCGACCTGGATGAAAATGCGTACTATTATAACGCCGTAAAATGGGCGGCAGCGCAAGGTATCGTGCTGGGATACGGAGACGGCAGATACGGGCCGGACGTAATAGTATCAAGGCAGGATATTGCGACGATATTCACACGGTTCGCCGAATACGCTGGATTCGAACTACCAAAATTGACAGACTACCAAGGGTTTGATGATGATTCAGATATTTCCGATTACGCAAAAGAAAGCGTTGCGCAGTTGTTCGAAGCCGGAATAATCGAAGGCAGGCTGGGAAATAAGTTCGACCCAAAAACCAGCGCGACCAGAACGGAATTCGCGGCTATCCTTCAGAGATTCATAGAAAGCACGAAACAGTAATAATTAGTGATACGAAGCGCCACAGGAGCTGCGGTTTTTTAGCCGCAGCTCCTGTGGCTGCATACTGACGAGATTTTCACTAAAAAATGAGAAAACAATCAAAAACACTTGCAATTAGCGGCGGCTTATGTTAGAATCCCCTCTGCTAAGTAATACAAAGTAAATATCTCAGTGAAAGAGGGTGAACGCCGGGCAGGATCCCGGCGGTAAAATGAAAGAAGGCATACATCCGGAGTACCACCAGACAACAATAAGGTGCGCATGTGGTGAGGTTATTGAAACGGGAAGCACGAAAAAGGACATCAAGATAGAAATATGTTCCAAGTGCCACCCATTTTATACAGGCAAGCAAAAGCTTGTAGATACCAGCGGGCGCGTTGAGAAGTTCAACAGAAAGTTCGGACTGGAGCAATAACAATCAAGCAAATGCCGGATACGCGTACCGGCACGCTTTGCCCGCGCTCACAGCGCGGGTTTTGTCTTAGTGGTACAGATAATAGTTTGACGGAGACACAGATTTGGAACAACAAAAACAAACAGACAAACCGGAAAAGGCTGTCATAGCGGGACTTGCCGCCGACAGTATGGATAAACGCGAACGTTCGACCGAGGAGAGCCTGGACGAGCTCGAAGCGCTGCTTGAAACCGCGGGCGGCGTGTGCCTTGGCAGGGCGCTGCAAAACCGCCGCGCCCCTGAGCCGCGTACGTTCATCGGCGACGGTAAGGTCAAGGAGCTCAAAGAACTGGCTTTGATGCACGAATGCACGCTTGCTGTGTTCGACAATGAGCTGTCGCCGTCGCAGATGAGGGCGCTCACAGAGGATCTTGATATGCGGGTAATTGACCGTTCCTCGCTTATACTCGATATTTTTGCGGGGCGGGCAAGGACGCGCGAGGGCAGGCTCCAAGTCGAACTCGCGCAGTATAAATACCTGCTGCCACGTCTCGCAGGTATGTGGAAGCATCTTGCCAGCCAGACCGGCACAAGCGCGCCGATCGGAACGCGAGGCCCGGGAGAAACGCAGCTCGAGACTGACCGCCGACACATACGGCGTAAGATAGCGAAACTTGAAGAAGAGTTGGATGAGGTCATTCGCACGCGTAATACGCAGCGCAGGCTGCGCGAGAAGAATAATATCCCGGTCATTGCGCTGGTCGGCTACACCAACGCAGGCAAATCCACGTTGCTCAATACGCTCACCGGCGCGGGTATTCAAGCTGAAAACAGGCTGTTCGACACTCTTGATACTACTACGCGACGCCTCGCAGTGAGCGACATACAGGAAGCGCTTTTATCGGACACAGTAGGTTTTATCCGCAAACTGCCGCACCATCTCGTTGACGCGTTCAAAGCGACGTTAGAGGAGCTTAAATACGCCGATCTGCTCATACATGTGATAGACGCGGCAAGCCCTGAGTGGGAGGAACAGGCGCGTGTTGTCGACGATTTGATAACGGAGCTGGGCGCCGATAAGACGCCGAGGCTCGAGGCGTTCAACAAATGTGATATTTTCACGGGTGAGCTGCGGCCGCGAGGCGAGAGTATCGTAGAGATTTCGGCGAAAACCGGGCAGGGGATAGATACGCTGCTTATCAAGATAGATGAATTGCTTTCTTCCGCGAAAAAGAAGTTAAGGCTATGTGTGCCGTATGATAAAGCGTCGTTAGTCGATATGCTGCATAGGGAGGGCGCGGTCATGGAAACCAGATACCTCGAAGATGGCGTAGAGCTTGATGTGGTTATTGGCGAGGGCCTGTACGGGCGGGTGAAACCTTTTTTAGTTGAGAATTGAGAATTGAGAATTGAGAATTAAGTACCACTAAAAACGTGTCTTTCTGATGGGAGCAGCGTCTCGCAAGCGAGCCGCAACGACTGAAGAATCTTGAAGTGAATGTACTGCAATGCATTAAGATCCTTCGCAAAGCTCAGGATGACACTTACAGAGGTTTATAGAGGGATTC
>Ga0082212_10009265_pt1 | contig 12710 bp, 12 predicted proteins | sample TergutNt197P3_FD_71548 | JGI IMG/M metagenome (GOLD analysis project Ga0082212, IMG submission 71548) | Neocapritermes taracua P3 segment gut microbial communities from Petit-Saut dam, French Guiana - Nt197 P3 | ecosystem: Host-associated > Arthropoda: Insects > Digestive system > Gut ... | reverse complement strand
CGGGCCACCAAGGCCAGGATCTCGGCCCGGCTCAGGCCGGCCAGGGCCGGCATGGCCAGGCGCAGACCCTCGGTGACCACATGGGCGTGGCCGTCCAGGAGCCCCGGCACCACCACGCGCCCGGCCAGGTCCACCCTCCGGGCGGCCCGGGACAGCCGGGCCTCGGCCTCGGCCTTTGAAGAGCCCACATAGACCAGTTCCTGGCCGCGCACGGCCAGGACCGAGGCCAGGGGCCGGGCTTCCTCCAAGGTGTGGATATGCCCGCCCGTGTAAATGGTCTCGGCCGGCGGATCTGTGTTTTTTGAGGGTTCCATACGGGCCTGATTATGGCATATTTCAACAGCCGCTTCAAAAAAAATTTATTCTCTGAAGCGGCGGTAACTCTTGACAAAAGTTCCCGAAAAATATATTGTCAGCTTAAAAGGCGGCGGGGGGTTTTTACGGACCCCGGGCCGGGCGGAAATACCGCTTGACCTTCCGGCCGCCGCATGATAAAAACACAGCTTGATTTATATAGGCCTCCCGTCGAGGAGGTCATCCGGTCCTGATTCGCTCGCAAGGCGGCGACAGGCCCCCCAGGCTACGGCGGCCGGCGCTTACGCCGGCTTAAAAGCCGTGGAGTAAAGAGACCTTTAGGTCCGCTCTCCCGAAACCCCTGGACGGGCGCCGCCTTACGGCCCTAAAGAAGAAGCGAATCTCTTACGGACCTTAAATGGGTAAAGGGAGGCGTATGAGAGGAATTGACCGGCCAGATTGAATTGGGACTCCTGGTGGCGCAAGTCCAAAAAAGCTTCGGTCGCCACAATGCCTTGAAAGGGGTGGACCTGGAAGTTCGGGAAGGTGAATTCTTCACCCTGCTCGGGCCTTCAGGTTGCGGGAAAACCACTTTGCTCCGCCTTATCGCCGGCCTGGAATTGCCAGATTCCGGGCATATCTTTTTGGGCGGCCGGGACATAACCCGTCTGCCCGCGGCCAAAAGGGAAGTCAACACTGTTTTTCAGAGTTACGCCCTTTTTCCCCATTTGAACACTTTTGAAAACGTGGCCTTCGGCCTCCGGGCCCGCCAGGTGGAACCGGCTGAAATAGGCCGGCGGGTATCTGAAAAGCTGGAACTCCTGGGCCTGAGCGGCCTGGAAAAACGTTATCCCCATCAGTTGTCCGGCGGCCAAAAGCAGCGGGTGGCCCTGGCCCGGGCCCTGGTCAATGAACCCCGGGCGTTGCTCCTGGATGAACCCATGAGCGCCCTGGACGCCCATCTCAGGGCCCAGGTCCAGGAAGACCTAAGGCGCCTTCAGCGGGAACTTAAGCAGACCTTCGTCCTGGTGACCCACGATCAGGACGAGGCCATGGTGGTCTCCGACCGGCTGGCGGTCATGCGGGAAGGCGTGATCGAACAGGTGGGCGAACCCCGCGAAGTTTACAGCCGGCCCCGGAACCAGTTCGTGGCCGAATTCCTGGGCGCGGCCAATATCATCCCGGCCCGCCGCGACGGCGGCCGGGTGGTGACCTACTTTGGGGCCTTCAACCTCGAAAGCGCGCCCCGGTGGGATGAAGGCCGCCTGGCCATCCGCCCCGAACGCATCGTCTTAGGCGAGGGCGGGGCCGACGGCAACTGGGTGCGGGCCATGGAGGTCCGCGAAGCCATCTACCGCGGCCAGAGCCTGGACGTCTGGCTGACCCCCGGCGGCCGGGCCGAAGCGCCCCGCGTCCGGGTCCGGACCCATTCCCGGGACTCTCTCAGGCCCGGCGACCGGGTCAGCCTCTTCTTCCCCCCGGAAGACCTGGTGGCCCTGGACTAGCCAACCCATGAATGAAGACCGTTCCGACCGGGCCGGCCTGTCGCCTGAAAGCGAGGGGCCGGCCCGGCTTCAACCGGACCCGGCCGAGGGCGGCGCCGAGTTCGTCACCTGGTATGGCGGCATATACCGCCGCCGGGACCTGGGCCGGACCGGGACCCTCCTTTTAGGCCCTCCCCTGGCCTGGCTTCTGGTTTTCCTGGCCCTGCCCTGCGCCGGGCTGGTCCTCCTCTCCCTGGCCCGGCGGGGGGATTACGGCCAGGTGATCTGGGCCTTCAGCCTGGAAAACTATCACCGGCTCCTGGGCTACGGCCTCTTCGGCTGGTCGCCGGACCACCTCCTGATCCTGGGCCGTAGCCTGTGGGTGGGGCTGGTGACCACCATCCTCTGCATCCTCCTGGCCTACCCCCTGACCTTCTACATCGCCACCCGGCCGCCCCGCCGGCGGGCCTGGCTGATCATGCTGCTGGTGGTGCCCTTCTGGACCAACGTGGTGGTGCGGACCTACGCCTGGCTCCTGATCCTCAGCCCGGGCCTGCCCCCGGCCCGCCTGGCCGCCTGGCTGGGCCTGGTCCCCTCGGGCGCGGCCCTGTTTCCCGGCCCGGCCGCCACCTACCTGGGCCTGGTCTCCACCTTCCTGCCCTTCATGGCCCTGCCCCTCTACGCCAGTGTCGAACGCCTGGACTGGGAACTTCTGGAAGCCGCCCGCGATCTCTACGCCGGCCGCCTGGCCGTCTTCCGCCAGGCCATCCTGCCCCAGACCCGGCCGGGCCTGACCGTGGGCATCATCGTCACCTTCATCCCGGCCATGGCCATGTTCGTGGTGACCGACCTCCTGGGCGGGGCCAGGTACATGCTCATTGGCAACCTCATCCAGAACCAGTTCAGCGCCAGCCGCGACTGGCCCTTTGGTGCGGCTCTCTGCCTGGCCCTCATGGCCCTGACCCTGACCGGGCTGATGCTCTACCGCCGCCGGGAGCGGCGGCTCCTATGAACAGGCGGCGCCCGGTGGTGACGGCCGTGGCCGTCTTCTGCCTCGTCTTTCTCTACGCGCCCTCGGTGGCCGTGGCCGTGTTTTCCCTCAACCAGGCCAGGTACGGTTTTGCCTGGAAGGGCTTCACCTGGGAGTGGTATGCCCGGCTCTTCCACAACCAGGCCGTGCTGGACGCGGCCTGGAACAGCCTCCTGACCGCCGGAGTCTCCACGGCCCTGGCCACCATCCTGGGCACGGCCCTGGCCCTGGGTCTGGACCGCTTCCCCTGGCCGGCCCGGCTCAAGGGGGCCATGGATGTGGTCGTCCACCTGCCCGTGGTCACCCCGGACATCATCCTGGCCGCGGCCCTGGTCCTGACCTTCAGCTTCTTCCAGTCCCTGGCCGGGGTCCTGGAAATGGGCCGGACCACCCTCATCATCGGCCACGTCACTTTTCAGATCTCCTTCGTGGCCCTGGTGGTCCGCGGCCGCCTGGCCGCCCTGGGGCGGGAACTGGACGAGGCCGCCCGCGATCTCTACGCCAGCGGCCTCTACCTCTTCCTCCGGGTGACCCTGCCCCTGATATGGCCAGGCGTACTGGCCGGGGCCATGCTGGCCTTCACCCTCTCCCTGGACGATTTCATCATCAGCTTCTTCACCCACGGGCCGGATTCCGTGACCCTGCCCATCTACATCTATTCCTCCATCCGCCGGGGTCTCAGCCCGGAGATCCACGCCCTGTCCACCCTGGTACTCCTGGCCACGGTGGTCCTGGTGGTCCTGGCTGAACGCCTCGCCGGTTTACTGGTTTATTCAGCCGGAGCCTCAGGGTCAAAGACGTCTTCCAAAAATTCGGGGTAGGCTGGCCGGGGCTCGGCTGAAGGGGAGGGCGGCTGGAAGAAGAGGTCTGTTTCAGGCCAGGGGTCCGGGCGGGGCGGCGTGGGCGCTTTAGCCGCCTCCAGTTCAGCCGCGAACTCGGCCTCGGTCTCGGGCAAGGGGTCCAGGAGGAGTATTTCGGGGGCCGGGGGCAGGCCCACCCATTGGGGGTCCACCCGCTTATCCTCCTCTGCGGGCCCGGCCGGGGGAGGGCAGCCAGTTGCGGCCAGCCGCTCCCGCTCCTGGTGGATGAGGGCCAGTTGCAATAGGGCCGCGGTTTCAAAGTAGGCGAAGTTACGAAAAGTCACGGTCCAGGGGGGTTCCGCGGCTTGGACAGGTGAGTCCGGGAGGCTGGGACGGGCGGCTGGCGCGCCGGCCGGTACACCGGCCGGTTCAAGCCCGGCCCGGCGGGCCGGACCCGGTTCCCCCAGGGCCGCTACGGCTATGGCCGTGGCCAGGACGGCCCAGAGTACCAGGCCCCAAAAGCGCCAGGAAGGCCGGGGACCCCGGCCGACGGCCTTGGCCTCGTTGAGCCGCCTCAGTTCCGAGCCCAAGTCAAAGCCCGGCTGCTTTTGGCCAGGCAAGTCAGTCACCGGGCCGGGCTGAAGAGGCAGCTATGGAGTTTAAGCCCCGCGGCCGGGTCATATTCGGCGAACTGCCCGGCCACATCCAGGCGCTGCCCGGCCTTGAGAGTCCTGGGATCGGCCAGTTGGGGAGCGTCCGGCCAAGGCTGGCAGGCCAGGGTCAGGTCCGTGCGGCGGATGGAGAATTCCACGAACACCTCGCCCCGGTCGTCCCGGGTCACCCGCTTGACCTGGCCGGTGAACCGGATGGGCAAATGCTTATAAAGGTCATCAGCGTACAGGACGTTTTCCCGGTAATCGGCCAGGACCCTTTCCGGGGTGAGGCGGTGGCCCACCCGGCGCCAGACATCAAAGGCCGTGGCCCCTTCGGGCTCCACGAACAGGCGGGAGAACTTCCGGCCCTGTTTTTCCACCAGGCCAATGGTTCCGGCGGCCTCGGCCCCCCGCACGATGACCACCACCTGGACATTGTCGGCCGCGAACGTGGTGGCCTCTATGTCCCCGGCCAGCTTGTCGAATTCGGCCCGGCCCAGGCGGTCATCCTGGGCCGCGCCATACATGGCCCAGTTCGTATCCAGCCAGAAGGTGCGGTGGAGACCGGGCGCCGCCGGCCCGTCGGCCCCGTGGCTCCGCTGGGCCTGAGCCGGAACGGCCCAGGCCAGGCCGAGGACCGCGGCCCAGGCTCCCACCCGCCAAAAGGTCCGCCAAAAGGCCCGCCGTTTCATAAAAGCCACCGAATCAAGGCAGCATGGAGGACCGGCGGCCGGTATAGCGGACAGGGTCATAGAGAGCGTCCACATCCACCAGGTAGAGTGTTTCCAAAGCCTGGTCCAAGGGAACGGAAGTTATCCGGCCTTCGCGCAGGGATACCATCCGGCCGAACTTCCCCTCCAGGATCAGGTCCACGGCGGCGATGCCGAAAGCGCGGCCCATGAGGCGGTCGCGGGCCGAGGGATGCCCCCCGCGCTGGATATGGGAGAGCACCACGTGACGGGTCTCATAGCCGGTGGAGGCCTCCAACTGCTTGGCCAGGTATTCGCCCATGCCGCCCAGGATCTTGTGCCCGAAACCGTCCTCCTTGTCGGAGACGTAGATTTCCCCCTGGCCCTTGATCCTGGCGCCTTCGGAGGTCACCACGATATCGTAGCGCACCCCGGCCCGGCGGCGTTGCCTTAAGAGTTCGGCCACCTTTTCCACCTCGAATTCATGTTCGGGGATGAGAATGACGTGGGCCCCGGCCGCCTCTCCGCCCTCCAGGGCCAGCCAGCCGGCGTGGCGGCCCATGACCTCCACCACGAACAGGCGGCTGTGGCTGCCGGCGGTGGTGCGCAGCCGGTCCACCTCTTCGATGATGACGTTCAAGGCCGTGTCATAGCCCAGGGTGTAGTCGGTGGCGTTGAGGTCGCGGTCAATGGTCTTGGGTATGCCCACCACATTCTGGCCCAGCTTGTGGAGTTTACAGGCCACTGACAGGGTATCCTCGCCGCCGATGGCCACCAGGGCGTGAAGCCCCAGGCCTTTGATGTTGGCCAGGCAGCGCGCGCTCTGGTCTTTTTTGGGGTTGAAGGGATTGGTGCGGGAACTGCCCAGGGCCGTGCCCCCGTAGCGGTCCCAGGCGCGCACCACCAGCTCGTCCAGGGGCTGGGTCCAGCGGGCCAGGGATTCCGGGTCGCCGGGGTCAACTTCCACCAAGCCGCGCCAGCCGTCGCGGATCCCTATGACCTCCATTGATTCCCCGCGGTGGGCGGCCAGGCGGGGATCAACAGCGGTCTTGGTCACCCACTTGATCGCGTTGTTAAGGCCCGCGCAGTCTCCCCCCCCGGTCAACACCCCTATTTTCAAAATCATGTCCCTACCTCCTTAAAAATATTATAAGCGTATTGTAAATTATCCTGGGCCGGGAATCAAGTTACTGCCGCACATAGGAAAACAACCAGGCCCCGAAGAGGGTGAAAACGGCGTTGGGGAGCCAGGCGGCCGCCAGGGGCGGGAGCAGCCCGGCGTAACCCAGGCTGCGGGCCAGTTCCATGGCGATGAGGTAGATGAAGGAAGCGGCCAGGCCCAGGCAAATGCCCAGGGCCGCGCTGCCGCCCTTCTCCCGCCAGAAGCCCAGGGGCAGACCCACCAGGACCATGACCAGGGGCAGGAGGGAGAAGGCGAACTTCATCTGCAGGTCCACCCGCTGGCGCACGGGGCCGAAACCTTCGGCCGAAAGACGCCGGATGCTTTGCCACAGTTCCAGGAAACTCATTTCCTCGCTGGCCTGGTCGGCCCGGTTCAGTCCCGGCGGCGGGGCGGGCCAGTCCTCCAGGGTCAGGCGGTCCTGAAAGGCCAGGGTAAAGGCCCGGCCCGGGCTGTAGGCCTTGTCCAGCACCTTCTCCAGCTCCAGGCGGCCATCGACGAAGCGGCCGCGGCTGGCCGAAAGCCGGCGCTCCGGGGTCTGGTCGTCGTCGATGAAAAAAATGGTGAGGCCCCTGGCCGCGCCGTCGGCCTCGTTGTAGCTGTCGAGGTGTTCGACCATGCGGACGCCCTTGATCCACAAGTCCTTCACCATGACCGAAGGCTTGGTCCCCCGGGCCTCTTCCCAGATCCTGTTGGCCACGGCCGTGGCCCGGGGGGCCAGGCCCTCGGCCAGGGCGAAGGAGACCAGGCTCAGGCCCAACCCCACGGCCAACAGGGGGCGGCCGAGGCGCGTGAGACTGATCCCCCCGGCCTTGAAGGCCACGATCTCCGAGTTCCGGGCCAGAAGGGTCAGGACCAGAAGGGTGGCCACCAGGGCGGCCACCGGGTTCATGAGCCCTATGACCTTGGGAAGCTGGGCCGCGAAGAACAGGAGGATGCGGCCGGCGCCCATTTTCGCGCCCAGGAAGGCGCTGATGTTTTCCATGAAGTCTATGGCCGTGTATAAAACGACAAAGCCGGCCAGGACCAGGGCCCAGGTCCGGAGGAAATGGGCGGCCAGGTAGCGGCTTATGATGCTCAGGCCGGTCATTGCCCCTGGAAACGCTTAAGGAAGCGGCGCAGGAGTTCCGCCGGGTCCACGGGTACGTTCCGGTTGAGCCGCCTTAAGAGATAGATCCCCAGGACGGCCAGAAGCACATTGGCCACCCACATGCCCACGGCCGGCGATATCCGCCCCGCTTCGCCCAGGGTCCAGCCCAGGGAGGAGACCACGTAATAGAGGATGAAGATCACCAGGGCGGTCAGGAGGGGGAAATTCCGGCCCCGGGCCCGGAAACTGGCGCCCAGGGGCAGGCCGATGAGGGTCAGGAGAAAGGCGGTCGCCGGCCGGGCCCAGCGCTCGTGCCATTCCAGGCTGTAGGTGCGGCGGGCCGAGGGATCGGACAGGCGGGCCGCGGCCGCCTCAAGCTCCCGGGTGGGCATTTCGGCCCGGCCCCGGAACTGGTTGTTTTCATTCTGCCCGGTCACTTCGTTCCCCGGGGAGAGCTTGAGTTCATAAGTGTCGAAGAAAATGACGTCCGTGTTTTCGCGGCCTTCCCGGACCCGGTCGATGACCCCCTCGACCAGTTCAAAGGCCAGCACCCCGGCCTCGCGGTCCACCCCCAGGCGGCCATGCCGGGCCGCGATGACCGCGCTTTCCTCGGGCCGCCGGGCGTCGTGGATGAAAACCTGCTCCATCTCGCCGCCGGTCAGGGTCGTCTGGCCCACATAGATGACCAGGCCGGGAAAGGAGCGGATGAAGGACTGCTCCACAATGGCCAGGTCGGCCCGGGCCTTGGCCAGGTCCAGAAGCTCGTTTTTGAAACGCCAGCCGGCCTGGGGGGCCAGCCACAGGGAAAAAAGCGCGGTCAGAGAGGCCGTGACCGCGCCGAAAACGAAGACCGGGGGCGACATCTGGTAGAGGGAGAGGCCCGAAGCCCGCAAGACTGTCAGCTCCGAATCGGCTGAAAACCGCATGAAGGCCGTCAGGACCGCTAATAAGGTGCCCATCGGCAGGGACAGGGTCAGGATCTTGGGCGCGGCCAGAATGAATATTTCCAGCACCTTGAGCGGGCTCACCCCCCGGGCGATGACCAGGTTGGCCAACTGTATGGCCCGGGCCATGAGCATGACCGCCGTGAACACCAGGATGTTGACCAGAAAGCCGGGGAGTATCTCGCTTAAAATATAGCGGTGGATTATGGAAACGCGCATTCAGCGGGACCGGCCCGACCGTCCGGCCCGCTGGTAGCGGTTGACCATGCGGTTGTGTTCTTCCAGGGTCTTGGAAAAATGGTGGGAACCGTCGTTTTTGGAGACGAAATACAAAAAGGGCTGCATTATGTCCGGGCGGATGACCGCCATGATGGCCGCCTCGCCGGGGTTGGCTATGGGCCCGGGGGGCAGGCCGTTGATGACGTAGGTGTTGTAGGGCGTGGGCGTGGTCAGGTCCTTTTGGGTGAGGGAGCCGCTGAACCCGGGCATAAGGCCGTAGATGACCGTGGGGTCGGTCTGGAGCTTCATGCCCCTGGCCAGGCGGTTGAAGAAGACCCCGGCGATGAGGGGCCGCTCACGGGGATTGCCGGTCTCCTTTTCCACTATGGAGGCCAGGGTGATCACCTCGTGGGTGCTGAGACCCTTTTCCAGGGCCTGGGTCTCGTATTTGCGCCAGACCTTGTGGAACACGGCGGTCATATCCTTGATGATGCCCTTGAGGGTGGTGCCCCGGGGAAAGTTGTAGGTCTCGGGAAAGAGATAGCCCTCCAGGCTGTCCACATTCAGCCCCAGGGAACGGATGAAGGATTTGTCGCGGCACAGGTCCAGGAATTCGGAGGCCGGGCCGAAGCCCTGCATTTCGACCATATGGGCCAGGTCGTAGATGTTCCGGCCTTCCGGCACGGTGAAGGGATAGAGCTTGTAGCTGCCCCTGGCCAGGCTGTCGATCACCCGCCAGACCTGCTGCGAGGGATCCAGGGCCATTTCCCCGGCCTTGAGGACGACCGGGGTCTTGCCGAGGCGGTTCTTGGCCCGGATGGTCCAGACAAAGGCCTGGGCCGATTTTATGACCCCGGCCTCTTCCAGGATCTCGCCGATGCGGGCCGGGGGCGCGCCCTCGGGAATGCTCACCACCACCTCCCGGCTCGTCTCCGAAGCCGGGAGAAAGAGGACGCTGTACCTCAGGACCCCCAGAAAAGCCAGGATGAACGCCAGGCATACGGCGATGCCGAAAAGGCCGAAAAGACGGCTCAGGCAACCGGGGCCGGTTTTGACGGCTTCCTCCTCCTCTTCCTTCAGGCCGGTATGCTCGGCTTCCTCCACGATGAAGCCGGCCGCCTCGGTCTTGGTTTCCCTGTCCTTTTTTCTGCTCATCCGGGCGTGTCTCCAGCCCCGGGCGTCCGGAGGGGATCCCCGGAGCGGGCCAGGTGGTTTAGGTAACTATCCAAAATGATGGCCGCGGCCGTCTGGTCCACCACCCGGCGGCGGGCCTCGCGCTTAAGGCCTCCTTCCCGGAGCAACCTTTCAGCGGCCTGGGTGGAGAACCATTCGTCCCAGGTGGCGCAATCAAGACCCAGCTTGGCCTTGATCTCCCCGGCCAGGGCCAGCACCCGCTGGGCTTCCGGACCCCGGCGGCCATCGGTGCGGCGGGGCAGGCCCAACAACACCAACTCGGCCTGAAACCGGCCGGCCAGGCCGGCCAGGGCTTTCAGAAATTCACTGTGGGGCCGCCGGGGCAGGACCGTCAGCGGCTGGGCTGAACAGCCCAAGGGGTCGGAGACGGCCGTCCCCACCCTCTTTTCACCCACATCCAGGGCCAGTATGCGCATCTGCATAAGGTCCGATTATAGCACCGGGCCGGGCCGAAAACAAGAACCCTTGACAGAGCGGGCCGGCTGGCGCACAATAGCCTGATTAAGATTTTCCTAACTAGGCGGGATTCGGACAAGCTATGGCCTTGATTGAGATAAGCGGCCTGGTCAAGACTTATGGCCGGGGCTCCGAGGCGGTCAAGGCCCTCCGGGGGGTGGACCTGGCCGTGGAGTCCGGGGAGATCTTCGGGGTCGTCGGCACCTCCGGGGCCGGCAAGAGCACCCTGATCCGCTGCCTCAACCGCCTGGAAGAACCCACGGCCGGCCGGGTGGTGGTGGACGGCCGGGATATGACGGCCTTGAGCGAAACGGAACTGCGCCTGGCCCGCCGGGAAATGGGCATGATCTTCCAGCACTTCAACCTGCTCTCCGCCCGCACCGCGGCCGGGAACGTGGCTTTTCCCCTGGAGATAGCCGGCCGGCCGGCCAGGGAGATCGGCCCTCGGGTGGCGGAACTTCTGGACCTGGCGGGCCTGGCCGACAAGGCCGGGGCCTACCCTTCCCAGTTGTCCGGCGGCCAGAAACAGCGGGTGGGCATTGCCCGGGCCCTGGCCAACAACCCCAAGATCCTTCTGTGTGACGAGGCCACCAGCGCCCTGGACCCCCAGACCACCCGCTCCATCCTGGCCCTCATTGAGGACATAAAACGCCGCCTGGGGCTCACGGTGGTGCTCATCACCCACGAAATGCCGGTGGTCACCGAGATCTGCGACCGGGTGGCGGTGATGGAGGACGGCCTCATCGTGGAAGCCGGCCCGGTCCTGGACATTTTCACCAACCCCCGCCATCCCGTCACCCGCGGCTTTGTGGAGGCCGTGATCAGCCGCCGGAACGCGGTCCAGGAAATGGGCTACCAGACCAAGGGGGTGCTGGTGCGGGTCTTCTTCCTCGGCGGCGCCGCGGGGGAACCCCTGGTGGCCAGCCTGGTCCGGCGCTTCGCGGTGGAACCCAACATCCTCCAGGCCCACATCGACCATATCAAGGGCACGGCCTTCGGCACCCTGGTCATGGACCTGGCGGGCGAGGCGGAGAGCTGCCGGGCGGCCCTGAATTTTCTGCGCGACCAGGACCTGAGACTGGAGGTGCTGACCAATGCTTTTGGAGACTAAATATTGGGCCCTTTTGTGGGATTCCACCCTGGACACCGGCTACATGGTCGGCGTCTCAGCCCTGTTGACCGCCCTGGTCGGCATCCCCTTGGGCATCCTCCTGGTGGTCTGCCGCCGGGGCCATATCCTGGAAAACCGGGCCCTGTCCCTGAGCCTGGCCACCCTGGTCAACGCCACCCGGTCCATCCCCTTTCCCATCTTTATCGTCTTTGTCATGCCCCTGACCCGGCTTGTGGCCGGCACCGGCATCGGCACCACCGCCACCATCGTGCCCCTGACCCTGGGGGCCGTGGTCTTCATGGCCCGCCTGGCCGAAACCGCCCTTTTGGAAGTGCCCCGCGGAGTCATCGAGGCGGCCCAGGCGGCCGGGGCCTCCAGCCGGCAGATAATCTGGCGGGTGCTCCTGCCCGAAGCCCGGGCCGGACTCATCATGGCCGTGACCATCACGGTCATCACCCTTATCAGCTATTCGGCCATGGCCGGGGCCGTCGGCGGCGGGGGCCTGGGCGACCTGGCCATCCGCTACGGCTATCAGCGCTACCAGACCGACCTGATGATGGTCACGGTGGCGTTTCTCATAGTGGTGGTCCAGGCCATCCAGACCCTGGGCGACCACCTGGTTCGCCGGATAAGCTGGCGCTAGCGCCTCAAATAAAACAAACGGCCGCCCTGGCGGCCCCAATCAAAACCGTCTCCGCGGAACGGAGAGAAAGGTAAAACCTCATGCGGAAGCCAATCACCGTCCTTCTGGGTCTTATTGTCGTAGGCATCCTGGCCTTCCTGTTTCACCAGCCAGAGTACCAGGACCAGGAAGTCACCCCCGTCCCCCAGGCCAATAACGCCACCCCTGCCGGCGCTCCGGGCAAGCTCACGGTCGGCACCACCTCCGGCGCCGATGTGGAGATCCTGGAAAAGGCCCGCGACGTGGCCGCCCAAAACGGCCTGACCGTGGAAATCATCGAATTCAGCGACTATGTTCGCCCCAACGAGGCCCTGGCCGCCAAGGAAGTGGACCTCAACTCCTTTCAGCATCTGCCCTACCTGGAAAAATTCTGCCAGGAAAGGGGCCTGGACCTGGTCAGCATAGGCACGACCTATGTCTCGCCCATTGGTTTTTTTTCCAAGAAAATAAAATCCCTCGATGAACTGAAAAAGGGCGATCGCCTGGCCATCCCCAATGACCCCACCAACGGCGGGCGGGCCCTCCTTCTCCTCCAGAAAGCCGGATTCATCAAGGTCAACCCCGAAGCCGGCCTGACCGCCACCCCCAGCGACATCACGGAAAACAGGCTGGACCTCAAGATCGTTGAAGTCGATGCGGCCCAGACCCCCCGGAGCCTGGAGGATGTGGCCGCGGCGGCCATCAACAACACCTTCGCCATCCCGGCCGGGCTGATCCCGATCCGGGACGCCATCTACCTGGAAGACGCCAAATCCCCCTACGTCAATGTCATCGTGGCCCGGACCCCGGACAAGAACAACCCTCTCTATAAAAGGTTTGTCCGGGCCTACCAGTCCCAGGAAGTGGCCGATTTCATCCTCAACCGCTTTGAAGGCTCGACCCTG
>Ga0082212_10009264_pt1 | contig 12711 bp, 3 predicted proteins | sample TergutNt197P3_FD_71548 | JGI IMG/M metagenome (GOLD analysis project Ga0082212, IMG submission 71548) | Neocapritermes taracua P3 segment gut microbial communities from Petit-Saut dam, French Guiana - Nt197 P3 | ecosystem: Host-associated > Arthropoda: Insects > Digestive system > Gut ... | reverse complement strand
AATGTCGAATGTGTTCGGGAACTGCTGAAAAAGACGGTTTATATCGAAAGCAACATGGTCGAGTCACACGCAAGTTCATTCAAACATAAAAGCAGTGCTATGTAAAAACAACAAATTGGGATAGCACGTTGCGGCGGTTACGGCGTGACCGCCCTGCCTAAAACGTCATTTTTCATGAACGGATGAATTACAAATGCAACGTCTGAGGATGGGAATCGTCGGCTCGGGAAGACTCGGGTCGTTTCACGCTGCCAAAGCGGCGACACACGAAGAAGTCGAGTTGGCCGGCGTTTATGATGTCAATTACGACAGCGCACGGGCGACTGCCGAACGTTTCAACAGTTGGGTTTTCGACACGCCTGAAGCTCTCGCCAACGCGGTGCAAGCGGCTGTCATTGCCGTTCCGTCGGTACAACATGCGGAAATTGCGAAATTTTTTCTCGAACAAGGCATATCGCTGTTGATCGAAAAACCGATGACGACCACCGCCGATGACGCCAAAACGCTGATGGAGCTTGCCGAAGCGAAGAACGCCAAAATCATGGTCGGCCACACCGAGCAGTATAATCCGGTCTGGGAATCAGGACGACAACTCCTGAGTTCCGGTGTTCCGTGTCTGATCGATGCCCGGCGGACAAGCGGTTACACCTTTCGCTCGACGGATATTGGAGCCGTTCTCGACCTGATGATCCACGATCTCGAACTGATCCTATCCGCGTTGCCGAGCGTTGAAATCGTGCAAATCGATGCGTTCGGCTTTGCGACGATGGGGGGTCACGAAGATTTTGCCCAAGCCCGACTGACATTCGCCAATGGGACGGTGGCCGACTTGACTGCGTCGCGCGTCGAACAGGAAGCCGTGCGCAGCATGAAAATATCGTCGGCTTTTGAGACCTGTGTCATGGATTTCGCAACGCGAACGGCGACAAGTCATCGTGTGTCGGACGAAGTGCGAGCGGGCGTCTTTGCCCCCGATCGTATTTCCGCAGACGACATTGCAAAAACCCAGCCGACATTCATGCAGACCGGCTTTCTGTCAGCATCCGAGTCGTTCCCGGCGGTAGATGCTCTGTCGCTTGAAATGGCGGATTTCGTCGGACTGGTCCGTCACAGTCTCACCCCGAAAGCGACCGCCCAAAATGCAGCCCGCGCTGTCGAAGTGGCCGAGCGGATTTTGGAAAGAATCATGAGGAGAAACTGATCGACGCGAATAGGATTCGGCGTCAACGGCGTGACCGCCTCCCCTTTGCGGCAATGATATCCTGTAAACGGGTGCAAATTGTATTTTTTCGCCAAGGAACACCGCCAATTTGTTTCCGTTTTAAGTAGATCAAAAGCCTTACTCTGCACTCGACCCTGCTTCCCTGTTTTATCGTGCTTTCCCAGCTTCTGCATAAATTTTATTGAGCGTTTTCTTGATATTTTACGAATTTTTCCGGCAGTTTTTTTAAATATACGGGTTTTTGCGATCGTGCGGCGAAGTTGACACGAGAAATTGACGATCCGGATAGAAACATTTCAAATCCAGATAGAAACATTTCAAATCCGGATAGAAACATTTCAAATCCGGATAGAAACATTTCAAATCCGGATAGAAACATTTCAAATTCGGATAGAAACATTTCAAATCCAGATAGAAACATTTCAAAGCCGGATAGAAGCGTTTCAAATCCAGATTGAAGAGTTTCAAAGCCGGATAGAAGCGTTTCTGGGCCAGAAAAAAATATTTCCAAGCCGGATAGTAATATTTCTGGGCCAGATAAAAACGTTTCAAGGCCGGATAAAAATATTTCATCTTGAGGTGCTGATTTTTGTACGTTTATGACGACAAACGGAAACACCTTGTTTTTCACACGGAGGCACAAAGATTTTTCGTAACCGTTCACGAATCACTGCACAAAATACAAATGAGTGATTTGCCAATGCCACACATATTAATTAATATGTCGTGGTGTTACGAGATTTCAATGTTAATACCACTTGTATCATTTGAATGAATTTTGACAAAACAGGCAGAAGTAAAATTGATATGCAATGCCAGTCGTGCAAATTCGCATGGAATGAACGATTTTTAAGTTGATTGAACAATGATTTGTGAACGGATACAAAACGAGGACACCGGAAAATGGTGCCCTCGCTCGTGTGAAATCATTGATAGAGAAAAACGGTCTTATGCTCCCGTGCTTCCGTTTGCAGTCTATTACAGTAATCCGGTTTCCAACAGGAGATCAATGTCCAGTTCGTCGTCCAGACTGTCGAAATCCTGATGACTTGAGCCGTTGTTGTGTCCTTCTGCCAGAAGTTGGAAAAAGTCGTCTTCAGCGGCGAAGTAAGCACTTGCAGGCGCAGCGGCCGGAGCCGGTTGTTGGATTCCGCGAACATCATTGACGCCGATCACGGTGTAGGTCTGCGTCGCATTTGAGTAAACCTTCGTCGTCCCGGTATCGGTATTTGAACCGAGGTTTACACCGTTGAGGCTCACGACATCGTTGCCGCCGTTGCCGTGAATGGTGAAGCGATTGAATCCGTACAGGTTGACCGAACCACCGAGTCCGAAAACTGCTTCCGCATAAGTATCCGTGGCGTTAAAGCGATCATTTGCGTAGGAACCAACAATGGATGCTGAGTCATTTCCGCCATTTCCGATCACATTCACTTTCTCAAATCCGAAAACCGTATTCTTGTATCCTGTCCCTGACATCGAGATCATTCCGGCCGTAGCAAACACGGCATCGTCGCCCGTCGAACCGTTCAGGGTGGCCATGTTGTTTCCCCGTGACGAATAGGCGGTGATATTTCCGAAACCGGAAACGCTGTGCTCATATTCCTGACCTTTCATCACGGCTTGCCCCGGCGACATGGTCAAAACATCGTCGCCATCCGAATCGAAGAGAATCGCCTTGGCCGAGGAACCGGAAGCTAGTGCCGACACGATGTCGAATCCGCTCGCAGTGAATTGATTGTTCCCGCCGGTCAGGTGAATATCTCCGACTCCCAGAGTCAAAACATCATTGCCTGACGCCATCACCTGGATCGTATTGTTCGACCCGCCGACATTCAGTTCGATGGTATTGACCTGGGTTACGGAAATGGAAAGGTTCTTGTTGCCGGTTGAAAGCGTGAAGTGCTTTTCTTCGGAGTTATACTTTGCCGAATTAACGCCATTGGCAGTCGTTACGACAACACTGTCCTGGCCGCCGCCGTTGATATGAATGTTCGTCACGCCGGCATTGACCGCTTGGGTGACGCCGTTGACCGTGACCTGGAAGGTGCCCGACGCGGTCACGAATATTTCGAACGCATCAGCACCTGTTGCGTTGAGGAACAGCGTGTCGAGGTTCTCGTACTTGTAGGTGTTCACCCCTTGCCCGCTATAGCCGCCGCCGCCGATCGGCTGGGTCAGGGAGTAAATCGAACCAATTGTACGGTCGGATAATCCCTGTTCCTGGCCGGCGGTTCTTCCTCCCACGGAATAGTTGCGTGCATACACCTCTTTCACCGGAAGGGTAGCCCAATCCGTCGGGTAACCGTCGTCATCGTATTCAAAAATTAATGTTGTTGTGGAAGGACCGACCCAGGCAAACGCCATGCCGGTACTCCAGATAGTGGCAACGGAATAGATCTGATCGCCAAGCGTGGTGTAATTCAGTCGGAATTCCTGCGACGAAGAATATGGCACGAAATCCGCGTCCAAGTCATTGCCGTTGCTGCCGAACGCTCGTGCGAAGGTCGCGTAGTCATGCGCCGGAACCCGCCAAACATCGTCATAATTGTTCGGTTCCTGGTCGTAGGAACTCCAAGTGATGACGAAACTGCCGTCCGAAGCCATGGAGACATCGGGATAGTCTCGCTGGTTGGTACGCTCTGCATAGGCCTTCTGGGAATTGATGAGGCGATCCCCGGTTGTTCCCAAAATGGGCTGGGCAACCCCGGACATGTTGAACCGACGGGCATAGACGTCAAAAGTGAGACTCTGAAGTTCCGGTCTATCCGATAGCGCGGCCTGGCGTTCGCTGGCCCAAGTGATAACGAACCCCGTGTTGCTTGCGGCAACGGATGGTCTTGCCTGAATCTGATTGGTGTATTGGTTGACACGGAGCGGTTGAACCGTGGTGTTTAATTTTCCGTCATTGGTCAACTGAAGAACTTTAGCGAAAATATTCTGACTGTTCGTCGTAGCATCGTGAATCTGCCAGGTGACGACCAAGTGTCCGTTTGGCGAGAAGGCAATATCATACGCATTGACATTTCTTGCGTTTTCGGCAACGAGAGCCATGGTCGCCAATGGCGCAGCACCGTCTTTGGAAATACTGCGGAGATTCCCCAAGCTGTCATAGACCCTTGTCATGACAATATTCGCTCGCAATTCGGAATAGTATTCGATCCAAGTGACAACAATATTTCCTCTGTCGTCGCAAGCGACTTTCGGTGTGCTGCAATTTGCATTGCTGACTCCATTGACCCAAATTTGGTCGCCTGTGGCTTTGCCATAAGCATCGTAAAGCCGCAAATACACGCCGTGGTCGCCTCTGGAACCGGCACCGGACCAGACAACGGCAATGTCTCCTGTGACGGAATTCATGGCAACATCGGGGTCTGTCTGGTGCCCGTCCATGTAATTGTTGACGATTTGTTGCATCCCGACCTTCTCGCCGTATTTGTCATATCGCTGCATGACAATATTGCCGATTTGCGGCAGCCCGGTATCGGGGTCGTATTCCCAAACCATTCCCGGCAACCACGGTTCGTTGATCGTGCCGGGGATGCCATAGTGGACGGCCACCACAACATAGGAACCGTCATCGGCGGACGCAATGACAGGCTTGTCATTCCCCAGCTCTTTGTTGATGAAGGTTTCGCGATCAAGGTCTGAAGGACCGTATTTGTGGTCAGTGTCGTCAGGACGTCCATCGTCGCCGGGCTCGTTCAACTGAGCCGGAACCACGACTCGGAAATTCCTGGTGAAGTTGACGCCGGAGGTTCCTGAGTAGTTGCCGTCGAGTCTGTTCCCGGCGAGGTCGGTGACGGTATCTCTGAGTACCAGTGAATATCTTCCGGATCCCAGCGGCTGATTGCCCGGCAGTGCAAGGTTGGAATCGAACCGGATGACAGCTTCCCACTTGCCGGAAGAGGTTTGCGTCAGTCCCATGACACGTGCCATGTCCATTCCGAAATACACTTCGGCAACGGCACCTGAGATGGTAACACCATTCCTGAGCAGTTGCCAGTTGCTGAGATTGATCACGCTGGTCGGATCATACAGGAAGGCGGCAAACATTTCCTCGCTGAAGGTCACGATCATTTCCGTCGGGAACCCGGCGATGATACTCCCGTCGCGAACCGGCATTAACTGGCCGTCATCGGTCATAAGCGAACCATCGGGATTCTTCTTGTAATCGTTTTCATCATCCTCGTCATCAGGGACGAGTGCGTTGACAACAAGAACCGTTTCCGTCACGATGGGAGCCGACCTATCGACTTGCAACGGAATGGCACGATAGTAGTCCTTGGTCTCGGAACTTGCCAAACCTTCGTTGCTTTGGAAGACGACGATTGCGTCCCCGTTGCCGTTGAGCGTCACCGTGGCACCGGTCTGGTCGCCTCCGGTGAGCGTTGTATTGACACGAAATTCACTGCCGATTTCACCGTGAATACCGACGTAACCATATCCGGGAACAAAGCGAGTGTTGTCGGGCAAACCATATTGAGCCGATCCGCTGTTGTCCTGCGAACGCAAGAGCGTTGCCAGATTCGCATATCGTTTGGCATAGATGCCGAAATCGGTCATGGTTGTCGTGATGGTTCCGCCTATTCCAAGCCCGGTATCGGGAAGCTGCACGGTAATCTGGTGCTTATCCTGATAGCTTTCCCAAACGATCATAAAGTCACCGTTATTCGCCATGGAAACAGAGGAGTGCCATTGGTCGCCGGTAATATAATCGTTGACGAGAAATTCGTTGCCGAGAGCAAGGATGCTGCCGTTGCCTGTCACGATGATATCGCCAATGGGATTGCCCTGCATGTCGAAGCGTCGTGCATAAACTCCGGCCAAACCGGTGCTACTGCCTCCGGGACCGTCGCCAGCATGATCCTGGTTGAAGCTTGTCCAAGTGAAAATCACTTCGCCGCTCGCGCTAATGGCCACATCCGACCATATTTGGTCACCCGCTTCCGTTTGATTGACGAGGTACTCGCCCGCTCCGCCACCGATGACGAGAATCGAATCAATCCAGTCGGCATACGCCGAAACGCGAACATCGATGCCAAACTCGCCGAAGGAGAAGTTGGTGCCGGGAACAGCGTCCACAGGTGAATTGGGGTACATGGGACCGCCATAGCTATGCACACCGGCAATCTTGCCGTTGATGAACGACGGGCCGCCGGAGTCGCCGGGAGCGATAAAAGATTCATAAGCTGACCCTAAGCCGAGGTTGTGTATCCCGAAATAGTATCCCAATGCGTCATTCTGTGGGCTGCCGCTGTCGAAGTCGAAAACCAACGTATTGGGGTTGTAAGTGGGATCAAAAATCGAGCCGTAGGCTTCAAAGCGGTTCTGGCCTGATCGCCTTTCCCCGCCGGGAAGAACATTGCCCGTCCACCCCGTCCCGGACATCCCGTAACCGACGAGGGTTTGCACCGTTCCCAATTCGTCGCTGCCTCGATAGATGTCATAGCGTTCCGCCGTTTCCGGGGCAGCGCGTGACAGCGTCAGGACGGCCAAATCGACTTCGACGGGGTAATTGCCCGTATAAGTCGGATGGACATAATTCTGGGTGACAGGGTAGTATTCAAAACCGGCCGAGGTTTCAAACCGAACGATGAGATTCGACGCGGGAACCGGGCTGCCGGCGTCATCAAACACAACGTGCGCCGCTGTCAGGACGTGCATGCCTGTTGTCAGGAGCGAACCGGACCCTGACCACATAATATAACCTTCATCATCAATGGCATAGACCATGACAACCCCGGTGTATTCGTTGGACGGCGTGAGGTGATTGTCCGGTGAATCCGCTGCCATGAGCAGTTTTTCATGGTTGTACGAGGCAGTCGTATTCATCATATTGATGCGGTCGGACAGGGTCATCAGGTTGTGTCGAGCGGCCACCGCTTCGTTCGACGGGAAATTCTTCGCATAGATGTTCGTTTGATACGGCGAGTCGTTGCCCTGCCCCCAACTGGTCCAAGTGACGATGAATTCTCCGCTCGGTGCCATCGCAATCGATGGATAACGTTTGTCGCCTTCTGTTACGTCGTTGACTTGTTCTTCGCCGGACGCGCCGGAGGTCATGGCAAACACGGAGATATTTTGGCCGGGTCGCGGATTGGTAAAGTTCAAAGACTGGGCCGGAACCATCAACGGGGAGACTTTCATGGCCCCCATCGTCCGGGTGAACTGTACGAGAATCGTGTCCGACGCCGAAGCCTCCACATCCACGTCCAGGCCGATGGCTCGCAATGCGGCCTGAATGTTTGCCGCCGTTTTCTGGATCGAGGTATCGATGGCAATGGCGGCGGTTTCTTTGAGCGTCGCGGTAATATCATCGTAGTATTGCAGCTTGAACGTACCGGTCGGGTTGCCGGCAAACAAGAGAGCCTGAATGTCATCGACTCCGCCGATGGGCGAGCAGGACGAATCGTAACGCTGGACGAAAATATCGTAGCCGCTGGTCTTGGAGACCTGATTGAGGCTTTCCCAGGTAATGACAAACTCGCCGAACAGGTCCATCGCTATATCCGGGTAGCTGTGCTTGCCCCCGAGATGCGAGTTGACGCGGAATTCCGAAGTCGGATTGCCGTCGGCGTCCATACGGACGGTTCCGTTGTAATTAAACGCCTTGGCGTAGATATTCCTGCTGCCGTCGAGATCGTCCTGCATCCAGGTGACGACGAAATCGCCGTCCGCGTCCATCGCCACGGAGGCGTAGGAAGCGTTCGGATTGCTTGAAACCACGATTTCGCGACTGAAGGTGATCACGCTTTCGCGTCCGGTGGGCGTGTCGATGAAATCCTGGCGGTAAATCTTTGCCAGGATGCCGACGCCTTCGGCGGTCCAGACTGAAACAAAGTTGCCGTATTGATCGCTGGCCACGGAAGTCGGCGTACCCGGCGTGTCATACAAAGTCGCGTCGGTTCGGGTGTAATTGTTGCCGCCGCCGTCGCTGATGAGTTTTTCTTCGTATCCGGTACTGCCGCCGTAGAATGACAGCGTGCCGTCAATGGCATTGATGTTGAAGTATCGGGTGAAGTTTTGCCCGTTCGCGTTTGTTCCATCGCTGCCGAGCGCATTGCCGTTGCCATAGACGACTTGACCGCGTTCGTAGCGGACGCCTGTTGTGTCACAAAGCATGTTGGTTGCAACCAGTTCGTAACTCCCCGAACCGAGCGGCTGATTGAACTCGATGACCACTTCCCATTTGTTCGAGCCGTAGGACAGGACGCTGTCGGCCACAATCGAACCGGGATTATCACGGATGATGTCGGCGGCCTTGTTCACACCGAAGCTGATGGATTTGATTGCATTATTCAACCGGACACCGTCTTTGATAATCGACCAGTTGCTCGGATTCAGAACGCTGTGTGTGCCGTTTACCCCGTTGGCCAACAGTTCCTTGTCGAACGTCACGACGATTTGCTCAATGGAATAGGTAAGCGTGTCCTGGTTGGCCACGTATTGACCGTTCGGCAAAATCACGTCCGTGACCTTCGGCCCGACGTTGTCCGAGTCTTCATAAAAGTACCGGTAATTGATTTTCCGATCAATGATCATGCCGTTTGTGGTGGTGATATCGGTGAACCAGGTGGTTACATACGATCCGTTCGGCAAAACGGAAATGGCCGGTATCCCTTTTTCGGTGCCGCGGTAGCCGTACTGCTCAACATACATCGACATGCTGCCCCTGAATTCACCGTCCAGGTCACGCCTCGTCAGTGATGAGCTGTTGTAATTGATCCCCAGAGAAACGCCCAAGTCGTGAGCACCGCCCACGAAGATGACTTCATAAATGTGATAACCGCTGATGTCTCCGTAGCTGTCTTCCGGCAAAGCCCAAATCGTGTCACCATAGATGGCATTGAATGAACCGGGCGCGTAATAGTTGACTTCGGCACTGGGCATGATGACCCCGCCGGCAAAGACACCCGGAGCCAGCATGTTGGTAAAAGCATTGGCGACAAATCCGCCTGGGCCAATACTGTTTAAGGTACTGTAGATTAAGTCTCGATAGTCGTATGGCAGGAAAACATTGTTGTCCATGGTAAAGCCCAAGTTGATGCTCGGTGCCGGACCGACGGCATGAAATTCCGTGGAAACCGAGAAGGTGATGGAACCCCCGGATATGGGAAACATCGCATAGTTCGGGATCATAACATACCAATGCGAATTCACGCCGTCTCGCGTCGAAGTGACGTTGGCATCCGAGGACGATGCGGAATCAATCACCGGAGTGTCGCCGAAGATAAAGTCGCCTTTGTTCAACCGGGTGGTGAAAACGTCGTTGCCGCCGCCGCGTACCATTCCGGCAACGCTCTCAAAAATGGCATTCAAACGTCCGAGCTGTTCGCTGGTAATCTCGTTCGGGGTGCCTTGATAGGATTTGATGGCTTGGTTCAAGAAATGACGAATGACGACATCGACATCGGAGGTGACGAAAGTCGGGTGCATGAATATATCGGTGGCCGGGTTGAAATACATCAACAGGTCCGCATTTTTGTTGCTGTTCAGGTAGGGAGTGAAGAAGCTACCGGGTATCATAAGATCATAACCGACCATTCCGTTTTGTGACATATTGGAATCAGGGCCGTAACCCTGGTACACGAAGATCATGTCGCCGTCGGAGTCGAAGGCACCGACGCCGTTGTACTGAGGGCCGCGCCAGTATTCATCGGCGGAGCCATCCGCGTCGCCATTCACATAAATACCCTGCCCGTGAACCCTGAAATCAGTCGTCCTCAAGTCAAAAGTACCCGAACCGGTATTATAGCTATAGACTCTGGCCCTGACGTCGGACATTTCCGCGCCATGAGTCCCTTTGTTCGCATACGGATAGGCGTCCGAATAGGTGAGCAACAGTTGGTTGTGAGAATCGAAGGAAAGGCTGGGATTAAACGTACCGGCGTTGATCTGAACGGCATTCCAGTTGGGCAGGGGAGTCAAAGTTCCCGGTGCGAAAATGGACATGTAAATCCCATTCGTCCAAGCCATACTTTGGGCATTGGTATCGTCGCTATTGACCCAGGCGATGGCCACATAACCATCGTTACTGATGGCCACGGTTGAGTAAATCAGCGGACATTGGATGTCGCTGGCAAGCATGATGCTGTCGGTCAGAGCATTGCCGTAGCGATCATATTGCCGCGCGTAAACGGCGTTGCCATCGCTGGTTCGCTGATAGGAAAACGACCAGGAAATGACGAAATTACCGTCGGGGTCCATGCCGATCGAAGGCTGCGTTGCAAAGTTGTTGCTGAATGAGTTGACCTTAAACTGGTCGCTGGCCGGTCTGACGCCCTGCACGGGATTGTTTGCAATGCCGCCGACGATGCGCTCGTGGTTGTAACCGTCATCGTAAAACGTGATCTTGTCATCCGGCAAAATTCCCTGCGGCGAAAACCGTCGGGCATAAATGTCGGTGATCGTATTGGTTGTCGTCGTATAAGATTCCGACTGCCATGTGATGACAAAATCGCCGTCCGAATCCATGGCAACCGACGGATTCATCTGGTTGGTCACGAGCGGGACGCTCGATCTGGGGTCGTTCGCTTCCGGCTCATTGACGCGGAAAATATCGCTGGACTTCTTCACCGTTGATATCACGGTACTGTTGCTCCAATCGGTGCCGAACTCATCCAGAGCATTGAAGATCGTGAAGTCATGCAGGCTCAAGGCGCCGCCGTTGACGAACGTGACGTCGAATTGCGGCTGCTGCCTTCCATTTGCGTCATACGTCATTCCGGCATACGTTACCTTGACTTCCGGGGTATAGAACATCGCATAAGAAGGACGGTTGTTCAGATTCACGTATTCTCCTAAAGGATTGCGTTCAAGGTCCCGTGTAAAGGTTTCCACACGCGGGAAAAGCGACATCGTACTATGCGAATTAAACGCCTGCTGAATGCGTTCGGCCGTCCGTTGATGGTTGGTCGGGTCAACGATAATCCCCTGATCGACGCCCCAGGAATCCTGCGTGCTCAAAACGATCGGGGTGCTGACCGTTGAGATGACAATGCCCGGATAAGTACCCGCAAGGATACGCGTATCCCGAATTTGCAATTCCGGTACGGCCACTCCGCCGGTATCCGTCTCAAACGTGATCGTAAAGTCCGTGGACGATAACGCGGTGACCTTGGCACTCAGGTAAATGTCATTTCCATAGAAGCGTCCCAGGTTTTGCAGCGCAAATTCGATATTCCGGGCGTTTTGCCACGGCGACAAATTTTCGTTGAACCTGATCGGCTCGCTGAAACGCTGCACGCCGTCCCCAAAATCAATACCGCCGAGACAGAAATCCAGGGCAATGTTCGGTCCTGTTCCCATCATATAACCACCATTGGGCGTCGTCACGCTCTTGATGGAAAGCTGCTGGACGGTATATGGCGAATAAATCAGCTTGAAACTGCTGTCAACACCAACGAGATAATTGTCGTACAGCTCGGCCGGAAGCGTGATGCGCTCCACCTGATTGGTCAGATATTGGGCATAGATATTGTAGTCGTTATAGGGGTTCCCGAAACTGTCGGTCAACAAAACCCGGTTCCCTTGGGCATCCAGAACATAATTCCCGTTTGCGTCCATCCGGTAAACGAAATCGTTTTGCGCCCAAGTGATGACGGTATCCCCCTGGTTGTTGGAGGACATGTAATCGTTGCTCCACATCGATTCGGTGAAATTCCCGCCACCGTAACCGCTGTTGTTGTTAATATAATGGGCTTGACTGGTAATCGTCGGCGACGAATGTTCCGTGAACGGCGTCAGTATCTTTTCCTGCGGCATCACGACATTCACGGAAAGCAATTGCCGCTCTTCGAGGGGGTCGATGAGCAACCGACGATGCTGAGTGATCGCTTTTTTGTGCTTTTTTTCATTGAAAATCAGACCGCTGAGGGAATTTGCGATTTTTCGGGTGATTTCAGAGAATGACATGATGAATTCGCCTTCTATTACTGAAACGTGTGAAATCTGAACAAGAAAAGAACGACGACAAGTGGGACGTTAATCATGACAACCGTCGCGTGTCCTTTCGGCGCAATGTCAACCAACATGAACCTGCCAGGCTCATGCGGCTTTCCTTTTTTACAAGTAATGGGACACATTCATATTGATTCAACTCGCCTTCGTCGTCAAGCTATTTGTCCCATTTTTACAAAATTCTCACATAATTTTGCTTTTTGGGTGTGAATATGTTTACACCGCCACATGACGAACAGGGTTGAACGTCAAGTGACAGCAATCTATGATGGTTATTCTGTGTTACAAGTTCCCAAAAATGTGTAAAGATAACAATGAGACGGAGTGTCGTGATAAAATTTGAGAAATTTGCGGAATATTTTGAGACAGGACTAACATGCAAGCTTTGTGTCCTTTGTGCAAAATATTTGTGCCCTTCGTGTTAAAAATTTTAACAGTCGAGTAGGCGGGGGGATTCCCCGCCCCTCATCCCACCGGACATGGAGATTTCCCCCATCCGGCGGCCATTGATACACTCACTTTCAAGT
>Ga0082212_10009263_pt1 | contig 12712 bp, 12 predicted proteins | sample TergutNt197P3_FD_71548 | JGI IMG/M metagenome (GOLD analysis project Ga0082212, IMG submission 71548) | Neocapritermes taracua P3 segment gut microbial communities from Petit-Saut dam, French Guiana - Nt197 P3 | ecosystem: Host-associated > Arthropoda: Insects > Digestive system > Gut ... | reverse complement strand
TTTATTTTTTCGATCTGATAGCGATCAATAATCGTATCGAAATAAAAGAAAAAACCGTTCAACTCGTCTAAGAGCGTTTCAGGATCAAGGCTGTCGGTGATTTCCGAAAAACCTTCAATATCAGCAAACAGCACCGTTACCATATCATACTTCTGGATAAAGGGTTTGTCTTCCTCCGCCATCCTCTCGTACTTGTCTTTTTTATCGAGCACAACAGGCTTCAAGATTCTGGTTTCGGAAAACTCCGAAGACGAAAAAGAATGTTCTGCCATCTTTCTCCCTTTTCTCTTCCCATATAAATAACCTGCTACAGCCGCTAAAAGTATGGCAGGAAGCAGAAATATTTTCCACCACAATAAATGGTTGAAAATTAAAATAATAATAATAATAATTGACCTCATGGTTTTATTAATGAAATTTTTTTGTATCTTTGTCAGAATTTTTTTTGTCTAAAAGCAAACAAAAATTGTTCTTTCATCGTATATTAAAAAATCTTAAAGGATTAATTAATGTAAAAAATCGCTCAAAGATATTATTTTTATTGTATTAATGCTAATGCAAATCTGAATTTCATGGAAAATCAATCAAAACCTATCTTAATTCCGACAGATTTTACTGTCGTTGCTCAGTATGCTATAGAATTAGCAGCATCGTTTGCCCAGTTGACCAAAACCAGCATGGTATTGGTGCATATCGTGAAAAAAGCGGAAGAAATTCCGGTTGCTATGGATAAAGTGGAAGAAGAAGCCGCAGAAGCTTCCCGGAATTATGGCGTCCAAGTGACAGGTATTGTTCGCGAGGGTTCTATCTTTACTACCATTGGCGAAACGGTGACCGAAGTTGATGCCGGTCTTGTAGTCATGGGCACGCATGGTATTAAGGGTATGCAAAAACTTACCGGAAGTTGGGCTTTGAAAGTCATTGTTACTTCTAAAGTTCCTATGATCGTGGTACAATCGCATTCGCGAAAAAACTCGATTGACAGAATCGTTTTCCCTATAGATTTTAAGAGGGAAAACCGCGAAAAAATCGGATGGGCATATTATGTGGCCAAACTGTTCAATTCAACGGTATATATTCTCAGAACAGCGCCGGCGAAAAACAAACTCTTTAAAGACGAACGCGGCGTGAAAACGAATCTTGTTTTCACCGAAAAATTCCTACGATCGAAGGATGTCAAGTACGAAATCGCTGTGGCTAAAGGAGATGATTCGTTTGCCAAAGAATCGTTGCAATATGCCGAAGACATTGACGCAGATTTGATTTTGATCACTACCACCAAGAATATTTCCCGTATGGATTATGTACTGGGCGCTTCCGAGGAAGGTGTGATCACCAACAATGCCAACATACCGGTGATGTGCATCAATCCGAGAAAATCGAAAATAGGCGGATTCAGCGCTACAGGAGGTTAATCGGGTGTAATTATCTATTTGTCTCTTGATAAAAGAAATCATCTGTTTTATCATCAACCCGATATCAGGTACACAAAAAAAGGATTCGTGGCCAGATATCATTAACAGAGCTATTGATTCATCACGTTTCAATGTTCGTATTTATTTTACGGAACGAGCGGGTCACGCATCCGAACTGGCCAAACGGCAAATTGAGGAAGGGGTGCTGTATATTGTTGCAGTGGGCGGCGACGGAACGGTCAATGAAGTGGCTCGTGCCGTGCGCAATACATCTACTGTTATGGGAATTGTGCCGTGCGGTTCGGGAAACGGACTGGCACGTCACCTGCACATTCCGTTAAAACTGACCGATGCATTGAAACTGCTCAATGAGGCGTCTGTGATCAGTATTGATTACGGCTTAGCGAATGATTGTCCCTTTTTTTGTACTTTTGGCGCAGGATTCGACGCCCATATCAGCCACACTTTTGCTACAAGTAAAAAACGTGGTGTGATGACTTATTTATACATCATTATTCGGGAATTTTTCGGCTATCGTACCCGCAAATACCGGTTGAACATTGACGGCGAGAAGTTCAAAACAAGAGCGATGATGATTACTGTCGCCAATTCGGCACAATATGGCAACAATGGATTCATTTCGCCCCATGCCGACATCACCGACGGCTGGTTGGATGTGTGTATCGTACGTCCGTTTCCCAAGTTTCTGACAGGATTGTTGGCTTTCCTGTTTCTTCGCAAAAACATACATAGAAGCCGTTATTACCGGATGATCCACAGCAAAAAAATTGTGATCAGGAGGAAACATGAAGACAGCGTCCACTTAGACGGAGAACCATACACGATGGGGAAAAAACTTAAAATTAAAATTGTTCCGAAAGGATTAAAAGTGTTGGTGAAAAAAGAAACGTAAAGGTTACATACCTTCGTATCCGATGTCGCTCAATAGATGCGTACTTTTTGTTGCACTTACGGCCAGACAGTCACAACGTTCGTTTTCCTTGTTACCGGTATGACCTTTGATCCATTTGAATGTAACTTCATGACAACGGTATATCTTTAAAAAGCGTTGCCACAGGTCGGCATTCTTCTTTTCTTTGAAATTCTTTTCTTCCCAACCGAAGACCCATTTTTTTTCAACAGAGTTGACAACATATTGCGAATCGGTATAGATGGTTACGGTACTTTGAGGAATTTTCAGAGCTTCAAGCCCAATAATCACAGCCAACAACTCCATCCGGTTGTTGGTTGTCAGCCGATAACCCTGCGATAACTCTTTGCGATACGGCCCGGCCATCAACACTACCCCATAACCACCCGGTCCGGGATTACCTATCGAAGAACCGTCGGTGTAAATGGTAATGTGCATACAATATCCCTACGATTTACCCTTCTTTTTTTCCTGCTTTGCCAGACGCTTTTCCTTCAAGGTCTTGGTTGGTTCTTTCTTGGCTTCTTTTTTTGCATCTCTTTCTTTTCCCATGGCTTTTGGTATGAAACATTAAAAATGATGAAATACGAAAATTCAGGCAACAAAAGTAAGATTTTTTACATACTTTTGCAAAATAAATTAATTATACATCATAAAATAAAATGAATCGTTTACGTTTTGGTGTCATTGGCACCAATTTTATTTCCGATTGGGTAATAGCCGGAGGACGTGAAGATGAGCGTTTTGAAGCAACTGCCGTATATTCTCGTTCGCAGGAAACAGCTGACATTTTTGCTGCAAGGCATCAAATACCCCATACGTTTACGTCACTGGAAGCAATGGCCTCCAGTCCTCTCATTGATGCCGTGTATGTGGCTTCACCCAACGCCATGCACGCCGAACAAAGTATCATGTGCATGAAGTTTGGTAAACATGTGCTTTGTGAAAAGGCTTTTGCGTCCAATGCCCATGAAGTGCGCGAAATGATTGCCGTCGCTCGCAAAAACTCGGTCACCTTAATGGAAGCCATGAAACCGACACTCACGCCCAATTTTCTGGGTGTACGCGACACCATGAGCAGGATCGGCGCTGTACGCAGGTATTTCGCCAGTTACTGTCAGTATTCGTCGCGCTATGATAAATACCGTGAAGGTGTATTGCTCAACGCTTTCCGCCCTGAGTTATCCAACGGCGCTCTCTACGACATCGGCGTATATACCATCTACCCAATGGTAGTATTGTTTGGACAACCGCAAACCATCAAGGCTGCAGGGTTCAAACTGAAATCGGGCGTTGACGGCGAAGGCAGCGCCGTGTTTTCATATCCGACAATGGATGCGGTAGTGCTTTATTCCAAAATATATAACTCGTCACTTCCCTCTGAGATACAAGGTGAAGACGGTAATATTGTGCTCGATCGTATCAACTCTATCAATGAGGTGAACTTACACTTACGCAATGGACAGAAAGAACTCATCTCCCACCCTGCCATACATCATGAATATTATTATGAAGTAAAGGAATTTATTGATCTTGTGCAATCCCGCAGACAAGAATCGAATATTAACAGTTGGAAAAATTCACTCATCACTATGGAAATCATGGATGAGATTAGAAAACAGTTAGGCGTATTCTATCCGGCAGATGCGAATAATAATGAAAAGTAAACGATGAAACATTATTCGATCGCCGCCTTTTGCTTATTGTTCGTGGTGACAGCATTTATTGGAGTCTATGCTTCATTTTCATCTAATAAAGAGGAAGAAATTCCCGACGACAATGCATCTGCGTCGCCTCAATGGATAACGACGCCATATATTCCCGAAAAAGTTGAATTTGCAGGCGAATACATGCCTGTCCATCTTTTTGATGTACGTGAAAGTCTCGAACGCGAACTGATCGTCAACATGAACTTCCATTCCAGCACGCTGCAATACTTGAAAAGAATCAATCGTTACTTTCCGGTGATTGAATCTATATTGGCGGCTAATGGCATTCCCGACGATTTCAAGTATCTGGCGCTCATTGAAAGCGACTTGATGAATAAGATTTCGCCAAAAGGCGCTACCGGTTTCTGGCAGTTCATGAAGCCTGCCGCTGCCGATTACGGATTGGAAGTGAACGACGAGGTAGACGAACGTTACCATATAGAAAAGTCAACGGAAGCAGCTTGCAGATACTTAAACGACGCTTACAGAATCTACGGCAACTGGACAATGGCGGCTGCCTCATATAATATGGGACAGGGAGGTCTGAACAATCAGGTGAAACGCCAGCAATGCAATGACTATTACGACCTCCTGCTCAACGACGAAACCATGCGGTATGTGTACCGTATTACTGCGGTAAAAATAATTTTAAGTGATCCGCAGAAGTACGGGTTTTTCGTTCCCGATCATGAAAAATACCAGGTAATCCCATACTCAGAAGTAGAAGTGAAAACAGCAGTGCCTGACTGGACAAACTTTGCCTTCAAACATCAAACCAATTACAAGATGCTGAAATACCTTAATCCATGGCTGCGCGACAATAAATTGACCAATGCAGCACGAAAAACCTATATTGTGAAGATACCTGCAGAGGGGTTTCGTGGTCACATACCGGCAGGAACCAAAAATTCTATTCAATGATGACATCCATATGTAAAAAAAAATCTCTATTTCCTGTTATTCCAAAAAAGTTGTCTGCTTTTGCATGGCTATTAACTATCATTACCGGGATTATGAGGATGATAAAACACGATAATATAGAACCCTTCATAACCGAAATCTCAAAAAAACAAAAAGATATTTTTATGGTATATTCCTTAACAGCGAGTACCTTAAAATAATTTCCAGCAACAGCAACAATGCCGCAGCGATGGCAAATTTCAGGTATTCCTCCGTTTTTTTGTGATGCTCCTGTACGCTGATTTTCGACTTTTCCATCCGGTCAATTTCCTCGTACACCTTTACGAGCGCGTTGTTGTCGGTTGCCCTAAAATATTGACCATCGGTCATTTTGGCAATTTCCTTAAGCAAATCCTCGTCAATCTCCGTCGGCATATCCCGATACTGAACACCAAAAGGCGTCTGCACCGGATAGGGCGCCATTCCGCGCGTACCCACACCGATGGCGTAAACACGAATACCGAATGTTTTTGCAATTTCGGCAGCGGTCATCGGGTCAATGGACCCGCGGTTGTTCACCCCGTCGGTAAGCAAGATAACGACTTTGCTGATGGCATCGCTGTCCTTGATGCGGCTCACAGCATTCGCCAAACCAAGCCCGATGGCCGTTCCATCTTCAATCATGCCGCTGTGTACGCTGTTGAACAGGTTGATAAGCGACGTGTGGTCGGTGGTGAGCGGACATTGCGTGAAACTTTCGCCGCTGAATATCACCAATCCGATACGGTCGTTTGAACGTCCGGAAATGAATTGCGTGGATATTCGCTTGGCAGCTTCGAGGCGGTCGGGTTTGAAGTCTTGAGCCAGCATACTGCCCGAAATGTCGAGCGCCATTACAATATCAATTCCTTCTGTAGTGACACTTTCCCATCGATTACTTGATTGCGGACGTGCCAATATCACGATGATAAGCGCAAAAGCCGCCATCCGCAACACAAACAGCACGTGCCGCAATATGGGACGCACCGTGCGAACGCCTTTCAGCCCCTCGACGGAAGCAACCCGCATGTACGGGTTCAGGCGATTCTGACGCCAAATGTACCATCCTACAACCATCGCCCAAGCAATGAACAGCCAGAAAAACTGAGGATTGGCAAAGGTGTAATCCATATTCTATGTTTTGATTTCTAATTTTTTGAACATGCAAAAGTAATAGTATTTACAGAAATCAAAAATATAAAAAATCGAAAGATTCGTTAAAAATTCAAAAAGAAATTTTCCCATTTTTTTCCGTAATACACATAAATACGCTATCTTTGTGGATGTCAAGACTATATATTTTTTACCCATAAATCATTGAAAGTAAGTTTATTTATCAATAAAAAATGAATCTATTTGACGTTTATTCCATTATTGACATCGAGCCTGTACGGGGTGAAGGATGTTATGTGTATGATCAAAATGGCCATCAATTTTTGGATCTTTATGGTGGTCATGCCGTGATTTCTATTGGTCACAGCCATCCGGTTTATATAAACCACATCACGGAACAGTTGCAAAAAATAGCCTTTTATTCCAATTCGGTCATTATTCCACAGCAACAGCAATTAGCGAATATACTGGGAAAAGTATCCGGTTGCAATGAATATAGTTTGTTCTTGTGTAACTCTGGCGCCGAAGCCAACGAAAATGCCATAAAATTAGCATCGTTTCGCAATGGGCGCAAAAAAATTTTAAGTTTTGGCAAGGCTTTTCATGGTCGTACACATGGGACATTGGCCGTGACCGACAATCCGGGTATTTGCGCACCGGTCAACAGCAGGGATCATGTAGTGTATGTACCCTTAAATGACATCAAGAGTGTTGAGGATGCTTTGTCAAAAGGAGATGTCTGTGCGGTGATCATTGAAGGAATACAGGGACTTGCCGGAATTAACTGTCCGGATATTGATTTTTTGCAGGCTTTACGTACTGTCTGTGATCAATATGATACGGAACTGATTCTCGATGAAGTACAATCGGGATATGGAAGGACAGGCAAGTTTTTTGCCTTTCAATATGCGGGTATCCGTCCCGATATCATCACTACAGCCAAGGGTATGGGAAATGGTTTTCCGGTTGCAGGCGTGTTGATCCATCCCAAGTATGAAGCCAAATACAACATGCTGGGAACTACCTTTGGCGGCGGATATTTGGCGTGTGCCGCGTCCATTGCTGTACTTGATGTGATGGAACAGGAAGCGCTCGTTGAAAACGCCATGAAAACAGGAAATTACCTCATCGAACAATTGAAAGGAATCCCACAAATCAAAGAAGTACGCGGACGTGGATTGATGATCGGCATGGAATTTACCGAACCAATCGCTCCCCTGCGAAACAAACTGATACGGGAATACAGAATTTTCACCGGCGCTTCATCCGACAAGCATGTCCTGCGGATACTGCCACCGCTTACACTTAAACCCGAACAAGCCGACGTGTTTGTAGCATGTTTAAAAAAATGTTTGTAATTTGGAATCAATCATCGTTTTAAAAATAGGCGGCAATGTTATTGACAATCCGTCGGTACTCGAAGCCGTGCTGCGTGATTTTGCCGCATGGCAAACGCCCAGAATATTGGTTCATGGAGGCGGTAAAGTTGCCGATAAATTGATGGAAAAATTGGGTGTCGCACCCAAAATGATAGAAGGCCGCCGTATTACCGACCGAGAAACGCTGGATATTATCACGATGGTGTATGCAGGGTTAATCAACAAAAACATAGTGGCCACGCTCCAAAAACATTCGTGTAACGCTATCGGATTGACCGGCGCCGATGCCAATGTGATTCCAGCACGCAAACGCCCTGTGAAAGAGATAGATTTTGGCTTCGCGGGCGATATTGATCCCAAATATATTTCAGGCGATGTGCTGGACAATCTTCTGAAAACAGGTCTTATTCCTGTGATGGCGCCTGTTACGCACGATGGCGCGGGGTCGTTGCTCAATACAAATGCCGACACTATTGCATCGAGTGTGGCTATTGCTTTGGCAAAAATTTACCGCGTGCAGTTGATTTTCTGCTTCGAAAAAAACGGAGTTTTGCGTGATCCGGCAGACGAACGTTCGGTTATCCAATTCCTTGATGAAGCGTTGTTTCGGAAATATAAGGAGGAAAATGTGATTACTGCCGGAATGATTCCCAAACTTGACAATGCTTTTGCCGCATTGCACAATGGTGTAGCCGAAGTACGGATTTGCAACCCAAACGGATTAAAAGCCGGACAATTAAACGGAACAAGTATACGGGTAAAACGTTGAGCGTTTAATTGAGAAACCCTTGCAGCATTTTCACTCGTTTGGCAGTCCGAAGTCTGGTCAATGCTTTGTCTTTCAGTCGTCGTACCAATGCCGAACTGATATCCATGCGGTCGGCAATATCTTCAACGGCATGTTGTGAATAGCCACTCAACCCAAAGAAAAGACGTATGACCATTGCTTCGCGTTCCGGCAGGGAATTGAGCGCTCTGTCTACTTCATTGCATAAAGACTCACGTTCCAAACCTTCGTCCGGCATCGAACTGTTGCTATCTGATAACAGATCGCTCATGCAAGCATTTTCTTCCTGTCCTATCGGAGCATCAAGTGACAGCGCCTGATCGGCTGCTGCCAGCAATGCTTTGATCTCGGCAAGATTTTGCTCGGTCTCCGATGAAAGCTCTGCAATCGTCGGTTCACGCTCATATTTCTGTTCAAAAGCGGATGCGGCCTTACTCAGTTTGTTGAGAATACCGATTTGGTGTACCGGTAACCTGATGGTACGCGACTGGTCAGCCAACGCTTGTATAATGGATTGCCTGATCCACCATACTGCATAAGAGATGAAACGGAATCCCCGTGTTTCGTCGAAACGATAGGCTGCCTTAATCAGCCCCATGTTACCCTCGTTGATCAGATCAGGAAGACTTAATCCGAGATTCTGGTATTGCTTGGAAACCGAAACAACAAAACGCAAATTAGCCTGCACTATATCTTTCAGCGCTTGCTTGTCCCCTTCTCTGACACGTTTAGCCAAAACCGCCTCATCCTCAACTGCAATAAGTCGAAGTTTCGATATGTCTGACAGATATTTATCTAATGACATTTCGGAACAACTGGTTACCTGTTGAGAAATCTTTAATTGCCTCATAATATTCCACTGGTGTTTATACCAATTTATACGTATGAAACAAAAAAGAGTTACAAAAAAAGATCGTAAAATCTTAAGATGTTTAAGATCAAACGAATAATGACCTGTTAAACAACGCCCTGATCGAGCATGGCATTGGCCACTTTTAGAAAACCTGCGATATTGGCGCCTTTCACATAGTCAATATAACAATGATCGGTTTGGCCATATTTAAGGCATGAGGCATGAATATTTTTCATGATTTGGTGCAGACGTGCGTCTATTTCATCGCGTGCCCAGTTGAGTTTCATGGCGTTTTGGCTCATTTCCAATCCCGAAGTGGCCACTCCTCCTGCATTGGCAGCCTTACCGGGGGCAAACATCACTTTGTTCTTCTGAAGCAGTTCTACGGCCTGTGTCGTACAAGGCATGTTGGCGGCTTCGCAAACGCACATGCAACCACTGTTGACCAACGCTTGAGCATCTTCGACATTCAATTCGTTTTGCGTAGCACACGGGATGGCAATATCACATTTTACTTCCCACGGATGACGGTCCGGATAATATTCCGCATCGGGAAATTCATACGAGTACGGCTTTACAATATCATCATTACTGGCGCGTAATTCACGCATATATTCGACCTTTTCGCCTTTTACGCCGTTTTTATCGAAGATGTACCCGTCAGGGCCGGAAATGGTAATTACTTTGGCGCCCAACTCGGTTGCCTTCGTTGCTACACCCCATGCCACATTTCCAAAACCGGATATGGCAATAGTCTTTCCTTCAACACTTTCACCTATAGTTGCCAACATTTCGTTCACGAAATACACCACGCCATATCCTGTGGCTTCCGGACGGATAAGACTGCCGCCCCAGTTGAGACCTTTGCCGGTAAGTACGCCGTTGTGCTGTCCTGTCAACTTCTTGTACATACCGAACAGGTAACCTATTTCACGGCCTGCTACGCCAATGTCGCCCGCCGGAACATCCATTTCGGGTCCAACGATCTTCCACATTTCCAACATGAAACTTTGGCAAAAACGCATGATCTCCATGGATGATTTGCCTTTGGGATCGAAATCCGAACCGCCCTTGGCACCACCCATGGGCAACGATGTGAGGCTGTTCTTGAAAATTTGCTCAAAACCCAGAAATTTCAAAATGCTGAGATTGACGCTCGGATGAAAACGCAACCCGCCTTTATAGGGGCCGATAGAATTGTTGAATTGCACCCGGAACCCGCGATTGACATGTACTTTACCCTGATCGTCGAGCCATGGAACCTTAAATGTCAATACGCGATCGGGCTCCACCAATCGCTCGATAATACCCGACGACTCGAATTGTGGATTTTCATTGTACACATCTTCAATAGATTCCAGAACTTCGCGAACAGCCTGAAGATATTCCTGTTCACACGGATTACGTTTCTCCAACTCTATTAAAATTTTATCAACATTCATGGTTTGAAAAATTATATTTTATTTCACACAGCAAAACAATAAAAAAAATCTCAATTTTGATCTTTTTTTGAAGATTTTTTGGCAAAAACATGTATCGTCTATTTGTACCGTTCGTTCTGGGTTACTGTTCCTGTGCGTTCACATCTCCAACAGCAGTCACCATCGCCGAAGTGGTAAATGTTGCCTCCGCCGTTCCTCCGCTGCTGACTGCGCCGCTGTACAGACCGTGAAAATCACTGCCTCCCGTTACGTTACCGCCTTTGTAGATGGTATAGGAAGTGTTGGCTTGCAATGCAGAGGAAGTAAAAACAAGCGCCATGTTGCCCGAATATGCTTTGGGAACTTTGAATGTCAATACTTCAGAATTATCAGCAGACTTGATACTCACTAACTGCCCGACCGTGAATTTTGATGTGCCCCAAACAACAACCCGTTGCCTGCATTCACCGGATGTGGGAATAATGGTTGCGCCTCCTACTCCTACAGCCGTACCGCCGGTAATTGAAAACATTTGCTGATCGCAGTCAAACACGTTTTTTTTCGCTGATGCTACCACGAGTCCTCCCATAACAACAATCGCTCCTTCTTCTGAAACTATTCCTTTTTTCCCGCTGTAGCAGTAAATTTCGCCTCCGGTAACGATGATATTGCTGACAACGCTTATCCCGTTGCCAAGCGATTCTATCTCTATGTTGCCACCTAAAATGGCTAAATTATCAACACTTTTAAGTCCATCCCCATCGGCATTAATTTTGATGATGCCTCCGTTTATCGTGATATATCCTTTTCCACATTCCACTCCGTCCGATTGGGCATAGATGTTAATGTTTCCTCCGTTCATCTCAAAGTAATCATTACTGTGGATTCCGTCTTTAATGGCATTTTTAACCATAATGTTCCCATTGTTGACCCGTATGTAATCATCGCTGCGAATGGCGTGCTCAGTGTTTCCGTACACCAGCAGGTTACCGGTTCCATCGAATATCAGTTGCCCTTCGCTGAAAAAAGTGGCTTTCATATCTTCGCCTTCCGTCTTTTGGAATATCCCGACATCAATTAACCGGTTGAATGTGTTGTCCACCAGCGTAACGGAAGCTCTTTTCCCCGATTGAATATTAATAGCAGCGCCTGTTGGATTTTTAATGCTTACGCCGTTGAGCACCAATCCGAATCTGTAGTCGCCGTATATTTTGACAAATCCGTCGTTCGTATTCCCCGACAAAACATAGTTAACCTCAATGTCCGTAATGGTTGATGTTATCGTTACGTTTTGCCGGTTGACACTTACCGTTACTCCTTGTCCTTCAAAGGGATTATTCACATTGGTTTGCCCGTCTGAAAATGCGATACTGACTGCATTCGGAACAGCAATATCCCGCGTATTGGTATGGAATGGCTCATTTTCATCGGGAATGAGCATTTTGATTTCAACCTCTTCTTCTTCGTCGTCTATTGTTTTCAGGCACGAAACAACCGAAAGCATGATAAGCATCATGCTCATAAAAATGATGTCTTTTGTTTTCATAACAATTCGGATTTTGAATTTTAAAATGAGAACGTATATCCGAGTTTGACAATATTGGTTTTGTATTTTTTCGAACCGTCTACTTCGCTTTCGAGTTTGTAACCAATCTCAAGGCTGTGGCGTTTATTAATTTTATAATCAGTGCCTATGCTGAGCCTGTTTCGATAGTAACTATTTTCCAAATCGCTGAAAAGTTGATGGAAAAATTCGATATTGACGTATGGTTCAAACGGCGATTTCCTGATGTTGTACTTTAGTCCGATACGGTTCCGCCATACCCATTTCTGGCTATCGTTATCAAACGAATCGTTATCCGTTTCGGTTTTTCCCAGCAGGGTCAACTGCATCCGCGTGCGCCAATTTGCGGTAAAACGTGCATATTTATACGAGCCTGTCGCTTGCACCCTGAAGCGGTTACGATTCACAAAAATATCTTTTTTCACCTTGTGTTTGGCAATCAGTTCGTAACCGGCGCCCAATTTAACATAGTTGCCCAACTTCCTGGTAATATCTGCCGATCCTCTGATCTGGTCTGTTACAGAAATATTATCTTTCCAGCGGTATTGACCGGCGATGTCCAACTCCCACTTTTTTGCCAGTTTCTTCTCTATATCAATGC
>Ga0082212_10009262_pt1 | contig 12715 bp, 17 predicted proteins | sample TergutNt197P3_FD_71548 | JGI IMG/M metagenome (GOLD analysis project Ga0082212, IMG submission 71548) | Neocapritermes taracua P3 segment gut microbial communities from Petit-Saut dam, French Guiana - Nt197 P3 | ecosystem: Host-associated > Arthropoda: Insects > Digestive system > Gut ... | reverse complement strand
CGGCGATGAACAAACAGACCCGCAAGGTCCGACTTCAGGCTATCATCGCGTTACGCGCGGCGGCAGTTTTTTCACCGGCGCCTTCTGCTGTCGCGTTACCCACCGAGAGTGGGGCAATCCCAGCCAAAGCAGCGGCAACATCAGCTTCCGCGTTGTTCATTCATAGTTTTAAATGAGACAATGGAAGACAATCAAAACATTGAAATGGTTTTTGTAGAAGGCGGTACTATTACAATGGGCGCCACTCCTGAACAGGGTAATTATTACGGTCGTGATGAAAAACCTGCGCATCAAGTTACATTAAGCAGTTTTTATATTGGCAAATACCCGGTAACGCAGGCACAGTGGAAAGCGGTCATGGGCAATAATCCGTCGTACTTCAAAGGCGACAATTTGCCGGTTGAACAAGTTAGCTGGTACGATGTTCAAGCGTTCATAGCCAAATTGAACGAACTTACCGGCAAAAACTACCGTTTACCAACTGAAGCGGAATGGGAATATGCTGCGCGAGGCGGTACAGCAGGCTGCAATTACGTGTATAGCGGCAGTAACAAAATAAACAATGTTGTGTGGTTTTGCAACAATAGCGGGGATTGTACACAGCCGGTGGGTACTAAAATGCCCAATGAACTGAATATTCATGATATGAGTGGTAATGTTTGGGAGTGGTGTCAGGACTGGTATGATAGCGAGCAGAGATATAAAGCGCTTCGCGGCGGTTGCTGGGGCAATGCCGCTATCAACTGTCGTATTGCTTACCGTTCCTTACGCGGTCCCGGTTTTTACAACGACTCTATAGGTTTCCGCGTTGTTCATTCATAGTTTTAACTGTGGCAACTGAATGGTTAATTGTATTTAAAAAACTACCGCTAAAGTGTCATCATCGTCGACATCTGCAATATTCTTAGCGAAAAAGCCATGAAGACCACGATGAAAAAGAAAGTAGGCTGCAGCAGAATAATCTTCTTCGGAACACCAGATAAAAGCTCGTTCTCTGTCGGCTTTCATGCCGTTTTTTAAAAGAAAATCGACGGTCACTTTAACATCTTTCTGCTCTTCTTTTCCCCAGGATTCGCTGAAAAGCGTCCAGGAAGGAAGACGTCCCTGTTTTCCTTCAAGAAACATGCTTTCGGCAAAACATTTAGCATTGTCCCATGTTATTGATTCAACATCATCGCCGGAGCCACGGGTCGCTTTAATCAAAATGCCCGACTTTAACTGAAATCCCCAAAATTCATCTTTTCGGTCTGGAATCAACTCGGTAGATATTTCAAACTCATTTCCCTTTTTATAAACCAAAGGAAGAACTTTTGCCTTGTAGGCGCTTTTTTTATTTTTTGCTGTCATTATTATTTACGCTATTTTTGCAATTTATTATTTTTCTTTCACATAATATAGCCCATATTCGTTATGTCCTTCAACCACATTACATGGAATGTCGAACCCGAAATTTTCAGTTTGGGGATTTTCTCGCTTCGCTGGTACGGTTTACTTTTTGCAGCGGCATTTGTGTTTGGATATTTTCTCATGAAAAAAATATTTTTGCAGGAAAATATCCCTTTAAACCTGCTCGATCGCTTGACTTGGTATATGGTCTTCGGAACGATTATTGGCGCTCGTCTGGGGCATTGCCTGTTTTACGAACCGGGTTATTATTTCAAAAATCCTGCTGAGATGATACAAATATGGCATGGCGGATTGGCCAGTCATGGCGCCGGTATTGGTATTCTGATAGCCCTGTATATCTTTTCACGGGTGGAACAATTACCTTATTCCTGGATTCTCGATCGAATGACGATCATGGTTGCGCTTTCAGGTTTTCTCATTCGTATGGGCAATCTGTTCAATTCAGAAATTTTCGGTCATCCGACGAGTTTACCCTGGGGATTTGAATTTGTCCGTTCACCGGAATGGTATCAATCGCCAATCTTTGCACAACCAAGCCACCCTACGCAGATTTACGAAGCATTGGCATATCTCGCAATTTTTGTATTGCTTTTCCGGTTGTATTTTAAAAAGAGCGAAAAGCCTTATCCCGGCTTCCTTTTCGGAATATTTCTGATCTCGCTGTTTACGGTACGTTTTTTCATCGAATTTCTAAAAATTGACCAGGTGAATTTCGAAAAGGGAATGGTGCTGAATATGGGACAGTTACTGAGCATTCCATTTATCTTATGCGGAAGTTATATGTTGTTGCGTCATATAAAGAATTAGTTTTTGATAATAAATGATGGTGATGTTTCGTTTTATTTCATATTTTTGCAGACGTAATGAAATTGACAGGCAAACATAATATATTCCTTTTTGTGCTGGCATTGGCCGGTATTCTTACACATTTGACATGCTATGCACAAATGTTTCAGGACTCCAATATGAGATACTGGGCGTCTGAGAGAGAATCGCTAAGAAATCGGCACTCTCATGTGGACTTCAATTATATATTTCAATCAAGAGTAGTGAACGACAGCAGTTTAACTTCTATAAGGGATTGCCATATCATCAACGAAACGCAACGAACGGCAACGGTGAGCGATGCTTACGGCGATTTCAAGATTTCTGCCAATGTCAACGACAGTATTTCATTCAGCGCACTTGGCTACGAAAAGCTTATTATTGTCCTTACCGAGTCGATGTACAACTACGGATATGTCGTCAAACTGAAACCTGCTATCTACGAATTGGACGAAGTAACCATCAAACCCCTCATCGAATTACCCACCATCTCCAAGTGGGAAGTGTATACCCCGCCATTACCTAACCAGGGTGGAATCAACATACCACTACCTGATCTTTTGACACATCCGATTACAGCTTTATACGATCGTTTCAGCAAGGAAGGCAAACAAAAAAAGCACTATCAGAGCGTTATCAACGGAACTGCCGAATTTATGCTCATCGGCGAAAAATATAACGGCGCAATGGTAGCGCAAATTACTGGACTAAAGGATGATGAATTAGTCAAATTCATGTCTTTCTGTAATTTTTCAAAAGATTTTTTGTTGAATTATTCGCCCGAAACGATTAAGCGGGCAATCAGACAAAAATATCAGGAATACATGTATTGAAAAGACGTTCATTTTATCCTGTTAAAACTAAATCATATTATTGCCTGCTTCCTGATGCAAAATGTTACTAAAATGATTATCTTTTTACTCCTGTCTTTTGTGGCAGCAGTCGGGGCGCAGACCATACGCAACGCCTCCAATGCACAAGTCGGCAAGATTGAGAGCGACGGCACGATACGCAACGCCTCCAACGCTCAAATCGGCAAGATCGGGAGTGACGGCACGATACGTAACGCCTCCAACGCGCAAATCGGCAGGATTGAGAGCAACGGCACGATACGCAACGCCTCCAATGCGCAGGTCGGCAAGGTTGAGAGCGACGGCACGGTGCGCAACAGTTCCAACTCCCAAATCGGCAAGGTAGAGAGCGACGGCACGGTACGCGACGCTTCCAATTCAAGAATGGGCAGCGCTTCGGGCGTAAAAAAGGAATGGGCTGCCGTATTTTTCTTTTTCGATTTCTATTAAAAATTTCAATAAATTTAAACCTATGATTACTTTAATTATTTTTCTTGCCGTTCTTTTGATAACGGCTATAGCGGTAATATCCCTCTACAACAGGTTAGTCGTGTTCAAAAACCGTATGCAGGAAGCATGGAGCGGCATTGACGTCTATCTCAAAAAGCGGCACGATCTGGTGCCCAATTTAGTGGCAACCGTCAAAGGCTATGCCACGCACGAACAGCAAACGCTCGAAGAAATCACGCGTTTCCGCGCGCAAGCCATGCAGGCGCAGGATCAGGGAGCGCGGATCGCATCGGAAACAGGTCTGGGTCAGGCGCTCGGACGGCTTATGGTAGTGTCGGAAAGTTATCCCGATCTGAAGGCAAACATCAACTTTCTGGAACTGCAAAGGCAACTGGCGGCAATAGAAGAGGAGTTGTCGCTCTCGCGCCGCTATTACAACGGCACGGTACGCGAAAACAACATCCGTATTGAAAGTTTCCCGTCGAACCTCATTGCCGGTATGTTCGGTTTTGTGAAAGGCGCTTTCTTTGAAATCGACAAAACACAGACAGCCGTACCCAATGTGTCGTTTTAAAAGGGAGTTTAAGAATTAAGAAAATGATAACAGCGAAACGTCATTGCGAAGCGCAGCAAAGCAATCCATTACGGGATTAACTGCGTCGAGCTCTTCGGGTGGGTTGTCAAAAATGTGAATCTTAAAAAAATATTCATTCCTTTTTAACTTCGTTGAGGGCTTTACCGTTCGTGAATGCCCGTAGGACATTCACAACAAAATCGGAACGTAATTTTTTAAATAACGAACCCAAATTTTTTACACCCCATCCGCTGGACTTATCAGTTGAAAAGTGGAAAATCATTTTCAATTTTCAATTCTCAATTTTCAATTAAAAGATGTATTTTTGCGGGGTTGAATAAAAAGAAAAAGATATGGAAGCAACCGTTGTTGAACATGCGCCGTTAAATGATGCGCAATTATTTTTGCTGCAAACATTTGCACATATAAAGAGCGAAGAAAGTTTCAATGAATTAAAATCTGTTTTACTTGATTTTTATCAAAAAAAATTAGATGAAGAAACAGATAAATGGTGGAAGGAAAACAATATGACCACCGAAAAGTTTGAGGAAATGTGCAGTAACACACATTACAGAACACCCTATAAATGAGAATTGTTCTGGATACGAACTGCCTGTTGAGAATTTTACCAAAAGACTCCATATATCGTTGTATATGGAATTCGTTTTTGAACGGTGGGTTTGATGTGTGTTACACTACAGAAATCCTTGCAGAGTATGAAGAAGTTTTGTCGCGTTTTTATTCTCCAAAAACTGCTGAATTTATGGTGGGCGTGTTGTTAAAATCTCAAAATACCTTCCAAATAACACCATATTTTAAGTGGCATTTAATCACTTCCGACCCCGACGACAACAAGTTCGTGGATTGTGCGCTTAACTCCGGCGCCGATTACATCGTTACCAGCGACCGCCATTTCAACGTGCTGAAATCACTTAACTTTCCGCCAATAAAGGTTATTGATATAGAAACCTTTAAAAGTATTCTGATGTTGTAATTCCAAGCGGATGACGCTCTTGGCGGGCGGTTTAAACCAATTAAGAATTAAGAACCCCGAAGGGCTCGACGAAGTCAATTAAGAGAGGGGCGCAGGGATGCGCTCCTTTTTTTTGTGTTTTCAAGTTTATTTTAGAGAAAAATTTTTGACTTTGCAAAAAATCATTCAAAGATAAAAAATGGAAACATTTGCGATCAGGTACAATCCTGAAAATGTAGTGATAACCAAGTTGGTTGAGGCTCTTTCTTATATAAAAGGCGTAGAGGTGTTATCGCCCGATGACGAGTTTACCCCCGATGAATTAAGAGAAATTGAAATAGCAAGGAAATCGGGTGTTTGCAGGGATATAACTCAATTGGAAAATTTACTCCTGTCTAAGTTATGATCGTCGAATATTCAAAATCGCTTGAAAAACAAGTAGAAAAGATGACTGATAAAGTTGCCGTCAAGCGATTACTCAGTCTTGTCACTCTATTAAAAGAAGCCAAAAGTCTGAAAGAAATCCCCAATATTCGTCCGATAAAGGGAACAGACAACCTTTATAGAATAACCACCGGCGATTACCGATTAATTATTGAACCCGTTAAAAATAAAATAACCATCATCTTCTTAATTGATTATCGCCGTCGAAATGAAAAAACATACAGAGGACTTCATTAAGGCGACAGCCAATAAAGGAAAAAAGAGAGGGGTGTAGGGAATTGCGCTCCTTTTTTTTGTTAGCGCGTCATTGCGAGCGGAGCGAAGCAATCCATTGCACCGTCATAGATTGCTTCGCTCCGCTCGCAATGACACAAAGCGCTCACAGAACAAAAAAAATCTGCGAAAATCCGTTTCATCTGTGTTATCTGCGTGCCAAATCTAAAATCTAAAAACCCGTATTTCTACTGGTGAATATTATTTTTTATACCGTAATTTTGCAGCGTGAATTTTAGAATTTATCATCATCCTGTAAAATTGTTATCTCATGAAAAAGTTAGTCATTTTAGTAATCGCTACCCTGTTCATTTCGGCGGCATTCGCGCAGCAATAGGAGCGCATCATCCGCTTTCATTCGGATATAAAGATTGAAACCGACGGTAGAATCGAGGTTGCCGAACATATCAAGGTATATGCTGGCGGCGATGAGATCAAACGCGGCATCATACGCGAGATTCCGCTTACACGCGATGATAAAAGGGGAAAAAAGGCGCGCATGAATTACAACATCCTTGCTGTCCGGCGCAACGGCGAGAATACCCGCTACGAAATCAAAAAAGAAAACGGGAATACCGTATACGAAAAATTTGAGAGAATGTCACAAAGAATGGGAAAGATATTCCTGCGTGGTCTGTTGTATCCGTATCATCCGCGTTCTTTTATGAATAATGCAGGCTAATAGTTCAAATTCATAAAGTACACGCTGTAGCAGGCTGCTACTCCTGCAGTTTCTGTCCGCAACCGGCTTGTACCCAAACTGATTTCCATAAAACCACAACCAAGCGCTTGTGTTACCTCCTCTAAAGAAAAATCACCTTCGGGGCCTATCGCAATCGTGGCATCCTGCCCCGGATGATAAACGGCATTCAGTAATTGCCTGTTACCTACGTTGCAATGAGCGATGTAGCGATGCGCGGAAGTCTGTGTTTCCATCCATTTATGCAAAGGCGTCATTTCGTTTAGTTGTGGCAAACAGGCCTTTTGCGATTGTTTCATGGCTGCAATCATAATACGTTGCAGGCGTTCTGCAGAGATATGTTTTCGTTCGGAGCGTTCGCACAGCAACGGCGTGATTTCTTCAATGCCAATTTCCGTTGCTTTTTCAATAAACCATTCGAAACGGTCAATGTTTTTCGTCGGGGCAATACCGATATGCAGCCGATACGGACGTTTGCCATATTCCGTCTGCTGTTCGGCAATCTCTGTTTCGCAATGCTTAGGGTGAGCTTCAACTATTCGTGCTCTGTACCAACCGCCCCTGCCGTCCACCAGCGTTATCCAGTCGCCGATTTTTAGCCGCAGTACACGGAGCGCATGCGCCGACTCTTCTTCGGTCAACGTATGTCGAAATCCTTGTATATCAGGTGCGTAAAAAATCATTATACTTTTTTGTATAATAGACTGTAACCACAATGCGGCGGAGTAAAACCTTCAATTAACGGAGCCTTTATTCCATCGCCAAACAGGGTTGATCCAGTAAAAACACGCGCCTCGTCCCAAAGAGCGGCATCAATAAAGGTTTGCAATAACTGTGTTCCGCCTTCAATCAATACGGAAGTTATTTTTCGGCGATACAGTTCGTCGAGGATACGTTGCGGTAGTTGTTTGTCAAAAGCCACTTGGACGTATGTTACATTTGTTGTTTCCTTATGTTGTTTTTCCGTAAAGACTAAGGTCGGCAAACTTCCGTCAAAAAGATGCAGTGATGCGGGCAGGCGTAACTGACGGTCAATCGTTACTCGTAACGGCTGACATCCTTGCCACCGGCGGATGTTCAGCATCGGATTGTCGGCCAAAGCGGTATTGGTTCCCACCATCACTGCCTGCTCCTCTGAACGCCATTTGTGCACCTGTGTTTGTTCGTACCAGCCTGTGATCCAGGTAGGTCGCCCCACAATGTTCCGGTAGCGAACCATATCGATAAATCCGTCGGCTGTTTGCGCCCATTTGAGCACTACATAGGGACGATGTTTGCGGTGGTAGGTCATAAAACGGATGTTCAAACGGTCGCATTCCGCTTCCAGCACATGTTCGGTTATTTGACAACCGGCAGCCCGCAATTTGGCGATACCTCTGCCAGCCACCTTCGGATTGGGATCTGCGCTTCCCACTACAATATGCGGTATTCGCGCGGAAATGATCATATCGGTGCAAGGAGGTGTTTTTCCGTAGTGCGAACAGGGTTCCAGATTAACGTACAGAGTGGAACGTTCTAAAAGTTCTTTTTCACGAACCGAACAGATGGCATTTACCTCAGCGTGGGACTCACCGTATTGCTGGTGGAATCCTTCGCCAATAATGCGCCCATCGCATACCACTACCGCTCCAACCATGGGATTCGGGGCTGTGTATCCGGCGGCAGTTGATGCCAGATCGAGGCACCGGCGCATGTGGGATATAAAGAGGGCGGGAAACTCTGGAAAATTGTTCAAATCAATTTGTAAAACGTGAAAAAATGAAAAATAATTCTATGTTTTTACCGTTGGCACAACACTAAATTTCACAACCTTTGTGGTTTTATCGGTGATTTTGAAGCGGTCGTCGATACGCCATCCCGCAATCCATGCAATCTGTCCACCGGAAACTAATACCCAACATCGTTCCTTTTCGATAAGCGACAGTTTAGCATCAATGAAAAAATCACTCACTTTTTTCATATGTTTCATACCCAATGGACGGAATGTATCCCCGTGTTTCCATTTCCGCAACAGAAGAGGATATTGCAGTTTACTGCCGTCAAAGCAGGCAACATTCTGACGGGTATCGTACATAAAGCCGGGGTAATTGTCGAATTTGTTTATTTCTAATCGGATAGGATCATATGTAGATATTGTATGCTCGTCAATCAGACATTCGTGCAGTGGTTCATTATTCGTTTTATGTAATACCAATGATTGTCTGTCATAGACCAATCGGTGGGTATCGCTGAAAAATTGCCTGCCCGAAGGATATTCATGTTCCTCAAGAATTTCTGCGGCAATGGTGTTGGGAAATCCGTATGATTTCAGGATTTCGTAGAGTAGGGTGGGAGGGGAGGGGCTTTTGGAAAGGCCATGTAAGTCGATATATGTCAAATCTTCTTTGGTGGTGACGATTTGATTTTTATAGCGTTCAATCGCCTCATTGTAGAACAGTTCGACGGCGGAAAAGTGGTCGATGTCGCGGTCAAGTGTTTGTTGTATCCCCTGAAAATACTGTTCTAACCCCGGAATTACATGATGCCGGATATAATTGCGGGCATATTTATCGGTGCTATTGCTCGAATCTTCGCGAAAACTGACATGGTGTGACGTTGCATAATCCTCTATCTCTTTGCGCGATGCAAAAAGAAGTGGCCTGATGATTTTTCCGTTTTTCGGTTTGATACCGGTTAATCCGTGAATGCCGGTTCCACGCGCAAGGTTAATCAGCAGCGTTTCGACACGGTCGTCGCGATTATGGGCAATAGCAATGGTATCGCAATTCTCCTGAATGGACAGCTCGTGAAACCACCGGTAACGCAGTTCGCGGGCGGCCATTTGAATAGAAATACCATTTTGAGCGGAATAAGCGGATGTGTCGAAATGCTCTACCCTGCATGGAATATCTAATTTGGAGGTTTCGGTTCTCACAAAATCCTCATCAAGGTTCGATTCATCGCCGCGCAACCCGAAATTACAATGCGCCGCAACGATGTTGATACCTGCATCATACAACAGATGTAGCATCACCATTGAATCAATGCCGCCGCTTACTGCCGCCAATACCTTGCTGCCGGATTCCAACAGCCTGAGGCGAGCGGCATATGGTTTGATTGATAATGTCTTCATCATATCAATTTCAATTCCAATATCTCATCTATATATTTCCGGTCGTTCGACAGGCGCGGTACTTTGTATTGGCCGCCCAGTTTTCCGCGTTGTTTCATCCAGTTGTAGAATGTCCCTTTCGGCATGGAATGAACGATGGGCTTGCGCAGGGTGATGTTCTTGCTGCGTTTGGCTTCGTAGTCGGAATTGAGCGAACATAAAGCCTGATCCAGACGCTCTGTGAAAAGCGACAGATCGTCGGGTTCTTTTTCAAACTCTATCAGCCACTCGTGTGCGCCGTTGTGGTTGCTGTCCATGTAAACCGGGCCGGCAGAATATTCCGAAACAATGGCGCCGGTTGCACGGCAGGCTGTCTTTAACGCTTTTTCGGCATTATCCACAATCACCTCTTCGCCAAAAGCATTGATAAATTGCCGGGTGCGTCCCGATATTTTGATTCTGTACGGGTTGGTTGAAGTAAACACCACCGTATCGCCGATGATGTAACGCCACAAACCGGCATTGGTTGTGATCACTATCGCATAGTTACGATTGGTTTCAACCTGGTCGATAGCGAACGCATCGGGATACTCTTTCCCAAGCTGATCTACCGGAATAAATTCATAGAATACGCTGTAATCGAGCATCAGCAACATATCGTCTCTTTCAGGATCATCCTGCAAGGCGAAGAAACCTTCGGACGCATTGTAAGTCTCGAAATAGTGCATACCCGACGATGGAAAAAGTTGCCGGTACTGTTCCCTGTAAGGCTCGAAACATACGCCGCCGTGAACGAACAGTTCCATATCAGGCCATACTTCGAGCATGTTGCTTTTTCCGGTGTAATTGAGTATATGCTTCATCAGCACCATGTTCCACGAAGGAACACCCATAAAAGCAACCACATGTTTACTGACGGATTTTTGGGCGATATGTTTCAGTTTCTCATCGAAATCGCCCAATAATGCTATTTTGGCTGACGGTGTTCGTATCAAATCAACCCAACGGGGTATATTTTCAATCAGGATAGCCGACAAATCGCCGTAGCGGGAATGGTTTTCCGCCTTATTGATTTGGTGACTTCCGCCCAAAGTGAGCGTTTTGGAAGTGAAAATTTTTGTTTTCGGATTTTGCATGGCATAGATGGCCAATACATCGTAACCGCCGCGATAATGACAACTCCGCAACGCCTCTTTACTTACCGGAATAAACTTACTCTTATCACCGGTGGTGCCCGACGATTTGGCAAACCATCCGATGGCGCCCGGCCACAAAATATTCTGTTCGCCGTTGCGGATACGGTCAACATACGGTTTGATGTCCTCGTAGGATTGCAATGGCAACAAAGTCTGAAAAAAAGAAATATCTTTAATGTCAGCGAACTGGTACCGCTTGCCCCATTCCGTATCTTTAGCCTGTCTGAGCAGAGCGAACAGGGTTTCTTCCTGCACAGTAAAAGGATGCTTTCTGAAATGATCAATCCTTTTTAACCTGTTCGTATTAATGCTATTAACAATTGAATTGATAAATGTCATTCAAGGTTGGTTTGGCGGATACAAAAGTAAGTATTTTTTGCGAACCACCAAAAATAATTATATTTGTCCGCTCAAAGTAATTTTGAAATAGTAGACAACATGATTGATAAAATCAACAGGATAAAAGAGGAAGCCGGACGGTTTAAAGCCGCTACGCAAGCCGAACTTGAGGAGTTTCGCCTGAAATACCTCAGCAAGAAAGGGCAATTAAACGCACTGTTCGACGAATTTAAGACCGTCGCTGCGGAGCAAAAACGCGAAGCCGGACAGAAACTCAATGAGTTGAAGAATCTGCTGAACGAAACGTTTGAACGCTGCAGAGCAACGTTAGACGGCGAAACAACATCCGAGCAGGATAATGATTTGACGCGTCCCGGCGAATCCATTCCCACAGGGTCGCGGCATCCGATATCCATCACCCGCAACGAAATCTGCGGGATCTTTTCCCGTCTGGGTTTTACCATCGCTGAAGGGCCGGAAATAGAAGACGACTGGCACGTTTTTTCAGCGTTGAATTTTCCGAAAGACCATCCGGCGCGCGACATGCAGGATACTTTTTTCGTAACGAAAGACCCTGACGTGGTGCTGCGGACGCATACTTCGTCGGTGCAGGTACGTGTGATGGAAACCACGCGGCCGCCTATTCGCATGATTATGCCCGGGCGCGTGTTTCGCAACGAAGCCGTATCGGCGCGGGCGCATTGCATTTTCCATCAGGTGGAAGGTCTGTACGTGGCTGAAAACGTATCGTTTGCCGATATGAAACAGACGCTGATGTTCTTCACCAAAGAAATGTTCGGCGAAAAGTCACAGATACGACTTCGTCCGTCGTTTTTTCCATTTACCGAGCCGTCGGCTGAAATGGACGTATCGTGCACCTGCGGCGGAAAAGGCTGTAGCCTCTGCAAGGGAACCGGATGGCTCGAAATCATGGGTTGCGGCATGGTTGATCCCAATGTACTTGACAATTGCGGAATCAATTCAAAGAAATATTCAGGATATGCCTTCGGAATGGGAATCGAGCGTATTGCATTCCTGAAATTTCAAATCAAGGACATCCGTATGTATTTCGAGAACGATGTGCGTTTCTTGAAACAGTTTGCTGCGGCATTATAGCCGGGTAAGTATACACATACCTCTATACAGATACACGCATGCCTCTTTGCGGATGCGAACATGCCCCCGTATAGGATAATAAGGATAAAGTGATAAGTTCGCAATGACGGACAGCCATTCCGCTTCAAAAAACAATATTTTGATTTTTAATGACTTATGACATTTGGAAAAAAATATTTTTCAGGCTAATTTTGCAGAGAATTTGAGACAAAAAGCCCGACAAGCGGGCTGGGCTTGTATCTTATTCATTATTAAATTATTATTAATTTGTCAGGTGGCTGAAACCTCCCTATTGAGGCATTCAGCCACCTGATTTTGACAAAGTTACTGACTTTTTTTGACAATTCCAAACATTTTGCAAAAAATACCATATCAAATACAAAAATCAGGGAAACCGATGTCAACTGGAATGACCTCGAAGGCATCGGCATCCACAAAGAAGAATTGGAATGCAACGGCGATCTGGAGCGTCTTCT
>Ga0082212_10009261_pt1 | contig 12715 bp, 9 predicted proteins | sample TergutNt197P3_FD_71548 | JGI IMG/M metagenome (GOLD analysis project Ga0082212, IMG submission 71548) | Neocapritermes taracua P3 segment gut microbial communities from Petit-Saut dam, French Guiana - Nt197 P3 | ecosystem: Host-associated > Arthropoda: Insects > Digestive system > Gut ... | reverse complement strand
CAGTATTTGTTCGATTACGACCGACAAATTCAGCCGATTTTAGATAAACATTGCGTCGATTGTCATGGCGGCAAAGAGACGCTTGCCAGTCTTGATTTGCGGGGGGAACCGCAGGCAACGTACAGTGTTTCCTATCATGCACTGAATCAACTTGCCCGGTCGGAGCGGCAACTACTGGGCTATCGCTTTCATCGAGACGAAGATGCGGCGGAGAACGGCATCGAATACATTCCGCCATATCGGACGGGAGCGTTATCGAGTCCGCTGGCGGCAATGATAAGCGGGCGGAGTCAAACGACGCTGGACGAACCGGTAGTGAATCAATACACGGCGAAACTGGTGGAGTCGCATCCCGACTTGAAGTTAAGCGAGGCAGAAAAATTGGTCATCACGAATTGGCTCGACGTAAATTGCCAATTTCATCCGTCGTATTGGGGACGTTTACATGCGAAGTTCCGGGATGAGCCGGACTACCGACCAGCATTGACGTTCGAGGAAGTGCAACGGCTTGCCCGATGATACATTTAGCCGCTACTCTGATGTCAACAAACAAAACAATGCGAATCATTCTCGGTATGACTGGTGCAAGCGGTACAGTGTACGGCTTGCGGTTGCTTGAATTGCTGTTGCAGAAAGGACACGAAGTCCATCTCGTGATGAGTCCGGCGTGGCATCAATCGGCTACCCAAGAAGGTGTTTTTCCGCCGCAGGTAAACTCGCAACTCACCATTTATGAACCAAACGATTATAATGTACCGATTGCCAGTGGGTCGGCTCATTTTGACGGCATGGCAATCGTTCCCTGTTCGGGTAGTTCGCTCGGTTGCATTGCATCGGGAATCAATCAGCATTTGGTTCATCGGGCTGCCGAAGTGCAACTCAAAGAACGGCGGCGATTGGTGTTGCTCCTTCGGGAGTCGCCGCTTTCGCTACTTCACATTCAAAATATGGAACGTGTTACACAGGCGGGGGGAATTATTCAGATTGCTGCTCCGTATTTTTACACTGCTCCGCAAACGATATCAGACGTGATTGACACCGTTGTCGAACGGACGTTACAATTGCTCGGACTAACCACTTCACAGTAACGGCTTCATTTCACGGAAGGAAAATTTACCTTACAAGACATTTTTCTGCCGTAGGATTGTTTGTGAGTACGAAACACTGAAGGCAATCACCGCTAGTGCCGTAGCGACACCGGTACTCCGTGCAGAGGTAAAAGTGAGTATAATGGGCAACGATGTAAATCTGAATACGGAATATCACCCATGATTGTTTCCCTGCACGAATTGGAGCCGAATCAGGAAGCCGACGTTTTTGCGCTGCTTTCCGAAAAGGAATCGACCAAAACGAAAGAGGGAAAACCCTTCCTCTGGGTCATGTTCCGCGATTCCAAGCGAGTCCTTCGCTTTCCGGTCTGGTCAGATACCGCTCAATACAAGGAAATTAAGGCACTCAAATCGGGAACCGCCTGTAAACTCCGGGCAGTTTATCGGATCACCACTTATGGACCGCAGTTGGAAATTCATAAAATTCGAGCCGTCGAAGATGCGGATGCTCATGACGGCTTCAATCCGGTACTGCTTCGTCCTGCCGCTCCGATTGATGCGGAGAAAATGTTTGAAGACTTGCAAGCATTGGCAAAACAGTACATCGGCAAAGATCCGTTGTACACGCTGGTCATGAAGATACTCAAAGAACACCGAACGACACTGTTGTTCGGGGTGGCTTCGCGGAAACACCATCACAATTACATCGGCGGATTGTTGGAACACACGCTTTCCGTTGCGAGAATTGCCGCCGCTCTTGTCGATCATTATCACAAAATGTATCCCGACCGAAAAAAGGACATTTCCCGACCACTTGTTGTTGCTGGTGCCATTTTGCACGACATCGGCAAGGTTCGGGAATACGAACCGCAAGTCGGTTCGCTGCAACATTCGGTCTCCGGTGAATTGATTGGACATGCCATTCTTGGTCGAGACATCGTTCGGGAAGCGATGCAAGGAATTGAGTTGGAACCGGCGATGCAGACGCATTTGGAGCATATTCTTGTGTCGCATCAACGTTTTCCTGACTGGGGTGCCGCCAAACCGCCGATGTCGATTGAAGCGATGATCGTTCATCATGCCGATTCCTGCGATGCGTTGGTCGGCTGTTTTTGGAACATCTTTTCCGAAGATCAAACGGAACATGACATGACTGGTAAGAAAAACGTCATCGGCTATCCGTTGCTCAAACCATTGTCGGAGTCATAGTTGCGGCGTTCGTCGTTCCAACCCATTCTGCGGGGAATCACCTCGTTGGACAGGTTTTCGGGAAAATTTCTACCCGTTGCTGCCGCCGTTTTTGCACCTTTTTTTCTGCAATGTACCGGCTCAATCGTTCTATGGTATAATACCCCAATGACCGAAACGCAAACGAAACAATCGCTCAACTTCATCGAGCAAATTATCGAAGAAGACCTACGCACCGGCAAACACGACGGCAAAGTCGCCACTCGATTTCCGCCCGAACCAAATGGATACCTCCACATCGGACACGCAAAGAGCATTTGCCTCAACTACGGCTTGGCACAAAAGTATGGCGGCACCTTCACGCTCCGGTTCGATGACACCAATCCTTCCAAAGAGGAAACCGAATACGTTGAATCGATCATCGAAGATGTCCAGTGGCTCACCGGCGACAACTTTTCGGGGCGAGTTCGGTACGCTTCCGATTATTTCGAGCAAATGTACCAGTGGGCGGAAGAACTCATTCGGAAAGGCAAAGCCTACGTTTGCGATCAAACGCCGGAACAGATGCGGGACAATCGCGGCACACCGGATAAGCCGATGACTCCCAGTGCCGGTCGGGAATTTTCGCCGGAACAAAATCTCGAACTCTTTCGGCAAATGCGGGACGGCAAGTTCAACGAAGGAGAACGAACGCTCCGGGCAAAAATTGATCTCGGTTCGCCGAACTTCAACATGCGTGATCCCGTGATGTACCGGATTATCAAGTCGGCACACCATCGCACCGGCGACAAGTGGGTTATCTATCCAATGTACGATTGGGCACACGGGCTCGAAGATTCCATCGAAAATATCACTCATTCGATTTGCACGTTGGAGTTCGAGCATCACCGACCGCTGTACGATTGGTTCATCGACAATCTCGACAACATTTGGCGACCGCACCAGTACGAATTTGCCCGGCTCAATTTGACATATACCGTGATGAGCAAGCGGAAACTGTTGGAATTGGTCAAAGGCGGACTCGTCTCCGGTTGGAACGATCCGCGAATGCCGACGATCTGCGGTTATCGGCGGCGTGGCTACACACCGGAAGCGATCCGGGCGTTCTGTAAAGAAATCGGTGTGGCAAAAATGAACAGCATCATTGATGTCGTGAAACTCGAAAATGCGATCCGAGACGATCTCAACAAACGAGCAATGCGCCGGATGGGCGTGCTAAAGCCGGTCAAACTGATTATCGACAATTACCCGGAAGGCAAAACGGAACAACTCGAAGCGGTGAATAACCCTGAAAACGAAGCGGACGGAACACGTTCCGTTCCGTTTTCCAAAGTGCTGTACATCGAGCAGGACGATTTTCTGGAAGAGGCTCCGAAAAAGTATTTCCGTCTCACGCCGGGGCAAGAAGTGCGGCTCCGCTACGCTTACTACGTAACTTGTACGGGCTGTGTGAAAGATGCTTCCGACAACGTTGTCGAAGTGCATTGTACGTATGATCCTGAAACTCGCGGTGGTCAATCGACGGATGGTCGGCGGGTACAGGGAACGATTCATTGGGTCAGTGCGGAACACGCTTTGTCTGCGGAAGTGCGGTTGTACGACCGGCTCTTCACGAAGGAAAATCCTGATGACCCGCAAGACCCGACGGACTACAAGGAGTATCTGAATCCGAACTCATTGGAAGTGATTGCCGAAGCAAAATTGGAACCGAGTCTAGAAAATGCAACGGCGGCGGATCGGTATCAATTCGAGCGGATCGGATATTTCTGTGTGGACTCAGTGGACTCCAAGCCGAACAAGTTGGTATTTAATCGCACGGCATCCTTGCGGGACTCGTGGGCGAAGATCGAGAAAAAGGGGTAAAATGCGCGACGGAGGACGTGAGACCGACGGGAAGTCCCTAAGTTGCATTTTTCAGTATCCACAAACATTATTTTGGGACTGCCATTTAGTAGGTACCGGCTCCTGCGGAAGTGTCCGTAAGTTGTGCAGAATTGCAAATCGCCGGTGTACTGGGACCGTTTACACCAAGTCGGTCCACGCCCATATTGACAAACATTTGTGCGCGGGCAGCGTCCCGGATACCGCCGGAAGGCTTTACCTTGATTCGTCCCTTAGCCGTTTTCAGCATCAACTCGACGGCATCCTCTTTTGCACCGTCGCCATTGAAGCCGGTCGAGGTTTTCACGAAATCGGCATTTGCCTCGATGCAAATTTCCACCGTCTTGGCAATTTCGTCAAGCGTGAGTTGAGCCGTTTCAAAAATCACTTTAACGAGAACATTTTTTTTATGAGCGACATCGACGACCGCCTTGATGTCGGCTCGGACTTCATCCCACAAACCACTGCGAATCCAGCCATAGTTGGCGACCATATCGATTTCGGAGACACCTTTTTCGCAGTACAATTTTGCCTCGGCAACTTTCGATTCCGTACAGACACATCCGTGCGGAAAACCGAGTACGCAGGAGACTTCGGTTTCGGTGCCTTTGCAAAGCGATACGGCAAGGTCAATGTCGCAAGGACGAACGCAGACGGTTTTGACTTTGTATTTGATGCCGGAACGTATCCACTCTTCCGCTTCTTTGCGAGACATCTGGGGAATCAATACGGCATGGTCGAGATAATGGTTTAGCATGATAAAATAGGGGTTGATAGGATGTTTGTTTTGGAAATTATATCATTAACTTCACTTTCGTAGAGGTGTATCACCTTATATTTTCTTAACTAACACTCTGCCGAAACATTTTTTGCCGTTCACATAAGGAAAGTATTGATTGTCTTTGACAATTTTGTACCCTTTTTCCAGCAAGCCGTTTAATATCGGTCGGGCGGATACCGCAAAAGGTTTCTTATAATCACTTGGAATATAACAATTATCTACCAACAACGTTTTATTGTCGTCGAATCTTTTGTATTTTGCCGGAATCTCCTTTAACGGAACAATTTTGAGATGTTTATATTTTGGTCTATTTTTTATGGGAACATTTGTGTACCAATGACCTTGAGCATTGGTAAGTTCCCTTTTAGGATTTAGGTAGGTATCGACACGGTTGTACCCAGCCCATGCTTTACCTTCTTTGAAATACGGAATAAAAGCAGGCGTTACGGCATTCAATACATTGGAAATAATGATGAAACGTTTGCCGCTGTCAATGATTAGTCGCCAAAAATCGATTGCTCGTGAAAAAGGAGGATTCGTGCAAACAATGTCGGCATCTTCTCGAAGAATTTTCAAGGACAACGGGTCGTCAAAACTTCCCGTGTAATTTTGCGGAAACACCTTTTTCCCTTCTTTGAATCCTTCCTTTGTAAAAACATAACCCTTTGGTCCCTGATGAAATAGGTCAACTTTTCCCGCATAATGCGTGCAGATGAGTTTTTTTAATCCTAAAACATTGAAATTTTTCAAAAAATACAATGCAAAAGCAGACGTGCTTTTTTTGCAATCATCAACTGCGTCGCAATTGCAGAATACTACTTTATTTTTCCAGACAAAATTGGGATACCTATCTAATTCTTTTTCAACGTCATCATACCGTGTATAAAACTCGTCATTTTTGACTGTTTGAGCCTTTTGTAACACGTCTTTTGTTGAAAGCCGCTGGTCGGATATTGCTGAATTACTTTTCGCCATATCATTTCCTTGTTTTCATATCAGTGCATTTCGCGTCCGCCGGTGATGTTAATTGCCTGACCGGTCATATAGGCAGCTCGGCAAGAAGCCAAAAAACACGTTACATTGACGACATCTTCGATGTGTGCCAACCTGCCCAGTGGAACTTTCGACGTAAACGCTTTGACGATTTCTTCGTGCTGCATCTTCATGTTGTTCACGTAGTCGGCAGAGACGTTGTCCCAAACGCCGGTCGCTTCCGTGATGCCAGGACAGACACAGTTGACGCGGATATTCTGCTTCGCCACTTCAAAGGCAAGGGCTTGGGTCAACGTGATAATGGCACCCTTGGCGGCACTGTATGCACTCATCAGTGCTGAGCCGGTTTTACCCGACTTGCTGGAAAAATTGACGATGGATCCGTGCCCTTGCGATTTCATCATCGGCATGACTTCTTTGATGAACAAGTAGGTTCCCTTGACGTTGACAGCGAAGACGAAATCCCAGGTCTCTTCGGAAATCTCTTCGATGAGCCCACCTTTGCCGGTTACACCTGCCACGTTGATTAAAACGTCAATCTTATTGCCGAATTCTTTTTGGCACGCCTTGACGACAGCAGCGACCTGGTCGGTTTTGGTACAATCCGCAGCAAGTGCTTGGCAATTTGAGCCGATTTCTGAGCGAACGGCATCGAGTGCCGTCTGGTCAAGGTCGGTGATAAATGCTTTTCCTCCTTCTTCGACGATTCGCCGGGCGACTTCTTTTCCGATTGTCCCAGACGCACCGGTAATCAGAGCGACTTGATTCGCAAATTCCATGAGAAAGCATAAAAAAGAGAATGTATGCACTGTATTGTAACCTGCCTTTTTGGGCAGGTCAATACCAACGCATTACAAGCAAATCGAGAATAAGAAATTTACTGAAATTGCAAAATGTCCGATTAACGGGTTGCAAAATTTCGTGTGATCCATTACTTTTACACCGAGAGCATCGGGACTTGCATCCCCACACTTGCTCGACTACAATCGCACATATAGAGATTTTGTATCACAGTTTTACCTCCTTCAAAAAATGTTAAGACGAATTTTCTCCGCAATCTGTGTAGGCGTATTTCTTGCTGCCACCCTCGTTGCCGCAGAGACAAAACCGAATATCATTTTTATTCTGACCGACGACCTCGGTTACGGCGATCCAAGTTGTTACGGACAAACGAAATTCACTACGCCGACCATCGACCGCCTGGCATCGGAAGGCATGAAGTTCACACAATTCTATGCCGGCAGTACGGTTTGTGCGCCGTCCCGGTGCAGTCTCATGACCGGGTTGCACACCGGACACTGTTTCGTTCGCGGAAATAAGGATGTGGACGGCGGCAATTACCCGCTTGCCGCCGAGTATGTTACCGTGGCGACGCTCCTAAAAAAAGCCGGTTACGCCACCGGTTGCTTCGGGAAGTGGGGGCTCGGTTTTCACACCAACGAAGGCTCGCCGATGAAACATGGATTCGACGAGTTCTTTGGCTATTACAGCCAACGTGATGCCCACAATTACTATCCCCCGTTTGTACATCGGAACAGCGAAAAGATCGAACTCGATGGAAAGACCTACTCGCACGACCTCATCGAAAAAGAAGCACTCGACTTCATTCGGAAAAACAAGGACAAACCGTTCTTTTGCTATCTTCCAGTAACCATTCCGCATGCCGCTATGCAGGTTCCCGAACAGTACGTCGCCCCGTGGCGCAAAGTGTTTCCCGAATTCGAGGATGTCATCGGTAAGTATTCTTTCAATACGGAAGTGCGAAACCCAGTGGCGGCATTTCCCGGCATGATCAACCGACTCGATGAATCCCTGAAGAAAATTCTCGATTTGCTGAAAGAACTCAATATCGACGACGACACGATTATCATCTTTTCCAGTGACAATGGACCGCATGCCGAAGGGGGACACCGTAGCGATTTCTTCAAATCGTTCGGACCGCTCCGAGGTATCAAACGAGACCTCTACGAAGGGGGAATCCGTGTGCCGACACTGGTTCGTTGGAACAAAAAAATCAAACCGGGCAGCGTTTCTGACCATGTTGGTGCATTTTGGGATATATTGCCAACTTTTGCGGACATCGCAGGAGTTCCCGAAGCAGAGCGACCAAAGCAACTCGATGGTTTGAGTTTTATGCCGACGCTTCTCGGAAACAGTGCCGAGCAAAAGCAACATCCTTATCTCTACTGGGAATTTCACGAACAGCAGGGAAAAGTTGCCGCCCGATTCGGAAAATGGAAAGCGATTCGCTTTAATGCAATGACGAAACCTGACGGTCTCATCGAAGTGTACGATTTGGAAAGCGACTTGGGCGAAACGACGAACATTGCGGACAAACACCCGGAAATCGTTGCGAAATTCAAGGAAATTTTCCAGGAAGCCCATACACCGTCGGCGATTTTTCCTGGAATAAAGTGAGCAACTTATCGGCACCCTACACTATAAACGAAAATTGCGTCACAGAGCCCGTAACGTAAGCAAGAACGAAACGAAAACCGGAATGGAGCGCAATGACGGATGCCTTACACTAATAACGCCAGATAAATTTATGCGACGTTCACTCCAAGGAAAGCGGATTTTGTTGACCGGTGCCTCTTCGGGCATCGGTTCCGTACTGGCTCATCTGTTGGCAAAAGAAGGAGCCGACCTCGTGTTGCTTGCCCGACGGAAGATGTTGCTGCAAGAAATTGCCGAACAACTTCGGCAACAGTTCAGCGAGCGAAAAATAGTTCTCGTTGACGGCGATATTACCGATTCCGACGTGCGGCATCGGGCTGTTCAATCGGCAGTTAAACAACTCGGCGGACTGGACATCCTCATCAATAATGCCGGAGTGGGAGCAACGGCGTTGGTCGAAGATACCACACTGGAAACACTGCGGCGAATGTTTGAAGTCAATTTTTTTGCCTTGTTTGAGTTAACACAACTTGCGCTGCCGCATCTGAAAAAGGGTACCGAACCGATGGTGGTCAATTTGAGTTCCATCGTCGGTTTGCGTGGGACACCGCATTACGGCGTGTATGGAGCAGCAAAGTTTGCTGTTACCGGTGTGTCCGAAACGATGCGTGCCGAATTTGCCCGATATGGAATCGACGTATTGCTCGTCTGTCCCGGCACGACGCAAACAGAGTTTTTTGATGTGCTGTATCAATCGACAAGTGCGCCGACTTTTCCGATGCACCGACCGGTAACGTCGGAGTATGCGGCGGTTCGCATCGTTCGAGCAATGAAGAAGGGCAAACGCAAAATCATTCCGTACTTTCCTGCCGTTATTCTCGACACACTGAACCGCTTTTGTCCGCGGTTCGTCGATAAAATCATGGCAAAATATGTGTGAGATAGAAGTGGATATTTTTCAACATTGACATCGGTACTTATGCAAATCATCGGAATCGGAACAGATATTATCGAATGTGATCGAATTGCCCGGATGCTCACTCAGCATGGCGAACATTTTACGAGTCACGTCTATACCGAAGAAGAGGTACAATACTGTTCGGGTCGAAAAGTGAGCGAGCAACATTTTGCGGGTCGCTGGGCGGCAAAGGAAGCCGTGCTGAAAGCGTTTGGCACCGGTTGGATTGCGGGAATTGCCTGGAAAGATGTCGAAGTGGTCATTCAACCCGGCGGCAAGCCGAACATTCGATTGCACCGCGGTGCTGCAGAAAGGGCGACCGAACTGGGCATTGCTAATGTGCTCATCAGCATTTCGCATTGTAAATCTCACGCCACGGCAACAGCAATCGCCGTGGGGGAAAAATAATTTCATTTCGTAAGTGAGTCGAATTGCCCCTTTGCGCTCTTTGCGTCTTTGCGGTAATTTTTTAACCGCGAAGGTCGCAAAGGAACGCAAAGAATTTATCCAGAAAATATCATTTTCTCGCCGTTTATGGTATAAACGTCCTACTCACACGTTCCTGACTCTCTTTCGTGAGACCAAGTCATGATAAAACGAAGTTGCTTCTTCGCCTGTTTTTTTCTGACGGTCAATTTCGCTTTCGCTGCCGATTGGGCAACGCATCTCGTTTGGAGCGGCGGAGGTGTTTGGACAAAGCGGTTCGCCGTTTCCATTGAAAATACGTCGCCGAATCCGCTGAACGGCACGCCCGTTGCTGTGAAACTGCCGGAAAACGCCGGAGTACCGGTGAAAGAATGGCGGCTCACGAAAGCCGACGGCACCGAACTCGTGTATGCTCTCACGCCGGACGGTTTGGCAATCTTGATTCCTGTCGAAGCCGAACCCGGTCAAAAAGCGGAATATTTCGTCTATTTCGGCAACGAAAAAGCGATCCCCGTGCCGGATTTTTTGGAAGAGACGGACAACAGAGAGCCGCCGACTGTGTCGGCGGTCGTTGGCGAAATCGAAAACATTCCCTACAAAATCATTTCCGCAGAAACCGATTGGAAAATGATCGGTGAGTCGGATTACGGTTGCCGGAGTACGTTCCGCATTATCAACACGACGGACTCCGCAATGAATGGAGTGCCCGTCTTGATGACGTTGCGAGGAACGCAGGCACACGGTCTTGTCGGTCCGCTGGTCAATTTGACGCTCGCCGACGGTTCGTTGGTTACGCTCCTCGACGAGGAAAACTTCCGATTGACTTGCAAAATTGATGTACCGGCGAAAACGGTCAAGTATTTCAACGTGTATTATCAGTTCGATGAGACGGACGATGGTAGGTTGCTGACCGCCGGGCAGCAACGTGCGGTACTCCGCACAGAAACTCCCAGTCGGCTCTCGCCGACGCAACCGCCCGGCGGTCGGTTGCCTACCATGAGCGACACCGCCCATCCCGAATTACAGAAAGAAACCGACCCGCTCGACGAACTCCCCAATCTCGTCAAGAACGGCAATTTTGAACGAGGAACGAACCTGCCCGATGATTGGAACCGCAATGAGGCAACTCCACCGGCGGGCGTTCGCTATTCTCTCGAAAAGTCGCCGGAACTCGTTCGATTCGGAACGCAATGTCTCCGACTCGATGTGTCAAAAGACGCTCCGGTCAACTGGCGAGGCTGGACGCAGCGGGTCGAAGTCAAGCCGAACCACTCCTATCTCGTGCAGGGTTGGATGATGGGAATCGACCTCGAACCGGCACGGATTCATCTACATTTTCACACGGCGGACGGAAAATTCTGCGAGAGCGGTTCCATGTCGTCGGTCAATCAGGACATATCGGGCACGACCGACTGGACTCGCGTTGCCGAAATCATTACCACGCCGACCGATGCCGGTTTTATGACGCTCCACCTCACGACGAACGGCAGCGGAACATTGTTGCACGACAACATTACCGTCGTGGACGGTCTCTTTGCCGAACAGATTGATATTGAGAGTCATCTCGCTGCCAAATCAAAAGAACTACTCGTTTGGCAGGTTCCAGCAGTGATGAAGGTTTTTCCGCAAACGATTTCGACGAAGATTCCACTGAACACAAGGGAGAGGATTGAAGCATTTGGGGCTTCGGCAGCGCGAAATGAAAAGGAGCCGATCCAACTGGCTATTAGGAGCACAACGGCAAAGAAAATCAGAGTCAATGTTTTTCCATTACGACCGGCAATCAGAAGTGCGCCGCCCAGTGATGATAGTTTGACAACTCCTGACACGATTACTCCTCTGAATGATTTTGAAATCAATACGGTCGGATACGTTCACATTGATTATCCATCCAGTTACTACAACACGACAACTCCGAAGTGGTATAGAAAATCGCCGACTTCGGCACCCGGTTGCGACGGTTGGGCAGGACTGTGGCCCGACCCCTTATTGCCAACGGACACGATAGACTTGAAACCGAATCAAACAGAAACGGTGTGGATTACTTGGTCAATTCCACGAGATACAAACGCAGATTTGTATATGGGGCGAATTCAACTAATCGAATTACAGGAAGATGGTACTGAATCCAAATCCAATATCTTGATAGCACCAGAATCCGACCCCGCTTCGTTCTTGGCACCAACTCGTGCTGGACCACAAGAGATTCTGCCTCCTAGACAAAACCAATTTGGAATCACCAATAGGAACGTTATTTATGAAAGTATGCTCGGAATCGATGTCCGCAACTTCACGCTTCCCGACGAGAATCACCTGACAGCAATTTACGATGTTCGATTCGGACCGGGCGGAAGGAAACAATGGGGAGAAAACGAACAAGCCGTCCGCAAGGAAATCGTCGAATTGATGACCGCCAATCGGCTCTCGCCGGATATGGTGATGCCCGCTCCGGGATTGACATTCCAAGACGGCAAGCCGGTCTTCGATTGGACGGAATTCGATAAAGTTGCCGACGGGTATTTTACGGAACGCCACGTTCGACAAGTTTATACGCCGCACTTGTTGTACAGTTTCGGCTGGGGGCATCCGCCGAAAGATTTTTACGGCGAAAAACCTTATCCCGGCGATTGGCCCTTCAAGGATGCCGACTTTTCTAAAATACGACCAGAGTACAAGGCGAAATATCAAGCGGTGTTGCGGGAGTTTTGGAATCACATTTCTGAAAAGGGCTGGGGGGAAAAGTTTATCCTGTACATTTCCGATGAGCCGAACTATTGGACACCGGAAATCATTACGCAGATGAAGGCGGTCTGCGAAATGATTCACGAAGTCGAGCCGAAGATTCCAATCTATTGCAGCACTTGGAAGTACGTGCCTGAATGGAAAGATTCGCTGGACGTTTGGGGCATCGGACATTACGGTGTCGTGCCGGTGGAAACGATGAAGGAAATTCAAGCACACGGTTCCCGCATTTGGTTCACGACGGACGGAATGTTGTGTCTCGACACGCCGTACAATGCGATTGAGCGATTGTTGCCGTAT
>Ga0082212_10009260_pt1 | contig 12717 bp, 12 predicted proteins | sample TergutNt197P3_FD_71548 | JGI IMG/M metagenome (GOLD analysis project Ga0082212, IMG submission 71548) | Neocapritermes taracua P3 segment gut microbial communities from Petit-Saut dam, French Guiana - Nt197 P3 | ecosystem: Host-associated > Arthropoda: Insects > Digestive system > Gut ... | reverse complement strand
TTCGCTGTAAAAACGCCTGCACATTTCGGTGACGAGGTCCACGCCGGTGTCATCGATCACAAACGGCTCCTGCTCCTCGGAGGGGAACACCGCCCAGGTGCAGGCGGGAAATTCCGCTATGGTATAGCCCTCTGTTTTGCTGCCCTGCCCCTCAAAGGCGAAGAGCATGTAGGGGAATGTGTCCTCGCTGACGCAGCGAAACCCACAGGCTCCGTGCACCTTCCACAGGCCCGGAGGAACAAAGGACGGCGGGGCTCCCGCGTCCCGGACGAGCTTCGCATGTTTGCCGTTCTGCACGCACTGGTCCCAGAACTCATGGGGATTGCGCGGGAATTTTCTGCCGTTGCCTTCGCATGGGAATATGCCCTCAATGCCGAAGATGCGGAACGCCGGTTTGTCCTCGATGCGGTATTGCATGGGGTTCTCTCCTTTGACGGTTATTTGAAAGGAGATGCGCGGCCAGGCCTGCAAAGTGACGCCGCCGGTCCGCGCCCGCGACGGGTTGACGCCGTGCACCTCGCGGAACGCCCGGGCGAAGGACACCGGCGAATCGTAGCCGAAGCGCAGCGCCGTATCGATCACCTTGGCGCCCTGCCGCAGCGCGATGCCCGCCAGTGTCATGCGCCGCCTGCGGACGTATTCCGCCAGGGTGACGCCCGCGATGAACCCGAACATGCGCTGGAAGTTATAGCCGGAGCAGCAGGCCAGCCGCGCCGCCGCGGCGTGGTCGATCTCGCCCTCCAGGTTCGCCTCCACATAGTCCATGGCACGGGTCAGTTTTTCAAGCATATCCAATGCATCCCCCTCCTTTCCATCAAAAGATAGCACAAACCGGGCGGGAATGCGCAACTTTGCCTGCCGGGATATATGGTATTGTGCTCCGCACCACCCCCTCGATGCTGCGCATCGGCCCCCCAAGGGGGGCATCTTGACAGTACCCGCAAACCCAATGCGTATTTTACTGCAAAGCCATCGGCGTCCGTCAGGATGCCCCCCTTGGGGGGCCGGTGCGCAGCGCCGAGGGGGTGGTGCGGAGCACTATAGCATCATTACAATCATCTAAAATAGCCTTGTATTAAAGCAGATACTCCCCCAGCTCCTCCAGAAGGTACACCGGCAGCACCGCCTCGTAGTACACCCCGTCCTCCCGGAATTCTTCGCGATCTACCCTGCCCTCCGTCCGGAATTTCGCGCCGTAGCCCGAAAGGCTGTACGGCAGCAGCAGCCGGGCAAAACGCCTGTTCTGCGGCAGCGTCTCGCACACGCGCCGCAGCAATTCCTCCAGGCCCTGGCCGGTCAAAGCTGAGATTTGCACGGCCTCGCCCACCATGGGCAGTTCAAGCTGCTCCGGGCCTGCCAGGTCGCACTTGTTGAGAACGCGCAATACGGGGATGTTCTCGCAGCCCAGCTGGCCGAGGAGCTCTGAAGTCACGCGCAATTGCTCGCCGCAGTCGGGCGAGGCGGCGTCGCACAGGTTCAGGATGAGGTCCGCGCCGGCGGCCTCCTCCAGGGTGGAGTGGAAGGCCTCCACCAGGTGGTGGGGCAGGCGGCGCACCAGGCCCACGGTGTCGATGAGCATCACCTTGCGGCCATCCGGGAGAATGAGCGCCCGGGCGGTGGGGTCCAGGGTGGCGAAGAGCTTGTCCTCGGCCAGCACGCCCGCGTTCGTCAGCGTGTTCATAAGGGTGGATTTCCCCACGTTGGTGTAGCCCACGATGGCCACGGCCTCCGCGCGGTTCTTGCGCCGCCGGGCCCGGACGAGCGCGCGCTGGGCCTCGAGCTCCTTCAGCTCGGCCTCTAGCTTGCGGATGCGGGTTTTCGCGTGGCGGCGGTCGGTCTCGTACTTCGTCTCGCCGCGCCCGCGCCCGCCGGTTCCGGCCCCCGCGGCGGCGCCGCCCTGGCGCGAAAGGCCGTACCACTGCCCGGTGATGCGCGGCAGCGAGTACTTCAGCTGCGCCAGCTCCACCTGGAGCTTGCCCTCCCGGCTGTGGGCGCGCATGGCGAAGATGTCCAGGATCAGCATGGTGCGGTCGATCACATGGACTTTAATATCGGCGGCGTGCTCATCCGGGTTGAGTATTTTTTCGATGGTGCGCAGCTGCGAGGGGCTCAGCTCGTCGTCGAAGACAACTAAGGTGATCTCATTGGATTCCACGCACTCCTTGAGCTCCTCCAGCTTGCCTTTGCCGAAGTAGCTGGCGTTATCGGGCGCGCCCCTGCTCTGCACGGCCTGCGCCACAACCTCAATCCCGGCGGTGCGGACCAGCTCGGCCAACTCCGCCAGGGATTCGTCTATATCGTAGTGCCCGGTGTCCACAGCCGCCAGGGCGGCGCGCTCCGGGGCAAGGGTGATGTTATCGGTGATAGGGATAATCCTTTCTGTTTTCTATTGCAGGCCAAAACAGTGCGGACACACCTTGCGGCACTGGAAGCACACGATCTCCCACTTTTTGTCGATCTGCTTGAACATCGTCCCGGAACAGGCCTTCTTGGCAAGCGTCCCGGACGCGGCGAACTCATCCAGCGCCTTCGCGGGACACGCTTCGGTGCATCGGTTGCAGCCGCCGCAAAAATCATATTGCGCTTTCGGGTCCGGGGGCAATTCGGCGTCGGTGAGCACGGCGCTGAACCAGAGCAGGTTGCCGTATTCGGGGTTGTTCAGCAGATAATTCTTCCCGATTCGCCCCAAGCCCGCCAGCTGCGCCGCGTGCTTCAGGGAGATAGGGCCGCGCTGCATGCCGTCCACAAATTTGCCGCTCATGCCGCCGACTGTTTTTACTTGATAGCCCGCTTTCCTGATCTGCTTCGCGACCTCCTTCGCCACGGCATCCATTCGTTTGCTCAGCGCGGTGCGGAGATCGATAAATCCGACGGTGTCCTCCTTGAGGATGGCCTCCTTCGCGATGGGCGCGCCAAGGACGACCACGGAGCGGCAGCCCTCCAGCACATCCGTGGGATGGAAGCCCGCCGGCGCCGAAACGAAATCCTGCGCGGCGGCGATACCGGCAACACGCGCGCCTGCGGTGAGCCCATATTCTTTCACCATTTCGGCGGTCAATTCAAGCGGCATTTCAGCACCCCTTTCAAAACGCGTCCTCAATCCAGTTGCGCAGCGTATGACGCCCGCCCGGCCCCAATTCCACGCACATGACGTCGAAGCGGGGCTGCAGCGCAGTCGGGTGCCCCACAAGATAGTATTCCGCGGCGGCGCGCAATCTGCGCTGCTTATGGAAATCCACGGCCTCCTCCGCGGCGACCATGGAGCCCGCCTTGCGGGCCTTCACCTCCACGAACAGCAGATAACGCGCGTCTTGGGCGACTACGTCGATCTCGCCCATCCGCGTGCGGAAGTTGCGGGCGACCACCCGGAACCCGTGGGATTCCAGGTGCGCGGCCGCGAAGTCCTCGCCTGAATCTCCGATAATTTTTTTAGGACTTGCCATACACAATCTGCATGGCCAGCTCCGATTCGTCGGTGATGATGCCGTCGGCCTCCCAGCCGCACAGCATGTTCATGGCGTGCTCCTGGTTGATGGTCCAGGGGTTCACCACGATGCCTGCCGCGTGGCACTCCTCTATGTAGTCCCCGTTCACCAGCATCACGAAGGGGTGGTAGGCATAGAGGTTGTATTTCTTCGCGAATCCGGCGGGGTCGTCCTCGATCTCCTCGCAGGCCTCCTCGTTGTCGGGGGCATAGAGGAAGCAGATGCGCGTGGCGGCGTCCTCGGCAAGGCACGCCTGCAGCATGTCCATGTCGAAGCTGGAGACGATCAGCTTATCGAACACGCCCATCTCCCTGGCCAGGCGCACCACGGCTGCGGCGCTGGCGATGCTGCCGTCCGCCGCGCGCTTGATCTCCACGTTGACCACCTTCAGCGGGCCGCACAGCTCGAAGAATTCCGCAAGGGTGGGGATCTTCTCCCCCGCGAAGTCCGGGGAGAACCAGCCGCCGAAGTCCAGTGCGCGCAGCTCCTCGAAGGTCTTCTCGCAGATAAGTCCGGTCCCGTTGGACGTGCGGTCCACGGCGTCGTCGTGGCAAACCACCAGGTGGCCGTCGCTGGTCATGTGCACGTCGTTCTCAAAGCCGTCCACGTTGAATTCCAGGGCTTTCCTGAAGGCGGACAGGGTATTTTCCGGTGCGAGGCGGTTGGCGCCGCGGTGGGCGATCACGAGAGGCATAGCGGGGTTCTCCTTCCAAAGGGTTATTTATTGGATGTTGATATTATATCACGCCATTCGTGAATATGCAAGCAAAAAAAGCCCTTCTTCGCACAGAAGAAGGGCCTGTAGGGGCGGCTAGCAAGCCGCCCGCAACCTAAATAAATATTGCCGCCGCAACTAATATTACGCGTACGTATTCTTTACATAGTTCAGCGGGTTCACCGGGTTGGAGTTGTTCATGGAGGAATCGGTGAACTCGTTGATCTGGAAGTGCAGGTGCGGGCCGGTGCTGTTGCCGGTGCTGCCCATGACTCCTATGGCGGTGCCCGCCTTGATCTTGGCGTTGTTCACCACGGCGCCGGTGAAGCTGCCGGTCGCCATGTGCATGTAGGTGGTCTTGATATACTTGCCCTTGGGGGCGTAGTAGCCGTGCACGATCACCACGTAGTTGCCCATGGAGCTCTGGAAGCCGTGGTCCACCACCACCCCGTCCAGGGCGGCGACGATCTGGTAGTTTTTCGATTTATCGCCGATGGAGATGTCGATGCCCGCGTGGGCGCGCCCGCCCCGGATGCTGCTCACCTCGCCGTAATAGCTGGTGACATAGCAGCCCTTGTAGGGGAAGGGCCAGACCATCTTGCCGTCGTTGGTGATGTCCTTGTTGATCACGCCGGTGGCCAGCTTCTCGGCCAGCAGGGCGTCCAGCTTGCGCTCGAATTCCTCCTGGGCGCGCATCTCCTTCTCGATGATGCGCTTGGACTCCGCGGTCTGCTTGTCCAGCTTATCGATGATCCCGAATATCTCGTTCTGCGTGGCGGAGATCTGGTCCTGCTGGGCCTCCAGCTGGCCCTTCTTCTCCCGCTGCTTCAGGGATTCCGAAACCAGCACGGCGCTGCGCTTCTGCAGGTCGGTGCGCTTGCCCTCCAACTCGCCCTGCTGCTCGCGCTGCTGCTCCTGCAGAATCTTCAGCTGGGCCATCTCCTCCTCAAGGTCCTCGCGCAGCTTCGCGTCGAAATCCGCCTTGCGGCGCACGTATTCCGTGGCGGCCATCAGGGCGGAAAGGTCGGGGCTGGAGAGGATCAGCTGCAGGTTGGACACCGGGCCGTTCATGTATTGCTCGCGCAGGCGGGCCATCAGCTGCAGCTGCATGGCCTTGATCTGCGCCTGCTTTGCGGCGGTTTCCAGATCCATCCGCTCGATCTCCGCTTCGCAGCCGGCGATGTCGGCGTTCAGGACGTCCACCTGGGCCTTCAGCCCCGAGATGCTCGTGTTCAGCCGGCCCAGCTCGCCGTCGATGATGGCGGTCTTGGCCTCCACGTCCGCCATCTTCTGCTCCAGCGCGGGCAAGAGTTGCTGCTGGTCCGCCTTCTGGCCCTTCAGCTCCGCAATTTTTTGTTCCTGCTCGTCGATGCGCTGTTGGATAGCGTCCAGTTCTTTCTGGATCTCCGCCTCAGTCTGCGGCGCAGCCGCGGCCGGCATAAGCAGGCTGCCCGCCGTCAACACCAGTATCAGGAGAACCGCGAGGGCTCTAGTCCTCCAGTTCCGATTTTTCATATACCTTCTCCTTTAAATACCTGGTGATGGACACCATGCTGCCCACGCCGCCCGCGAGCACGCCCACCACGAAGAACCCGGGCAGCAGCAGCTTCAGCTGGTCCTTGAACGGCGCCAGCCGGAAGCCGCCCAGCAACGTATCCAGCAGGGGCTCCATGGCCTTGTCTATCCCGAGGTACACCAGGAACACCGCCAGCAGCGCCGCGGCGGAGCCCGCCAGCCCCAGCACCACGCCCTCCACCAGGAAGGGCCAACGGATGAACGCGGGTGCCGCGCCCACGCTCTTCATCACCTTGATCTCCTGCTGGCGGGAATACATCGTGGCCTGCACCGTGCTGGAGATGATGAACACCGAAACCAGCAGCAATATCCCGATCACCGCCGTGCCGAAGATCGCCAGGGCCTTCTCCAGCGCCGAAAGCTGGGCCGCCACGCCCTGGAAGTGCCGCACGTTCTCTATGGCGGGGTCCAGCTGCTGCAGCTGCTCCACCGTGGTCTCCAGCTGCGACTGGCTTAAGGGGAAGACCTCGAAGCCGTCCGGCATGAAGGCCGGGTCCACGTCCTCCAAAAGCATGAAGTCGCTGTCGTTGCGCTTCATCACCATGTCGAATGCTTCCTGGCTGGAGATATACTCACAGCCGCTCACCGTGGGCAGGGCCTCGATCTTGCCCCGCAGCTCGTCGATCTGCTCCTCCTCCAGCCCCGGGACCAGGTAGGCCATCACCACGTTGCGGGAGCTGAACTCCGCGAACATCAGGTTGAAATTCACCGCAACCAGCGTCACCAGCCCGACGAGCATCAGGCAGGACACCAGCACCAGCACCGAGGCCATGGACATCGTGCGGTTGGTGTAGACGTTGCGCAGGCCCATGCGCGTCAAATATCCGCGCCCGCCGCGGTTGCTCATAAAATCACATCCTTTCTTTTACATCGCCTCGTACATTCCAATCGCCGGCTCGGGGGGCTGCCAGGGCCTGGCAGGGGGCCAGGTGTTGGCCATCGGCGGCGGCGCGGGCTGCCGCAGCCCGCCGTCCGCGGCGATCATCCCGTTTTCCAGGATGATGATGCGCTTGTTATACTGCCGCACCAGGTTATGCTCGTGTGTCACCATCACCACGGTGGTGCCCGCCTCGTTGAGCCGCACGAACAAATCGAGGATCTCCTGGCTCATGCGCGGGTCGATATTCCCCGTGGGCTCGTCGGCGATGATGAGGTCGGGCATGTTCGCCAGCGCCCGGGCGATGGCCACGCGCTGCTGTTCCCCGCCGGAGAGCTCGTTGGGCTTGCTGTGGATTTTCAAACTTAGGCCAACAAGCTGCAATAAGTAATTCACGCGCTCCCTGATCGCCTTCTCCTTGGCCCCCACCACGCGCATTGCGAACGCTATGTTGTCGTAGACATCCATGGTGGAGATCAGCCGGAAGTCCTGGAATACCACGCCCAACTGGCGCCGGAACATGGGTATCTGCTTTTGCGTCAGCTGGTTCAAGTCGAAGCGCCCCACGCGGACGGAGCCGAAGGTGGGGATCTCCTCGTGCAGCAGGAGCTTCAGGAAGGTGCTCTTGCCCGCGCCCGAGGCGCCCACCACGAACACGAATTCCCGGGGGGAGATGTGCAGGTTGACGTCCCGCAGGGCCACCGTCCCGTTCGGGTATTCCTTTGTTACGTCGCGGAAAGCGATCATGTATCCTCATCCTTTCGGAATTTTCTTCAGAAATTCCCGGCAAACTACAAATTTTGCGATTTAATGCAAGAAACCGCCCCGGGAATTGCCAGGCCCTAAACGCGGGCAATGGGCGGAATACTCCGCCCAATGCAGCCTGTTCTTCTTACACAGTTTAAAGCATCAATACCTAACCGGTTTCGCGTCCAGGTATTTTTTCACCATCAGCGCCACCTTGAACACGATGGCGTCGTCGAATTCCCGCAGGTCCAGCCCGGTGAGCTTCTTGATCTTCTCCAGGCGGTAGACCAGGGTGTTGCGGTGCACGAAGAGCTTGCGCGAGGTCTCGGAGACGTTCAGGTTGTTCTCGAAGAACTTCTGGATGGTAAACAGCGTCTCCTGGTCCAGGGAATCGATGGTGCCGCGCTTGAAGACCTCCTGGAGGAACATGCCGCACAGGCGCTTGGGCAGCTGGTAGATCAGCCGGGCGATGCCCAGGTAGTCGTAGCTGATGATCTTTTTCTCGGTATCGAACACCTTGCCCACCTCCAGCGAGACCTGCGCCTCCTTGTAGGACGCGGCCAGCTCCGCCAGGCTGCTGACGATGGAGCCGATGCCGATGAAGGGCTGCCCCTCGTACTCCGGGTTCACGGCGTCCGCGATGGAGCGCGCGAGCTTCTCCAGGTCCCGGCCGTCCATGCCGGGGCGCAGCTCCTTCACCAGGGCGATGTCCGTCTCGCTGACATTGATGGCGAAGTCCTTGCTGCGGTCGGGGAACAACGCCTGCACGGCCTCGAACACGGAGACCTCGGTGCTGCCGCCCATGCGCAGCAGCAGCACGGCGCGGGGCACGTCGTTGTTGAAGTGCAGCTCCCGGGTGCGCAGGTAGATGTCCCCGGGCAAAATGTTGTCCAGGATGACATTCTTGATGAAGTTCGCGCGGTCGTAGCGCTCCCCGGCGTATTCGTCGATGCAGCCCAGGGTCAGGGCGCACAGGCGCGCGCAGCTGACGGCATGGGCGTCGGCGCCCTCCACGAACACGGCAAAGGGCGCATTGGTCTGGTCCTCCAGGCGGCAGTAGGTGCTGCCCCCCAGGGCCACGGGCCCCCCGGCCAGGAACACCTCCGAGATGTCCTCGTCCACCACCTCGCCGATGCGCTCCGGCTCGCCGCAGGCGAACACCGTGCCGGTCTCGTCGATCATGCCCACCACGCGCTCGGCGGTGTCGCTCAGGCGCGGCAACATTCCCTGATACAATCGGTTTGACATGGTTCATGCTCCTCGGAATAGAGAATAGACTACCAGTCTTTGTACATATTGTACACTAGTTTTCGTCAAATTGCAAGAGGGAAATGAAATATTTTGTTGGATTTTTTGTGAATTAGGATGCTCCCTCACCGCTCTGCGCAAGCGGCCTCGCAAGGCCGCTTTGGGAGCATCCCTCACGAGGGAGCCGGGGGAATCACGCCGCCACGATCTCCCTGCGGCCGCAGGTCTCCTCCAGCAGCTTGATGTGCTTTACGTAGAACTCCACCAGCGCCTCGAAGTCCTTGTTGTTCGGATCCCAGCCGCAGTAATAGCCGTGGTCCACGCCGTATTTCGTGGGCATCACGTGCCACACGCCCGGCGCAATCTCCTCTTCGGCGTCAAATTCCTTCCACGGCTGCCCGAAGGGGTAGCGCGCGGAGGCCAGGGGCACCACCACGTCGCTCTCCAGCCACAGCGGGTCGTACTCCACCTGCGCCCGGATGCCGCTGCCCGAACGGTCGTCCTGACGCACCTGGCGGCGGGCAAAGCCCAGCCCCAGGCCGATCTGCGCGCCCCAGAAGGCGAACAGCGGGTTCTTGAGCTCCTTCAGCGGGATCAGCCGGCGCCCGTGGCTGATCTCCTTGGTGTTCAGCGCGCAGGGGAAGGAAAAATAGACCAGCTCCGGGCGGATGGGCGCGGCGCGGTTGATGTCCTCCGCGCCGTCCAACGAAAGGTCGGCGGTGGCGTGGTCGCGGCTGCGCAGAAAAACCTTGAGCTTCTTCTGCGTGAGGATGTTCCCCCGCTCCCCGGCGGGGTTGCTCAGGCCGAATTGCTCCAGGTGCATGTCGTATACCCCGTTGAGCACCGGCAGGCTGCCGATGAAACTCAGCATGCTGTAGATCGGCACGAAAGGCCAAAGGGGCTGCCCCTTCTGTATGCTGACGATGGCGGTGGTGCCGTTGTGGGGGCAGGCCAGCGCGGTGATGCTCAAAATCCGGTTCAACATCCCGCCCCGGAACAGGGGCGAGAGCTCCCCCTCCGGCGTGGCGTCGCGCTCCTGCGCCGAACCCTCGGCACACAGCTGCGAGAACAGCCGCGCCGCCGCGCCGCCGAAGCTATGCGCCATGAAGTGCACGGGCCTCTCTTCGCTCCAGCCCTCGAAGAGAGGCTTATAGGTCCGGCCGAAGCGCTCGTGGCCCCTCTCCCTGCTGTGTGCCACGCCGTAGTCCACGCGCCCGCCGGCCAGCTGGGCGTAGAGCTCGCAGACCCTGTCCCACGTGCTGGAGATCGGCCCCACGGCGGCGGCGTAGCACTCGTAGCCCGTCTCCTCCTCCAGGCGCTGCAGCAGGTCCCCCTGGAACAGCCCCCAGTAGGGCAGCATATGCTCGAAGCTGCTGTACTCCCCTGTACCCAGGATGCCGCTGACGAAGATGCACACGGGGCCCGTGCCCTGGATATGCCGCTTCAACACCTGCTGGCCGTTGATCACTCGGCAGGTGTTGAGGAAGCGCTCCTTCATTTCGGCGGCGCTGGCATGGTCCTTACTCATACGAAAATTCCTCCCATATAATGCTCAATGCTTAATGCTTAATGCTCAATTGTTTGGTGCTGCGCACGTCCCTGGTGTCGCTCCGCGATAGTGCTCCGCACCACCCCCTCTGGCCTGCGCCATCTCCCCCAAGGGGGCGACCTGGCGGCTGCCCGCCCTGAGTGGCTCCCCCTTGGGGGAGCTGTCGCCGCGAACGAACCTTGCCTTTCGCAGGCACCTGGCGCGGCGACTGAGGGGGTTTCAAAGGCTTTACCTTCCCCTCCATCTCCCCCGCCCGGATAAACGCCAGCAGCCCCCACGCGCACAGCATGCTCGTCCCTCCGCGGGAGACGAAGGGCAGCGTCACGCCCGTCAGGGGCAGCAGGTCGGTGATGCCGAAGATGTTCAGGGCCGCCTGCACCAGCAGCATGCCCGCCGCCGAAACCGAGGCGATGGTGTAGAAGGCCGAGCGGGCCTCCCGGGCGCTGCGCAGGGCGAAGACCGCCACGGCGGCGTAACACACCGGGACCAGGAAGGCCAGGACCATACCCAGCTCCTCGCACAGCAGGCCGAACACCAGGTCCGTGGAGCCCGCGAAGATGCCCCGCAGCCTCCCCTGCCCCAGGCCCAGCCCGAACAGCCCGCCGGAGGAGGAGTAGATCAGCACGCGGGTCTGCTGGTACCCCGTATCATGGATATGTTCCCACACATGGCGGTAGACCTGGAAGCGCTCCGCCACATAGGGGCGGAAGTACAGGATCAGGAAGGCCGCCATCCCCGCCGCAGCCACCGCCAGGGCGATGGCCCGCAGGTCCCCCGAGCGCAGGAAGGCGATGAGCAGGAAGGTGGCGAAGAAGATCAGCGCCGTGCCGAAATCCTTCATCAGGAACAGGGCCGCCACGCAGCCCATGGCGAAGACCAGGTAGCGCGTGATGCTCCGCGTGCTCTGGAGCCTGTCCAGCGTCGCGGCGCCCACGAAAACGAAGGCCAGCTTCACCAGCTCCGAGGGCTGGATGGAGAAGCCGCCCAGGTTCAGCCAGTTGCGCTGCCCCCCCACGGAGGAGGCGAAGAGCAGGTTCACCGCCAGCAGGCCCCCGGCCCCCACGGCCACCACCGGGCGCAGCTTCATCGCGCGGTCCGCGTCGGCGGTCATCCACAGCAGCACGGCGTAGACCGCCAATCCCGCGGCGATGGCCACGGCCTGCTTCCAGGCGAACTCCGCCGAAAAGCTGCCGCACACCGCCAGCCCCAGGCCGGACAGCCACAGCCCGATCAGCTCAAGCGAAAAATCCCGCCGTTTGGTGATCCCCCGCAGCAGGCCCATGAACAGCCACTCCGCCGCCGGGTAGCCCAGCAGGGCCGCCATCAAAGGCCATTCAACATCCTCCTGCAGCAGAAGCGGCGCAAAACTCAGCAGCTGGAACGCCGTGATGAGCAGCATCACCCCCGCCCAGGCTGAACGCGTTCGGCCTGGGCGTGCCTTGGCCAAACGGGGCTTCTCGTTTTTGGTATGCTGTCTCATCGTATGTACCTAACATTGTAACAAAGCCGCGCCCCCGTATAGAAGGCGCGGTCTTGCTGTGTGGGCTTGCCTACAAGCGGCGAACTTATTTGGCAAGGCCGCCGAAAAGCTTTGTGAAAAGGTTGACGAAGAAAACCCCGATCATTTCGAAGAGCTTAAAGAAATTCAATATGCCGTTCCCGGTTTCGCTGGATAATCCGCCCAGCTTGAACGCGCCGCCCAGCGCTCCCTGAAAGAACCCGCTGAGTGTGGTAAAGATGGTGCCCAAATCGAAATTCATCCCGAACCCTCCTTTACAAGAGATTTTACGTTTTCATTATAACACGTCCCCGCGGAATGTCAAGTTAAAATTTTGTAAACAGGTTGACAAACTGCCCGGCTGTGGTATAATGGATGTGCATCAAGCAATCTGAAGGAGGATACATTATGCCAATCATCGAAGAAATCACCCAATTTCACCAGAACTTCTGGGGCTGGTTCGGCCAGTTTGCGGACATCGGTGACATGTTTGTGCAGCTGTGGAACAACTTCATCAACTTTTTCAGCACGCTGTTCAGCGGGATCGCCGGCCTGTTCGGCTAAAGTCACGCGGCAAAAGAAAAGCGGCTCCCGTCAGGGGGGCTGTTTTTTTGTCACGAATTTTCCCTCGTAATCGCCCTCCTCAGCAGCAGCCGCGAAAGCGCCCCGCCGTTGAAGGGGATCAGCGGATACCAGTAGCTCGTGCCGGCGATGGTCTTCGTGCAGCTGATGACCACCAGCAGCAGCACGCCCCCGGCCAGCAGGCCCCACCATCCCAGCAGCGCCGAAAACAGCAGCATCACGATGCGCGCGAAGGTGAGCGCGTAGCCAAGCTCGTAGCTGGGCTGGGCGAAGTTCGCCACGGCCGTGAAGGCCATGAGCAGCACGGCCTCGGGCACCATCAGCTCGCTGCGCACGGCGAATTCCCCCAACACCAGCGCGCCGATCACCGCGAAGGAGCCGCTGAGCACCGGCGGCGTGTTGAGGGAGGCCAGCTTCAGCGTGCCCACCACCGCCTCGATG
>Ga0082212_10009259_pt1 | contig 12718 bp, 6 predicted proteins | sample TergutNt197P3_FD_71548 | JGI IMG/M metagenome (GOLD analysis project Ga0082212, IMG submission 71548) | Neocapritermes taracua P3 segment gut microbial communities from Petit-Saut dam, French Guiana - Nt197 P3 | ecosystem: Host-associated > Arthropoda: Insects > Digestive system > Gut ... | reverse complement strand
AAAAAATCGTACGTATTAGCCTTATTTGTACAGGCATGTTTTTTCTCATGATTGGTCAAAATATTAAAGCCCAATCCTCAACGGCAATCAGTTCGGGTATGTATTGGCACGAAAAGCATGCTTTGCCGTTTTTTGCTTCTCCCGTATTACCTCTTAAGGTTATAGAAATAACCGGCGAGGACCGTTTTTCAGATGAAGAAATAGTTATGTTTTCCTGTTTTCAGGGGCTTGTTAATAAAGAGAAACCGGAGATAGTTATATATGGCGGCGGCGGACCAATGCGACGCGAACACTGGTTGGAAATTTTTGGTCTAACCGTCGGTAGCGCAACACAGTTTTCTTCGCCAACAGCCCGGTATCAATTAGTAAATCAATACAAAAACAGGATAAAAGGGCTTGTCGTTTACAACGCACCGCCGAGTAACAGGTCGCCGTTGGCTCATTACAGGAATGCCGCCGCAACCATTGCCAATGTACACGGTTATTTGCCCGTAACGCCCGAAATAAAAGATAATCTTAAAAATGCCGGCGTTAGTTTTCCCGAAAGTCAGATAATAGATATTACCGGATGGAAGCAAGAAACCGCTTTGGAGATATACCAACGAATATATGACGAATATTGGGCGCGCTGCTCAAAACGTCTCTTGATACACATGCCGGTCGGAACAACCGCCCGACTTGCTCCCTTAAGAGACCTCGCAGCAGCAACAGGCGCGGCTGTGATATGGCTTGATACGAAAGAATGGAATACGGAAGAAAGAGCATTATACAAGAAGTTTATGAAAGACATGGCTGATGCGCCGGGTACGGCAATAGCGCTTGGATGGGGCACAACAGAGCGTTCGGTTATTTCTGCGGGCGCTGAATTTGGGATAAGTATGATACCGGCGGACGACTACGCCAATGCTACCGTATTTTCAGCAACCGACCATCATATAAATATCCCCAAAGTACCCAAAAGACCGCCGCTGGAAAATAAACTTTATCTTGCCATGTATATTACAGACGGAGACAATATACAGTATGTACAGGGCGCAATGAAGTCCAATTGGGACAGAGCGGTAAATGACAGGGGAAAAGTTGCGGTGAACTGGACAATATCGCCGGGGCTTGTAGATATTGGACCCGGCATCCTGAACTATTACTACAATACTTCGTCAGGATTTGAATGTTTTGTTGCCGGACCTTCGGGAATGGGTTACATCATGCCAATCAACACGCTCCCCGAAGCCGAAAGAGACGGAAGACCCACAGCGCTTGCAAAAACATTCCTGATCGATAAAACTTATATGGACAATTATACCAGATTAACGGGAACATATCTCGAACGGGCAGGTATGAGAGCATTGACAATATGGGATGATGCGAATCAGGATGTGAAAAATTCTTATGAACAGAATTGCAGGTATTTGTATGGGGCAACCATTCATGCCTGGGGGCGATATGGAAATGTAGAACCCGTAACTGTAAATAACAGGCTGCATTTCTCGAAACACACGATTCATTACGAAAGTAACCTTGCGTATTATAAAAGAACTGTTTCCAACTATATCGACTCATCACCGGTGGACGTGCCGCTTTTTTCAACCTACCAGCTCAACGGATGGTACGTAAATACAGGCAATATTGTGGCATTCCACGACAGTATAAAAGCGATTTACGGCAACAAATTTGAATTTGTAAGGGCGGATCATTACTATTCGTATTACAATGAATATAACAGGCTTCCGTTTAATCTGAATATGCTTGAAAGTACGAAGATCACTTCTTCCGACCCCGCCGGAAATAACGAAAACGCAGCCGACGGAACCCCTGCAACTCTATGGACGTCATCAGCGTCCGGAGCGAAATACCTCCAATTTGAATTTGACAGAACCTGTTCCATCAGCAGGTATGTTTTAAGACTTGCCGAAACCAGTGGATTGGCAAAAAACTTAAACATAAAAAAATGGAAGGTAGAGGTAAGTACAAACGGCGAATCATGGGCTTTGGCAGATGAAATCAGCAATAATACCGCAGCCGTAGTCGATAAAAATGTACCGCCAAAAGACGCTAAATTTGTAAGGATAACGTTTACGGATACAGGAGGAGATGCTACAGCCCGAATAGCCGATGTTGAAATATATGGCGCGGTGTTTTAGTATAATGGTATTTCAATCCCTTGTTGCGGAAAAGTCAAATGCTTCAAGCGGCACATCAAGAATTTCACCGACGGTGGGCCAATCCGATTTATCCCAATACAGAGGGCGAATTTGCGTTAAACGTCCTCTACGGGCGTCTTGAGCGTCATACGCATGGAAGATGAGCCAGTCGCCCCTGTTCTTTCCTTCCTGAGTCGTGCGGAAAAAGCCATTGTGTCCGGTGCCTTTCCATTTTTCTGTACCTGAAAAAATGACAGTACCACCTCCCTGATCCATTCGCGTACCATTCTTGTCGGTATAAGGTCCCAGCGGGTTTTCCGAGCGTCCGACAGCGATGCGGTACGTGCTTTCAGCGCCTTTTAAAGTAGTTCCCTGCGATGTAAACAGGTAGTAGAATCTTCCGCGCCGAATAACGTATGGCGCCTCAATCGACGAGTCCGGTCGGGAAGCAACGGCTACGTAACCGGCAGGAATTTTTAGTTCTCCCGGCGCATAACGGAAAGGCTTTCCTGTCTTCGGATCAACTTCGACGGCTTTCAGACCTGTCCAGTACGAACCCCAAAACAGGTAGCTCTTGCCATCGTCATCAACGAAAAAAGCTGCATCAATAGCATTGTAATCCGTATAATCGGGGTGCGATTCCAGCACGATACCTTCATCTTCCCACTGGTAGCCGGGACTTGTCTTATCCAGCGTTTTGTTTGTTGCCAGCCCGATTACGGAACGCCGGCTGCCGACAGTCGATACAGAATAGTAAACGTAATACCGGTCATTGTGGAAGACCACGTCCGGCGCCCAGATTCCTCTTGCGCTGGGTACCATTTGGCTAACCCAGTCGGGCAAACCATTGGGAAAACGAGGGTCGGTGAAAACGCGGTCGAATCGTTCCCAATCGATGAAATTGCTGCTATACAGGATTTGGATACCGCGTCCCGTAGTAAAAACGTAAAGTCCTTTTCCGTCCGGCGACATGATCGCCGTCGGGTCAGGCGAATCGAACGGGATAACAGCTAATCTCGGCGGATCTGCATCAACGGCAACCGGAACCGCCATACACAGGAAAAACAGAAAGAAAAAACGATAGCCGAAAAGGGATCGTTTGTTTTTGAAAAATACTGAAATGAAATTGTTCATACGATGATTTTTAACATTGAAAAAGATTGTTACAAACTGCAAAATTTGGTCAAACCGGCATGATCTCCTTTACAGGTAATCCCTTAACGCTTTACGAAATACCTCTAATGCTTTAGAAATATGATATTCGATGGCTTTGACCGATAAGCCTGTCAACTCGGCTATTTCGGAATATTTCATCCCCTTTTCACGACTGCATAAAAATGTTTCGCGCGTTTGTGCCGGCAATTGTTCCAGCGCTTGTTGGTAAAGTGTTTGGATTTCAGACTCTTCGGCAGGGTTTGTATTGACGGTGACCCATTCAAATGGAATATATTCAGCTTCAGCGAGTTTTGTCTGTAACCGGGCGTTATAACGATCTTTTACCTTTTGATGGCGCAGAAACTGTATGCTGGCATTGTGGACAGCCTTATATAAATATGGTCTGATCGTTTCGTCAAAATTCAATTCCGCTCGTTTCATCCAAACATTGACAAATATATCCTGCACCAAGTCCTCAGATATATGTTTGTCGCCGACAAAACTCTCGCAATACACGCACAATGCGGCATAATACCTGTTAAAAAGCGAATTGAAAGCGATATGTTTGTTAGATATCTGCATGTATCTGTCAAATATTTTGACAAAAATAATGTTTTTTTTTACAATTTGTTTAGGGTAAACATCTGCTTGTGCGTATTAACTGTAAACAGTCATACATTTTGTTTTGAATACGCTAATAGAAATAGAAAATCTGATATTACGTTACCTGTCAGGCGAAACAACGGGACAGGAAACGCAGCAAATGCAGGGATGGTTGCAGGAAAGCGAAAAAAACCGGCAACTGTTTGCCCGACATAAAAAATTATGGTTGAGCGCCGGAGCTTATGCAGGGTACGATGTGGATCAAGTCAAACAAGACAGGAAAAAAGTAGATTTGAAAATCCGTAATTTCGAACTGCAAAAAAATCTCGAACGCGCCAACAGACGAATCCGGACACTGGCTTATGCCGCTTCAGTGGCTCTGCTGATGGGAATTGCGTCTGTACTGTATGTTTCGCAAAAGGAAACGCCCGCGAAACAAGGGGAAATATTAGCCGGAGGCGAGGTAGAGGTTCCATACGGTTCCAAATCGTTGATAACGCTACCCGACAATTCAAAAATATGGGTGAATGCGGGATCGAAGATAAGTTATCCGGCAGATTTTGGCGTAACATCACGAAATGTTTACCTCGTCGGGGAAGCATATTTTGATGTCGCAAAAATGGAAGAACTGCCTTTTTATGTGAATACAGATGTATTGAAAATCAAAGTGTACGGAACTGCGTTTAATGTTAAAGCATATACCGATGAAGATCGTGTGGAAACAACTTTGGATCGCGGCGCCATTTCGATCATCTGCAACGATGCTCCCGATCGGGAAATAAGCGTTGAACCCAAACAGAAGGTTACCATTTTGAGGGATACGCAAAAACTCCCCGTTTCATCAGCGCTCGCTGCCACTACAGCCATATCATCCAAACTTCCGGAAAATCTGGATATACAGGAAGTGATAAATGCCGAAGCCATCACTGCATGGAAAGATAACCGGTTAGTATTTGAGCAGGAACCGCTATGGTCGGTGGCAAAGCTATTAGAGCGCAGATACAATGTGCAGATCAGATTTAATAATGAAAAGATCAAATCAATTCGTTATACTGCGGCAATCAAGGAAATGCCCATTGACCAGGTTTTGGAAGCGATCTCTTTATCGTCGCCTATCAGTTACAGCATCAAAGGAACAGAAGTTATCCTGAGTGAAAATAGAAAATATATTATTGAATAATGACCGTTAAAACCTTTAATAATAATCGACTATGGGAAAATAACCAAATAAAGTAAAAACAAAAGCCGGAACAACAGAGTATATTCCGGCACACTTAAAATCTCAACAAAACCTCATACTCTATTGGAAGTGGACATGAGGAATTGTATTGTCTAATTTTAAATATGGTGCAAATATATGTATTTTTTTAATCAAAAAACCTTTCTAAAAAAAAGTAATAAAATTTTTAAGATCATGAAGTTATCAACAGTGATCCTTATGATTACCGCCATGCAGATTATGGCGACAGGATATGCGCAAACCGTATCCTTAAATCTGAATATGGACAATACGTCCATACGCGATGTGTTCAGGGAAATTGAACGGCAAACGGAATTGTCGTTCATATTCAGCGACGATATATCGTCATTAAGCAAAGAAGTGTCGGTTAATATGAAAAACAGGGATATCAAGGATATTTTGAATCAATTATTTAAAGATACGGATTTGGGCTATCAGATTCTGAATGAAAAACTGATTGTGGTTGCCCCCAAAGTAATTCTGCAACAAATCACTGTTACCGGTACTGTAACCGACGAATCCGGAGACCCGCTGCCCGGCGTAAATGTGGTGGTACAAGGAACCGGCACAGGAACAGTTACCGATTTCAACGGATCATACACTTTACAGGTACCAAATGAAAATGTTAATTTGGTATTTTCGTTTGTGGGGTTTCTTACGCAGGAAATCGCGATGGGCAACCGGCAAAAAATCGACGTTATTTTAAGCGAGGAATCCAGCCAGATTGAAGAAGTGGTAATCGTTGGATATGGTACAATGCTCAAACGTGATATTACCGGCGCCATCACTTCGCTTTCAGCCAGTGACATAGAGCAAAACTCCGGCGGCGACCTCAACGTGGCGCTTCAGGGCAAAGTACCGGGATTGCAGATCACCACTACCTCGGGTGAACCCGGAGCGGGCGCTAACATCACGATACGTGGCGCCTCGTCAATCAACGGAGGCAGCGAGCCGCTCTACATCATCGACGGAGTACCTATTGATGCAGGGAACATCAATTCGATCGATAATGACGCCACTTTCAGCCCTATTTCAGCCATCAATCCGAACGACATCGAATCGATAGAGGTGCTCAAAGACGCTGCATCTGCCGCCATATACGGTTCGCGTGCTGCCAATGGGGTAATCATCATCACTACCAAGGGTGGAAATAATCTAAAGCTTTCCGCACCAACCGTTACACTCAACCATACATCAAGCATCGTCTCTAATATCCGTAATCTCGACGTACTGAACGCTACCCAGTTCAGGGAACTCTATTTAAAGGCACAGTTGATCGTTTCTCCAAACTTCGCATTCGCTGATTGGACTACAAATCCATACAGCCCTCATTATTATCGATCTACCGATTGGCAGGAGATCATGTTCAAAACCCGCTATCAGTCAGTTACGGATTTGGGCATCCGAGGTGCGACAGAATCATTCTCTTACGGTATATCATTAGGATTCAGAGATTTGCAACCAACTATCGTTTACACGGGATACAAGCAAATCAATGCCAGAGGTAATTTTACCTACAAGATATCCAAAATGATGCAAGGGAGGACTACCATTTCCTATTCGCAACAGGATTACCGCAGAGTACTTACCGGATCTAACTCCGATTTTTCAGTGATATCGATGGTTGTGAAATCCAATCCATGTTACAACCCGTATGACGCCGAAACGGGTGAAGTAGTACCTCTGATAAGTCCTACACGACTACTCAATCCACTTGCCCTGGCTCGCGATGTGCCGTACAATTACAAAAGGGATTGGATGATCGTTAGTCAGAATTTTGATTTTCATATCGCAAAAGGGTTAATCTTTAGTATTTTAGGATCTTATGAAACCGGACAGACGGAACAATCGAAATATACCCCACGTCAGTTCGACTATACCTCCCGTCTCGACTGGGGTATCTTTCAGAAGGATTTTTCCAGAAGGCTCAACAACGAGAATTATTTCAACTACATATACAAAGCGAAGAACTATCGTTTCAACATGATGGCGGGCATGAGCGTACAAAAAAGCATCAGCGACGCTACCCGTCTCGACGGAAGTGATTATATTGATTCAAAGGTCACTTCCATACAATCCGCCGCCAGAATAGTCAACCTGTATTACACCGAAACCGAAAACAGTATGCTTTCCTTTTTCGCAAGGGCAAATTATTCTTATCTGGATCGCTATATCATTGCCGGAACTTTACGTCGCGACGGCTCTTCGCGCTTCGGAAGCGACAATCGTTTCGGCTATTTCCCTTCTGTATCGTTCGCATGGCGCTTCTCCGATGAACCTTTCATGAAGTGGACAAATAAAGTGCTTTACGACGGTAAATTGCGTGCAAGCTGGGGAATGACAGGGAACCAGTCTATCGGCAACTACGCATGGCAGGGCACCTATATAGCCGGATCGGTTGGCTACGATGATGGCAATACCCTGTTATTCAACAGCCCGATGAACTCGCTACTGAAATGGGAAAAAACAATTCAACAAAACATCGGGCTTGATCTGTCGTTTTTCGGCGGAAGGGTGAACCTAACAGCCGACGGTTATAACAAGACCACAAACGACCTGCTGTTCAACTTACCCGTCGAGTATAACTCCGGCTTTTCGACTGTCCCGACAAATTATGGCAGCATTAGGAACCGTGGCATGGAATTTCTGGTGGAAACCGTCAATTTGGCAAACCAGCCGGTCAAATGGACGACGTCGCTTAACATTACTTTCAACCGGAGTAAAGTTATGTCGTTGCCCAACGACGAAGATCTTATCGTCGGTGTCACGGTGGCAAGGGTAGGAGAACCGGTCGGCGTGTTCTATGCGCACAAAGCGCTAGGAATATACGCCCGCGACGAAGACAACCTCTACGTGGGGAACAATCTCGACGTAAGGGGTAAATACCGGCGGGGAACAAGCGAAGGAGATGTCTTCGTCGGAGGCGATGTAATATGGTATGACGCCGACAACAACGGATATATCGACGATAACGACATGCAGATTATAGGCGATCCCAATCCGAAATTCGTCGGCGGCATAGGCAATACCTTTTCCTACAAAGGGTTTATGTTGAACGTATTTGTCCAGTTCGTAGCAGGCAACGATTTGATGAACGAGTTTCGCCGTGATCGCAACTCGCTCAGGTTTGCCCGCAATACCGGTCAGGACGTGTTACGTGCCTGGAAAAATCAGGGTGATGTGACCGACAGACCACAAATGATTTACTCGGATCCCAAGCTCAACTTCCGTCAGTCGTCCATGTGGATAGAGGACGGATCATTCATTCGTTTGAAAGATATTTCTCTGTCGTACACATTAGCGCCCAAAAATTTCTATTTCAAAACGGCAAAATTCACTCTTGCGTTGAACAATATGTTTACATGGAGCAACTATTCCGGCTACGATCCGGAAGTGAACACATCCACCAATCCGTTCGTCAGGGGTATTGATGCGGGAGCTTTTCCGAAATCGAAATCATTCAATTTCGGCGTCAATTTAACTTTTTGATAATATGAATTTTAATAATTAAAGTCAACATGAAAAAGATTCTTTCGATATTACTGGGTTACCTGGTCGTACTGCACTCATGCGACATCCTCGATCTGAAACCCCAAACGCAATGGAGCGTGATCAACGTTCCTTCTGAAATCTCACACCTGGGAAACATACTCAACGGTGGCTACGAACGGATGGGTAACGTTCTGTTATCCAACTTCGTAGTCTATGGAGACGAGCGGGCTGACGTCTATTACATCAATAGTACCACTCAGATTCACAACCGCATAGCCTTCAGTTTATTGGATGGAGATATGAGCCAGTCCAACTGGTCAAGCTTTTATCAGATCATCAGGCAGGCAAACATCAATATAGAGTATGTGCCTCAAATGATCTCCGACAATACAATCACGGCGGCAGAGGGTAATACGATATTCGGGCAAGCCTGTTGTCAGAGAGCGTTTACTTATTTCTGGCTTACACGCATCTGGGGCGAGGTGCCGTTGCGCCTGAAAGCCGTCCTGAACTCGGGTGACGATTTCACCATCCGCAAAAGTTCTGTGGACGAAGTTTTCAAATGTATCCACAACGATCTGGACTCTGCCTATAAGTACATCCCAGCCCAGACAGCGGCTACCATGTCGCGCGTCCGGTTTAGCCCTGTAGCGGTAAGGGCATTGAGGGCGTCTGTCTATATGTGGCAACACAATTATGCCGCTGCGTTGACCGAACTTGATGCAGTGGTATCAGCCCCAAACTACAGTCTGGCGACACTCTGGGATGAAGCACAGACGCCACCCATCAGTGACGCCGCCGGTAACGCTTTCAGACAATATATCGCGACCACCCAGTTCAGTAAAATGTTCAACAGCCAAACAAGCGCCACCGGTAGCGAGTCTATCTTCGAAATAGCCTTTTCAGACCAGAGTATGAGCCTCAATAATATTTTCGACTCCTACTGGGTGACTACGAATGGTACTCAGTTCAAAGTCAGGGAACAGATGGCGGAAATGTACACAAGGGACGATTTCCGTTATTACGCTACCGTCGCACCTATGGACGGAGGGGGTAAGATTAATGCCATCAAATGGGTCACAGGATATAGCCGCGGTCAGAACCGCAATCTGGTGCTGATGCGTCTTGCCGACTTCATTCTGCTGCGCGCCGAAGCCAACATCATGCTCAGCGACAGTGATCCGACAGACGCCCAGCGCAATGCGATTATGACCGATATCAACAGAATCAGAACAAGGGCAATGGGCGCCGGTGCAGCCATTCCTGCCGGTGATGGTTCGGACGGAGGTTACCTTGATCGCAATGTCTTCGATAAGGCGGAATTTATGAGAACCCTCAAACGCGAAAGGCAGAAGGAACTTATGTTCGAAGGACAACGCTGGTTTGATCTGGTGCGCTGGGGGGAGACTAAAGAAGCGCTCGGCAACATGCAGGAAGCAGTGTTCACGAACAACTACCCGTTTAATACCGGTCCGGTTTACCTGAGCGACACCGGTCTGGATTTGGTATGGCCTGTAAACAATGAGGAAATCCGCCGCAGCAAGGGCCGCATAGAACAAAATGTATATTACAGATAAATTGAGACATTAATCATTGAAATTTTTGATCATGAAAAATTTAAAAATATGGGTCATATTGACCCTTGTGACGGCAACAACGGGTTGCTATGACCTGGTGAAGAATTATGAGTTCGACACTGACCCGGACGCACTGAAGAGCCGCACGATGCTTGACTATTTTGGGAATCCTAATTCTTCAGACTTAAGCCGTACCATCTATTGCGAGGCTGTGCGCCGTGCAGGGCTTGAAGATGTGATTGCAGCGGGAAACGTCACCTGCGTAGTGCCGAACAATACCGCATGGAACGCTTTTCTGACAAGCATCGGTGTGTCGTCGATCGACGAAGTGGAGCCTATCGTACTGAAATCCATTCTTCAGTATCTCATCTTTCCGGGAGAATATCGTGCCCTGACCATGACTCAGGACGAGAACAACCGGATCATCGCTTTGTCGGGCGACCCGATATGGATATCGCGTACTCCGAGTACCACAGACCAATACCGCATGATGATCAACAACAATCCTGAAGCGCTCTCTTCCGTGCCGGTGGTCGTACGGCAACAGGATTACATGTTTAAGGATAATGTAGTAGCCCAGGTGGTGAACTCGATGGTAACTTATCAACCCATCATCACCCCCATTGATGAGAAGCCGGAAGGAGTGGACGATTCCATGTCGAAGAAAGATACGCTTTTCATTACGGACGACACCCATGTCTATATAGCCTCAGCCGAAGCGGGGAATGTGTTAGATGGTCAGGGAGTCTGGCTCGTTGGTCGTTCGGGTGTATATAGAGTAGGTCTGTTCAAATTGCAACTTAAGGACATTGATTTTCTTGATGATCTCGTTTCGGCAATATTCACTGTCAGAGTAAGGGGTGTAGCTACCTATCGTGCCGACGCCACATGCCGGATCGACCTCCACACTCTTGCAGACGTCTCATGGCGCGAAACAACGGCAACGTACAACAGCATGATAGGCGGCAGAGTATACCCCCTGGCTGCCTCGTTTTACCTGACCAACGCCATATTTACCGTACCGGGGACTTCAGGCGTACCAGCCCAGTCGGTGTTTTACGAAAACCCGCTGTATGTGAAATGGGATATCACCAGACACATGATCGAGTCTTATGAAAATGCAGGTAGCAACGTCTCCGGTACACAAATCGCTTTTGCCGTATATGACAATTCCCCGGGTATGACCGACGCGGGAACAATCATCTATTTGTGTGCGAAAGATTTCTCTAATGCTACCGTTGCTCCCTTTTTGTCATACATTGCTTTAGCAGGTCCGTTTCCTTCGACGATGAGGTTGCGTCATAACAATCCTGTAACTCCGCTGGACGGAGCAGCGGTTCTTACCCCTGATGCGACTTTTGCTATGGAAGGACCCGCGGTGGACGATGGATATGACTATTCGGACAACAATGTTATCTACTTACTGAAAGTCAAACCTTCTCGGGGAGTAATCACCAAGTACGGCATTCCCATAACCCGTAACGACAAATTCACACAGGCTGAAATGACCGCAGGCGTGATTAAATATCTGAAAACAGGTACAGGGCAGGACAGTTTTGTTCTTTCGGTTTCGGATTACCTTGGCGGTCTCTACTACCCGGACGAAAACACAAGTACAATCACTGTAAATATAAACTAATGTTAAAATTTTAAATTAATGGATCATGAAAAAGTTAAAGTTTAGATTCTTTACAAAATTTATACAGGCATTATTGTTTGTTATGTTGATTATTCCATACTTTTTCTCATGTAAGGATGACAATATGCTATCGAAAAGCGACAAAAAGGAATTGATGAATTTTAAAATCATTGCCGGAACGGACGAATATACCCCTCAGTTACAGAACGACGGTACAACATGGTATGTTTATGCTGATTTAAATCTCGAAAATGAATTTCGAAAAAAGGCAACCATTCAATTTACGCTTCCGGAAGGAGCCGGCGCGTATCCTCCATCGGGCGCGACGGTTGATCTTACTGTTCCCCAGACGATCGGCGTCAAAGCCGAAGATGGTTCAATTACCTATTATACCGTCGAAACGTTGGAGGGTACCTCGTACCATGCGGCTTTTCGCAGTTTTTCACTTCATGTGAATGACGAAGATATTAAGAACGATGTTGATATTGACGATCAAAATTCAAAGGTGAATGTTCTGTACTCAAAATTAGCAGGTCTTTCCGTCGCTGTTCCCACCTTTACGCTTTCAATAGGGGCAACTGCTTCTCCTGCATCGGGCATTCCGCAGGATTTCACAAAACCTGTGGAATATACGATCACCGCTCACGATGGAAGCATTCGTAAATGGACGATAGACATCGTATCCGGAGCAATATTTGAATATTTCGAAAATTCTTCAGACTTAAGCCGCACCATCTATTGCCAGGCTGTGCGCCATGCCGGACTTGAAGATGTGATTACGGCGGGGAACGTTACTTGCGTGGTGCCGAACAACAGCGCATGGAATGTATTTCTGAACAGCGTTGGGGCTTCGTCGATTGATAAAGTGGAA
>Ga0082212_10009258_pt1 | contig 12718 bp, 10 predicted proteins | sample TergutNt197P3_FD_71548 | JGI IMG/M metagenome (GOLD analysis project Ga0082212, IMG submission 71548) | Neocapritermes taracua P3 segment gut microbial communities from Petit-Saut dam, French Guiana - Nt197 P3 | ecosystem: Host-associated > Arthropoda: Insects > Digestive system > Gut ... | reverse complement strand
TACAAGAAATGCTTAAAGTGGTTTTTGCAAACCCTGAGGCAAAATTTGAGGAGATTCTACTAAAAATAGGATATAAAAAATCGACTTTCGAGACTTTCAAAAACAGAGTAACAGAGGCACAAAAGGAATATGAGAACCTATCACATAAACCCAAAACAATAGAGGCAAAACATAGATGGATTATGGGCAGGTTGAAAGCAGAGGCATTAGGCAACATAGATTTAAAAGAGCTTTGTAAATATGTGCAAGGAGAAGTGAAATGAGTGACACTCACAAAGGATACAGAGGCAGAGCATTAGACACATTGCAACAATATAATATGCGGGTTTGGAGCGATAGCGTGGTGGAAACCACTCGCGGAGTGTTTGAAGGGATTATCCTTCCTCGCAGTATAAATGATGACGACAAGCACATAGTGATAAAGCTGATCACAGGCTATAATGTGGGCATAGATATAGACACTATCACGAAAATCACAGAAAGAGGCTACAAAGAAGCTCACTACAAGATACCTGAAAAAGAATTTCCATACACAGAAGGCTTCCCCAAGGTAAAGCTTTTCGGAACAGGTGGCACTATCGCCTCTCGGCTAGACTATCGAACAGGAGCAGTGATACCTGCTTTCTCACCTGGTGAACTGTATGGAGCAGTGCCGGAGCTTGCTTCAATATGCAATTTAGAGACAGAAAAACTTTTTGCTGTGTTTTCTGAAAATATGGGACCAGAGCAATATAAGATATTAGCCACCTCAATCGGCGAAGAAATAAAAAAAGGGGTCGATGGCATCATGATAGGTCACGGCACCGACACAATGCACTATACATCTGCCGCCCTTAGCTATATGCTGCAAGATTTGCCTGTCCCAGTGGTAATGGTCGGGTCACAACGTTCTTCTGATAGACCATCGTCAGATGCAGCCCTAAACCTGATGCACACCGCTTATACAGCAGGATATTCCGATATAGCAGAGGTGCTTGTCTGTATGTTTGGACCGACCAGTGACGAATTTGGTTTACTCCACCAAGGCACAAGAGTGCGAAAAATGCACTCTTCGTATCGTTCAACCTTCCGCACGATAGGCGACACTCCCATAGCAAGAGTAACCAGAAGCAGTGTGACACCTATCAAAACAAATTACAATAAACGCAGAAATGACAAAAATGTCACTGTGAAACCATATTTTGAAGAAAAAGTAAGCATGATTTACTATTACCCGAATATGCAGCCTGACATAGTTGACGCATTAGTTGACAACGGTTATAAGGGCATAGTGATAGTTGGCACAGGTTTAGGTCATGTCAATAAGCCGCTTTATCCAGCCCTAAAAAGAGCATGTGACAAAGGTGTGCAAGTGTTCATGACTGTGCAGACTCTGTGGGGTTTTGTGCACATGTTTGTCTATGATACAGGTCGTGACCTAATGAGCTTAGGCATTATACCCGGTGAAAATATGCTACCAGAAACAGCTTTTTGTAAGCTCGGATGGGCTCTGGGTCAAACCACCGACCACGAGGAAGTAAAGAAAATAATGCTCACTCCGATAGCCAATGACATCACACTCGGTGAACCGTATAATGGCTATATAGTGCTACAAGGTGGCATACCAGAGGTTGAGGATTTCCTAAAAAAATATCATAAATAGTGTTTTTTCATTAAAAATCATTTATTGGTCTAGAAATTATCACTTATCAGTCATAGAAAACAGTTGACAAAAACCCTGCATATTTTTTTTTGGGATAAAATATTAGGAGGTCATATAAATGGCAGAAAAAAGCAAGGGAAAGCTGAGTATACACACAGAAAATATCTTTCCTATTATCAAAAAATGGTTATATTCAGAGCATGATATCTTTATCCGAGAATTAGTCTCAAATGCCACTGACGCAAGTAATAAAAGAAAAGCAATAGACACAAATTTAAAAGATGAAGATCTCAGCATAGAAATCAAGATAAATAAAGCAGACAAAACTATCTCTATCATAGACAACGGTATCGGAATGACCGCCGAAGAGATAAAGAAATATATAAACCAGATAGCCTTTTCGGGGGCAGAAGAGTTTATAGAGAAATATAAAGACGCTCAAAATAATATCATCGGTCACTTTGGGCTTGGTTTTTACTCCTCGTTTATGGTGTCTGAAAAAGTAACTATCGACTCTCTGTCTTGCACAGAGGGAGCGACCCCTGCCTTCTGGGAATGTGACGGCTCGATAGAATTTAGCACAAAAAAAGGGAAAAGAAGTAGTATCGGCACAACCGTAACCCTTTATCTAAATATGGAATCAGAGACATATTTAGAAGAGAGTAAGATACGCGAACTACTCGAAAAATATTGCAATTTTATGCCTTTCCCTATAAAGATTGGCGAGGATATCATAAATCAAAAAGAGGCATTGTGGAACAAAAAACCTTCTGATGTCACAGAAGATGAGTATAAAGAGTTTTACAAGAATATCTTTCACGAATACACCGACCCGATATTTTGGATACATTTAAATGCCGACTATCCCTTTGCTTTAAAGGGAATCCTCTACTTCCCAAAAATGAGGCAGGATTTAGAGATTTTGAAGGGGAAAGTAAAATTATATTGTCATAATGTGTTCGTAGCTGACAATCTAAAAGAATTTATGCCAGAGTTTATGACTATGCTACGAGGTGGTATAGATGTGCCTGATATCCCGCTTAATGTATCCCGCTCGTTCCTCCAAAATGATAAACAAGTGCAGCAAATCAGAAAATATATCATCAAAAAAATAGCCGACCAGTTTATAGCCACCTTCAAAGAAGATAGGAAAAAGTATGAGAGCTACTGGGAAGAGGTGCAAAATGTGATAAAATATGGTATGCTGACCGAAGATGATTTTGCAGAAAATATGAGAGATTATATTATATTCAAAAATACGAATGGCGAGTATGTAACTATAAATGAGTATCTCGAAAGAAATAAAAAGGAAGAAAAACCTACTAAGATATATTATGGGGTGACCGAAAATACCCAAGTCTCCCTCTTGAATTTATTGAAAGAACAGAACATAGAAGTGATATTCTGCGATAGCCAAATCTTGGATGTTCATCTAATGCAGCACTTAGAGATGAAGTTGCAAGATATCAGGTTTGTCCGCGTTGACTCTGAAATAAATGAACTATTGGTCGATAAAGATAAAGCCGAGATTGTCGATGCTGACAATAAAACCTACAATCAAAACCTCGAAGAAACGATAAAAGACCTTATCGCAGACGAGAAAATCAAGATAGAAGTAAAAAGCCTGAAATCTGTCGAACTGCCTGGTATGGTGATATATGATGAGTTTATGCGACGTTTTCAAGAAATGAACACCTATATGACCGAAGGAAAAGAAAGTCTGCTTAGCCACCATACATTTGTATTAAACGCAGAGAACCCCACAGTAAAAAAGATATTTGACCTGTCGCGTTCTGATAAAAAAGACGATGCAAAAATGCTGATAGATTATATCCATGATTTAGCACTGTTAGAGCAGAAAAGATTTTCTGGAGATGAACTAAAAGCCTTTGTGGATAGGGCGAATAAAGTGCTGGCTATGATACAGTAGCGGAGAGCGTCTCGCTCTCCATTTAGATTGGATTACGACGTTTTGCAATTCCTCTCCAATCTTGAGAGGAGGCAGACTTGCCTGATGGGTAGCTAAAATCATTTTCTTAGTGGCAGTGCAATGGTAACTGTCGTAGGGAACAGTGCCTATCGAGCTTGGGAGCGAACATAGTTTCGATTTTTGTTACATTTTAGACTTCATAAAAACGAAGCAGAACTATGTTTACTTCGTTGGGTATCGTTCTCTACGAAATAAGATAGTGTATGCAGATAAATGAAAAGATAAAGAACAAACTCCCGATACTACCTGAGCAACCAGGCGTGTATTTAATGCGGGATAAATACACAGAAATAATCTATGTGGGCAAGGCTCTGAACCTCAAAAATAGGTTGAAAAGCTATTTTAGTGGGACTCATCTAGATAACAAGACTACACATCTGGTAAACAATATCGATGACTTTGAGTATATCATCACAAATTCTGAACAGGAAGCCTTCTTGCTCGAAGCAAACCTGATACACCAACACCAGCCAAAGTATAATATCTTGCTGAAAGATGACAAGCGATTCCCTTTTTTAAAAGTGCTGACCAAAGAGAACTTTCCTCGGCTCGAGATCACACGGGATATAGTAAAAGACGGAAATCAATATTATGGTCCATACACAGATGCCAAAGCATTAAGGTTTTTATTAAAGGATATAGAATGGATTTTCCCACACAAAACCTGTGCAAAAAATATCAAAGAAGATGACCCTAGCACTCGTTCTTGTTTGAATTATCAGTTAGGCAAATGCCCCGCACCTTGTATAGGTAAAATCACCAAAGCAGAGTATCAAGCATTGATAAAAAACATAGTGCAATATATCTTAGGCAAGAACGATGACTTGCTCCGTGATATGCGACGAGAAATGGCAGAATTATCTGAAAAAATGGAGTTCGAGAGGGCTGCAAAAATCAGGGATAGAATAGCTTATATCGATAGTGTGGCTCAAAGACAATCAGCGTATTTTAATGATCAAGAAGACAGAGATGTCATCACCTTTTATCGCGAAGAAAAGCATATCGCAGTGGTAAACATAAAGATACTGAATGGTAAAATCAATACCAAAGAGATTTTCAGTTTTAAAAATACAGTCGATGAGCCAACCGAATCTGTGCTGAGGGCTTTTTTACTCCAGTATTATTCCAAAAAAATGAATAACTTGCCTTTTCAGATACTGTTGCAGGCAGAACCAGAAGACTTTGAAGGTCTAAATATTCTTTTCAAGAAAAAGCTATTTATTCCTGCCCGGGGGGACAACCGCAAGCTGATAGATATAGGGCGAAAAAATGCTTTCGACTATATCGAACAGCTGAAGCTTGGCATGCTCCGTAAATCACAACGCACCATCATGCCCATACAAGAGCTCAAAGAATATCTGTTCCTAAAAAAACTGCCAAGAAAAATGGTCTGCATAGACATCAGCACTATACAGGGGTCAGAAACAGTCTCATCTTTGGTCTTTTTTGAAAATGGGAAACCCCTAAAAAAGCATTATCGTCATTTTGTCATAAAGACTGTAGTCGGGCAAGATGATTTTGCGAGCATAGCAGAGACTCTGGACAGGTATCTGTGGCATTTTTCAGACGAAAATGAAAAAACAGACACCCCTTGGGAACTACCAGACCTAATAATCATTGACGGAGGAAAGGGGCAGCTGAGCTCTGCCTTCCAAATACTTAGGAAACATCAAGCAGAAAACCCAAAACTCGCTCCCCTAGAGATTGTGTCTTTAGCCAAAAGGATAGAGGAAGTGTTTTTGCCAGAGAAATCAGAGTCTGTGATGATCCCCAGAACGAGCACAGCACTAAAAGTCATTACCCACTTGCGTGATGAAGCTCATAGATTTGCTATCACTCATCATAGAAAAAGAAGAGACCAACGCACACTAAGCAGTCAATTAGATAGCGTGAAAGGTCTCGGTGAGCATAGAAAATTCTTATTGCTCAAGGAATTTGGTTCTGTGGAGAATATTAAAAATACCAGCACTGAAGACCTAGCCAAAGTAAAAGGGATAGGGCAGAAATTAGCAGAAGTTATATTAGAGACACTTCTATCTCTTTAGCCCAGGCTGTGGGTATCACATACCTTGTCTCACCTGATATCACTATCATCTGCCGCTTGGTCACCGAGTTTTTCATTACCCGTATCACACTATCCTTTGTCATCCCTAATTCTATGCTAATTTGGATGGGATTGGAGTTTATTATATAGTCTTGATCGGGTGTGGCAGCTATCAGAAATATCGCTGAAACTGACATATTTCGTTTCCTTTTTGTCCTAATATTTCTTTGGCTTTGTGTTTATAACAATATATAAGTAGCGACATGATAAAAGAGAAAGGCTACAGCATAAGCTAAAACCAACTGATAGACAGCTTGCAAACTAGCATAAAATAAGCCTGCTTCATTATAAACTGTGATAAAAACGACCACACATGGTGTGTATAGCAACACGAACAGTAAATAGGCTATTACCTGAGGGATACTACAGAAGTTACCCAAACCATTTCCCTCATTATTTTCTGTTCCTGTAGAAAGAAAAGCACCTACGATAGCCTCTTTGGCAAATAGGCCTGCTACCAAACCGACTGAGGCTTGCCAATTTTCTTTTTCGACACCGATTGGCTTAAAAATGGGCGTAATAACTTGCCCTGTGAGTGTCAGCAAGGTTTTGGTTTCCCCAGTTTCCTTGTCTGTTTTTATAGGAAAAGCATTTATGATTGAAAATAGAAAAATCACTACAAAGATAGTTTTACCCGCTCGCAAGATAAACATTTTGGTTCTGTTATATGCACTAATAAAAAGGCTTTTGATAGCAGGTATTCGATAAGCGGGTAGCTCCATCACAAACTCTGAGGGGTTACCCCTAAAAGAAAGTCTTTTAAATAACTGTGCTGTGACAAAAGCCATAACGATGCCAAAAACATATAGCGAAAATAAAACTAAACCAGAATATTTGGGGAAGAAGAAAAGGGTAAACATCACATATACAGGTATCTTTGCCCCACAAGAAACAAAAGGAACCAGTAGCACAGTGAGCAATCTATCTCGCTTATTGCACAACGTTCTGCACGCTAGCACAGCAGGAACAGTGCAGCCGAAACCAATTATCATGGGTATGATAGATTTTCCTGACATTCCAAATAAATTCATAAACCTATCCATAATAAACGAAACTCGAGCCATATAACCGCTTTCTTCTATCAGAGAGATGAATAAATATATTATCAGGATCGGGAATATCAAGCAAGCTAAGGTCAGCCCACCTCCGCAGATGCCTTCTGACCAGATAAGTATCACCCACTGAGGCATATTTACACTGATTAAGAAGGAGAATATTCCCTTTACAAAGACGACATCAAAAAACACTTCGATGTAATGTATCAATGGTTTACTCAGCCCCATCGATAGGGTGAACATACAAAACATAACCAAAAAGAACAAAGGTATGCCCACATAGGGCAACAGCATCATTTGGTCTATTTTATCAGATATATGCTCTCGGCTTTTGTCACTAAAATTCAAGGTTTTTTGACAAACATTTCTGATAAAGGCATAAATGCCCTCGGCTATCAGTGATTCTGGGAGTGTGTTTGTTTGGCGATAAATGCTATCCCGCCCTGTGGCAGCAAAATCTTTCTCTATGTCACTAGCTTTACTAAAAATAAGAGAATCATTTTCGAGCAATTGCAACGCATACCAGTCAGCCTTACAAGATGAAAGGTTAGCTTGATCTTTGACTAATGGGATGAGCGTTTGCAATTCTGCCTCTACAGCAGGGTGAAAAGGTATTTGAATATTTGAAATACTTGGTTTATTTACCACTTCAACCACGGATTTTCTTAGAAAATCTATGCCGTTTTTTTTTGCTGCTGATATAGAGACTACGGGACAACCGAGCAAGCGTGATAACTCTGGTAAGTCGATAAATAAGCCTGTTTTTTCTGCTATGTCTATCATATTTAAGCAGATTATCATAGGTTTACGGAACTGAAGTAGCTGCAAAGTGAGGAATAAATTCCGCTCAAGGTTCATGACATCGAGGATATTGATGATTAGGTCTAGAGAAGATTGGTAGATATAGTTCCTCGCTATCTCCTCATCCAGAGAATAGGTGGTCAATGAATATATGCCCGGCAAGTCAACCACTTCATAACGAACATCGTCTTGGTCAAAATACCCGGACTTTTTCTCTACAGTGACGCCAGACCAGTTTCCGATGGTCTGGTTTGCCCCTGTCACCGCACTAAACAAAGTTGATTTACCTGTATTGGGGTTACCCACCAGGGCAATAGTAATTATTTTATTTGTTATGATACTAACTCAACAATTTAATGACTGAAAAGCTAGCTGGCAGCTTACGCTATGCAGTCACATCTTTTCGAAAAATTTATGTTTATATTTATCCTTCTAAATATTTCCCACACAGTTCTTGTAATGTATTCAGTTTATAAGGTTTTAGCAATATGTCTATAAAGCCTAGAGCCTTAAATTTTGGAGCATCGGACTCTATAAATTCACCCGATGCGAGCGCACCATTTATACTACCGTCTATCTCTTTGAGGGCTGTGAACACTTCTATACCCGTCACACCTCGCAAGTTTAAGTCTAGGATGACTAACCCTATATCAGCATGGTTTACCTTCCACACTTCGACAGCTGCTTCCAATGTCTCAGCAGAAAATGCTTCGTATCCTAGCATATCAAACATTTCCACACCTACTTCACATATCATACTTTCATCATCGACTATAAGTACTTTATTTCTCATTTATTCCTCTCTTTGAATATATTTATTATTTAAAAATTTTATTACTTTACTTGCTTCGGCTTGATTTACCATTATTTGGACGCCTATCCCTTGGTTTTTGATAGAAAATTCCTGTTTACACTTTTTCTTTAAAAGCTCATTTAATTCCATAAAAAAAGCATAATCACGGCAAATCCTGTAGCCTAATAAATTTATAACACAGTATTCTGGATTCTGTTCCATATCTTTTTCAGGTATGCCTACCTGTGCTAAAAAAGCAGTTTCAAACCGTTTTTCTATATAAAACTTATAAAAACCTTCTGAGAGCTCCATGTCAAAGATTTCAGTGGTTATATACGGTAATTTATTGTCGGGAAAACTGACCTCGAAAACCAAAATATTTTCTTTATGGGTCATGGTGCAGACAGTGGAACATTCCACTATATCATTTTTGGGGGTTTGAGACTTCTCTTTGCTCATTTTCTTTATCATAGTCCCTTCTTTAAAATTTAACGAAGATTTAATCTCTACGGGGATATTATACTTGTGGGCAAACTCAGCGGCCCTGGAATGCAAGACCTTTGAGCCTGCATAAGTCATATACAGCATATCATCGTGGGAAATAGTTTGTAATTTTTGTGCATTTTTTACATATCTAGGGTCGGCAGTATATACCCCGTCCACATCGGTAAAAATCTCACACTTATCAGCTCCCAAAAAGCAAGCTAATGCCACAGCGGAAGTGTCTGAACCACCTCTGCCAAGGGTTGTGATTTCCTTTTCTAAACTCACCCCTTGAAAGCCTGCAACTATCACTATCTTTCCCTTTTTTAGCTCGACTGGGATACGGACCGGGTTGATAGCCAAAATCTTTGCATTTCCGTGAGAATTGTCAGTGATGATACCACTCTGCGACCCGGTGAAAGAGATAGAGCTTTTCTTTTGTTCTTGCAGTGATAGCGATAGAAGTGCCATAGTGATCCTCTCTCCTGCTGTCACTAGCATATCCATCTCTCGTTGGTTTGGATTTTGGGTGATTTGGTAGGCTAAATTTAACAGGTCGTTGGTGGTCTTACCCATAGCAGATACCACAGCCACTATTTTATCTTTTTTAGTTGAAGCAAGGTGCTTTGCTATTCTCTTTATTTTCTCAGTTGATTCGACTGATGTCCCCCCAAATTTCTTGACAACTATACCCATGGTTTACACTAAAATATTATCTATTAGTCTTGTATTTCCAAATTTCACTGCAAGCAGTATGCGAGTATTTTCTGTCAGGTGTTTTTCTTTTAGCAAAGTGTCTTTATCTGTGAAGGCGATATATTCGATGATGCCATTGCTTTTGGTGATGACATCGACCATCTGGGTTTTCACTCTACTGATGCTCTGAACCCCCTTACTGTAGCTATCTTTTGCCACCAAGAGTGATTTATAAAGACAAGTTGCATTTTTTCTTTCGGTTTTATTTAAATACATATTGCGGGAGCTCATAGCTAGTCCGTCTGCCTCCCGTATGATAGGGCATCTGACTACTTTTATGTTCAGATTTAGATCTGCGAGCATTTTTTCGATGATGATTATCTGTTGATAATCCTTTTCTCCTAAATAAAGCTTATCTGCTTGAGCTATGTTTAGCATCTTTAAGACGATAGTAGCCACCCCTTTAAAATGACCTTTTCGCACCTTACCGCAATACATATTACTGATCTTATTTACATTTACAAAACTTAAAAAGTTTTCGGGGTAAATATCCTCATTCTGTGGGGCAAAGACCACATCGACCTTTAAACCTTTTAAAATCTCTATATCTTTTTCAATATTTCGCGGGTATTTCGTGAAATCCTCATTTACCCCGAATTGAATAGGATTTACAAATATACTCACCACAGTCTGCTCGTTTTCCGCTACAGATTCCTTTATCAAGCTTAAATGCCCAGCGTGCAGAGCACCCATAGTGGGTATAAATCCCATCTGGTCATTACTTTTCAAAGACTTTTTATACTGCTGCATATCAGCTATTTGGGTTATGATTTTGGGCATTTTATTTCTTTTCTTTTTTAAACTTTTTATTCGATGGGTCTTTTATGAGTATCACTGCTGGTTTATGTTTTTTTATCTCTTCCTCGCTAAGCAATGCATAGCTAACTATGATGACAGGGTCGCCTATATGCACCAATCTAGCCGCTGCTCCATTTATGCTGATAACTCCACTACCTTTCTCACCTTCTATGACATAAGTCTCAAAACGGTTGCCATTGTGAACATCGAATATACTTACAACCTCAAAAGCTATCAACCCTGCTGCATCCATCAAATCTTTATCTATGGCTATGCTACCCTCGTAATTTAGGTCAGTTTCTGTGACTATAGCCCGATGTATCTTTGATTTTAACATACTTCTAAACATTATTTACCTCGTGTCTTTCAAACAGATACCATCTTTTTTTTTTGTGCTTTTTTGTAAAGTAAAATATTTTTATTCTCAGATAAAATAGTATTTCAGGCTTAAAAGCTATATTTTGGGCAATACAAATAGAGCCACTCTTGAACGGAATGGAGAACGTTTGATATTAGTTTCGGAAATGTGTAAAGGATTTTCTAAGAACTAAACAATTTCCTCGACTATATGACAGCAAAAAAATAACTTGTATCAGTAGATCATACCTCAATCCTTTGGGACGTCAAGGCAGATATACAACCTGATAGATTAGCTACTTGTGGGTGGAAAAATGGCAAGTTTCACTATTTCGCGTGGTCGGTTGTTCAAACATAGCAAACAGAATATATTAATCCCATCTGTGTCCTTATAGCTTTATCTACACAGGAGGTGATATTACTAATAACACTTCGGTAAGGGATGCAATGTTCAGGAAAAATAAAGAGTGTTTTGTTTTGTGTAAATTAGTAAGCATTGCACATTTTGTTTTTGCAGTAAAGAAATGATATTAAAAATGTCATTAAACTGATATTTTTATTGACAAAAAATAAACAATATAAAAAATTGTATGGTATAAATTTTGGAGAGATTATGCTAGAAATTATAAAAGAAAAGTGTACAGGTTGCACAAAGTGCGTAAAAGCTTGCTCGTATCAAGCAATAAATATCATAGACAAGATAGCTGTGATTGACCCTGATAAATGTGTGCTTTGCAATGCTTGTATTAATGCTTGCCTGTTTCAAGCCTTGATAATAAGAAGGTTAGAAGAAGCCACTGTAGATAAATCTGTTTATCAAAAAGTATGGGTTTTTGCAGAACAGCGTGACAATGTGCTATCATCTGTTGTTTATGAACTTTTGGGAAAAGGGCGTGAGCTGGCAGATAAGAGAAATACAAAGCTAGTAGCGGTATTGTTTGGCTCAGATGTCAATAATTTAGCGATGGAGCTTGTATATTGTGGCGCCGACGAAGTATTGGCTGTTGATCATCCTGCATTAAAAGACTTTACAGATATTCCCTATACGGAGGCTTTTGTAAAATTGATTGAAGAGTTTCAACCAGAGATTATCTTAGCAGGTGCAACGCATATCGGACGATCGTTCATACCCCGAGTGGCAGTGAAGGTTCACACTGGTTTGACTGCCGATTGCACAGGGCTCGATATCGACCCCGAGACCGGAAACCTTATGCAGACAAGACCTGCTTTTGGGGGGAATATCATGGCCACGATACTCACACCAAATCACAGACCACAAATGGCTACTGTTCGCCACAAGGTTATGATGCCATTACCTATAGACAACACTCGACAAGGTTTGATAACTGTTGTCGATATACCAATTCAAAAGACTTTCACGAATTTTAAATCAACAAGAAAAGATATTTCAAGCAAAATCAACCTGTCAGAAGCAAACATTGTAGTATCTGGCGGGCGTGGTTTAAAAGAAGCAAAAAACTTTGAGATGCTCCACACCCTTGCCAATCAATTAGATGGAGGAGTTGGTGCTTCTCGTGCTGCTGTTGACAATGAATGGATAACCTATCCACATCAAGTAGGACAGACGGGTAAGACTATAAAGCCGAAAATCTACATAGCGTGTGGCATATCAGGTGCTATACAACATTTAGCTGGCATGTCGTCAGCAGATTATATCATAGCTATAAACAAGGATAAAGACGCACCTATATTCCAGGTAGCAGATTTGGGAATAGTGGGTGACCTTTTTGAAATAGTGCCAAAACTTATAAAAAAGCAGGTGTAAAAAAACCAGGTTTACGGTGACACATCTCAGGGTCTACTTAAGGCTGCTTTCTTCCAAATCTGACCTGATTCATAGTCTAAAATTGCACCGGACCTGGCAAATACTAAAAAAAAAAATAAGGATTTTTTGTCAAGTGTTTTTTGAAAATGAATT
>Ga0082212_10009257_pt1 | contig 12718 bp, 12 predicted proteins | sample TergutNt197P3_FD_71548 | JGI IMG/M metagenome (GOLD analysis project Ga0082212, IMG submission 71548) | Neocapritermes taracua P3 segment gut microbial communities from Petit-Saut dam, French Guiana - Nt197 P3 | ecosystem: Host-associated > Arthropoda: Insects > Digestive system > Gut ... | reverse complement strand
TTGGCTGCTACAGGCGCAACGGCGGCGCTGACCACCGCAGCGCCTGTGCTTATTGGGGCGGCTGTCGCCGGCATGGCAAGAATCGGCGGCATCGCAGTATCCGATTATATGCATGGCAATGTAAGCAGCCAAGATTACTACGAGCGTGAAGCCTATATCAGCGCAAATGTCGGGTTGGTTACCGGGGTATTTGGGATGGCGTTCAGTGGCGTGAAGGTCGCTGGCACAGTCGCAAAGGTAGCATTGGCGGTAGGGAAAGGAATAGTACACGGAGCCGTCGGCAGCGCAGCAAGCCAGTCTGTGCGAGCCAGTGTCTATGGCGAAGAAATCAATTGGAGCAATTTCTGGAAAGATGTCGGCATCAGTGCTGCTTCAAGCGGCGTGAGCAACCTAGTGTCAGGTGTCCTAAGCGGCAGTTTGAAAGAGCTCGCGAAAGGGCTTCTGCACAATGCCAGCCCAGCGATGAATGTATTGCTGACAACCACGATATCGGCAGCTACGGGCGGCGGCACTAATTTTTCAATGCAGTTGTTGGATATGGCGGTATTCGACGGAGAGATTGATTTAGGAAAAATAGACGGGCGTTCCATTGCGGTGTCAATAGGCAACGGCGCATTTCAGGGCTTTACAGAAGCCCGGGAACAGAATAGAATAAGGCGAGAGTTCGAAGAGCTTGAAAAGCTGATCGCCGGCGCCGTGCCTGACTTGGCGGCGGCAGACGGCCCGGATCAGCCGACTTCGGTCGAGGGTAATGGGGAACCGAGGGTTGATGACAATAGTATATTAAAGCTAGAAACCGGTGGTAGGGATCTAGAGTTTAATGTCGATGAGTACTTGAAGCGTTTTGATGAAGCTGAAAGTGTTTATGAAGAGATTCGGAAAAATACGAGCGACATAGCGCAGATATCAAGTAATACAGGTATACCAGAATGGAAAATAAAGTACATCAAAGATCATCTGTTTTACAATGAGCATATATTAGATGAAAGAATCGGTAGATTTGATGCAGACCCAGATATATCAGATGCGTGGAGCAGATTAGCAAGTAATACACATAACAGCAACGACATTGATTTACTGAGTCATGAGTATTTTGAACACAAATTTGAATCAATTTTTAAAACAAATTATCGGATTGCTCATAATAAAACCTTAGAGTCTGGAAGGATATGGGATCCAGACAAATAGGAGGCCATATGGCAAAGTACCTTTTAATGAAAAAAGTTTCAGAAAACGAAGTAACCGTTGTATACCAGTTCGGACCGAACGAAGATAGAATGGGAGTTATTGAATTTAATAAAAATGAACAAAGGTTTGCAGTAATAAAAAGTGTTGATGACGGAATCATATCTAATGGAACTTACGAGAAATGGGCAGCCGGGAAAATAGCGAGGGTTAAAAGGGAGGACAGACCATTCCCTGCTGTTATGTCTGTTGAGGCGTAAGACGTGTCATATGACAGCAACAAGCAAATCCCAGAGGCTTGCTACTAGAAAATCCTATAGAAAGTCAGCAAAAAAACACACATTTTTCCGCTGCAAATGGCACGAAATAGGATTGCGGGAAGGCTCCTATACAAAGGTCTGGCTGCATCTTGCTTCGAACATCATTGTGTGCCCATCTGCTGATTGTTCAAAGGGGCTAGCGTCGTTGAAAACGCTAGCCCCTTTGCCTTGCCGTTAAGCCCTACACTCTAAAGACCTTTACGCAGTTCAACAGTGTCAGGCACAGCTCTTGATACAGATCCTCGTCAAGAACGCCGTCAACAACAGACTCCTTGCCTAGTAGCGGCTTATACATTCCGAGGATTTCGTTCAGTGCCGTAACATCGTTGCTTTTTGCGCAGGTCAGTAACTCCTTGAAGCTCATGCTCCATCACTTCCCAGTGCTTTTTTTATCCGAGCGATTATCCTGTAATACGCCGTGGCGACGGTGTTGTAGTTCAGACCAAGTCCAGCGGCAATTTCGACGAATGTGCAGCCTTCCAGAGCCTTTGCTAACAAAATATGCAAGTCACGTTGATCCAGTTTTACCAAAGCTTGCTGCAGCTCTATGTTTTCAATTTGATCTACAAGCGGCAATCCTGCTATTATATCGGCGCTGCTAAAGATGATTACGGCTAAACTCTGTTGTTCAAGCGGCAGTTCATTGTGATTCTGCCGTTCTTTACTCTGCAGGTATTGCTTCTTTTTTCTGCGTACCGCTGTTACCAGATAAGCAGTAAACTGGTTTTGAAGAATATTCGACTCCCCTGTTCCATCGTTATAGTCCCACATAGCCGGGAACCTCCGTTTCTACGAATTTTGGATTTCCAAAACCGTGGCTAACGGCGGCGCCCGTGCTCTATACGGTGGTTGGCTTACTTGTGGTATTAGCGTGAAGTATGGGTCATATCGTTGTATGAGCCCGGATTGAGGAAATGCAAATAACCCTTGACCCGGTCTATAAACGATCTGAGATGCAAGTATTGGCAGGTAAGCATCATTTCTTAATAAATAAAACGCGCCTCGACTAAAACTTAATCGAGACGCGTTGATGAATTGAAGGATGAAGTATTTTGGTGCTGACAGTTCATTATGACGGCTAAGGGGTTCCCTTGCCTTAACGTAAGCTTTTATACGGCTTATACTGTCAATACAGTAACAGGGTGAGATGTTGCAGGCTTTAAATCAGACCGCCATCGCCGGGCGGTTTAAAGCTCTTACGGGTCATAACGAAAGCCCTCCTATTTCGGGGATGGCGACGTTTTAGATCAGCAATAAGCCCGCCGCTCACCCGTTAAGTTTACGGTATCGCAGGCATATTTATTAGTAATAACACTAATAATTCCTAATAATAATGCTCTGGTGTATCATTTCATCTTTCTTTCCTGTACCGTAGAATCATTTTTGAGGTGAACTAATGGTACACGAAAGGGAATTAGAAGACACACTGGGTATAATCGTGCATTCAAAGCGCGTTGATATGGGCTTGTCCCAGGATATTCTTGCCGAACGCATTGGGCTAAGCAAAAGATATATAGCTTCAATCGAAAACGAGAAGAAGAAGCCATCCTTCAAAGCGCTATATAAAATCGTTCGGACTCTAGGCGTGGATGCGAACAAGATATTCTACCCCGAAAACAGCGCCATTGACACGCAAGCAAATCATGTTTCACGATTGTTGTCGCAATGTGAGGAACATGAAATTAAGGCAGTCACCGCACTGATTGAGACTCTTTTGTCCGAAAAGAAGCAAGCCTCGAAACTGTGAAGGCTAGTTCATTGGGAAAGCGAATCTCAGCTTTTTATGTACCGAACTTTACTTAACCGTGTAAAGGACGCAAAAAAGCCTACAAAACCAATTTTGACCCTGTTGGATTGCTAAACTTCTTTGGTTATCATTCCATTTGTTTTATTATGCTGTAAACCTCGTCCCAATCATGCGCCCTGCTGATACTGGTCCCGGAGCAGTCGCGGTGCATAGGCGGAGCATAGGTGAAGGATTCGTTTTTTAAATATGGACTGTGATTTTCTCTTGGAATCTGATATAATAGCTTTGCTGCAGGAAGCTGCAATAAGTGCATCATATGGCCTTTTGCCCCTGTATTCGCAAGAAACTGTACTGTTTAGGTGCAGTTTTAGCCAAACGATTTGAATTTGAAATATGTAAAGAGATGAACGCGAGGAGTAGATAGCAAATCCTGGTAACCTTCCTAATAGCATAAAACCGTAATTGTCTATGGTGGATGATTGCGCTTTTTTACGCCCAAAACGAAAAAACAACGCGATAATGCACGAATTTGGTAAGTTGAGTTATGAAATCATGGACTGCCGGCGGGTTGACGCTACGAAAACTGTTATCGGGGATCATGGCGCTTGTGACGCTGTCTGCCGCAGTGCCGATGGTTACGTTCGCTGAAAGCGACCGGGTAGAGACTGCGATAGTCTGGGTAGCTGACGTCAGCGGATCCGTGCCGGAAATCGATAGTCAGCGTTATTGGGCAGATGCTATATCGTTAGGTGTTGAATTGGCGCCAAGAAACACAGAAGCTGCCATTATTGCTGTAAATGACACAATCGTCGCGCAAACACCCTTGCTGAGTATCTCTGATGCAAATAACCGAGCCGAAATTTCCGGAGTAGCACGAAACGCAGCCGTTACAGGCTACACAGACTTTGCCCTCGGAATTGATGCCGCGCTGGATTTATTGGAAGAATCTGCCGCAAAGAACAAACACATATTTGTAGTGGGAGATTTTAGCGAAGCCGGATTTATGTACCAAAATGGCGATTACAGCCATGTTCCCGATGAAATGGCATCGCTGACTCAACGGTTGTTAGCCAACAATGTCAAAGTGACACTTCTATTTATGCGTATACCCGGTAGAAATTCAGAGTTTGAATTGCTATGGGATGAACTCGCAGACAAAACACGCGGTAGGCGTGTTCAGGTGGACGATCCCAAAACCCTGCCGAACATAGTCGAGTCGCTCTACTTTAACGAGTTTGACTATAACATGACCGTAACTACCGGCATAAACACGTCAGATATCGCACAGGACATACCCATCAGGATTCCGGACTTGGGGCTTTACAGGGCTCGGATATATGTATCTCCTGACAACCCGATTCGAGGGATGCAGGCGCGTGTAGATAGAGGGAGCCTATCATATACTGAAAATCGCGGATTTTTCGTGATAGACCTAATACCGACAATGCCGGAAGTTTTGACGTTGACCCTTCCGCCCGGTGATAGCAACAATGTACGAGTTTATCTTATAGCGGACGGCGGTATAACGGCGATTGGCGAGGCTGACAGTACATCCGAGATGGAGGTGGAGACCAGACGATACCGGCAGAAAACGACCGTTACAGTGACACCGTTGGTCGATAACGAGCCTTTGTATACCGGAGCGACACAACCCGACGCCAGATGGACTCTGACTGCAACAGACCCTTATGGGCAAATATCCATAATAGATACGGCGATATACAAGAGCGGCTCAATTATCTATGAGTTCACCCCGGATAGCTTTGGTTCATACTCGTTTCAGCTTACTTTAGAATCCCAGGGTATACGCCTATCGGCTGAAGCAACCGCAGAGATATCGGAGATAGAGTTGCCCCTCACTTGGAGACAGAAACTCAACGAGTACGCCATATGGATAGCTGCAGCTATCGGAGCGTTGTTGATCATCGCAGCTATTCTATTCGCCCTTAGTCGGCGCAAACGCGCAGCCAAAGACGCAGCCACACTCAATTACATTATTCCCGTTCCTATCGCAGACCCTGCGCCCGCCGGTTTATTTGACGGCAAACTGGATATTTACGGAATTCTGGTTGAAGGCGGCAAGGTCGAGATACCGGCTATGTCAGTCCGCTTGGATACATTCGTTAAGCGCAAGTCGGTCACGCTGGAAACAGTATTTGAACAAGCCGGTATCCCGTATCAATACCCGGCGGCTTCACAAATCGTTTTCTATCCCAGGAGTAATAATGCTATTGAGGTTAAGAATAACTCAAACGCTATGATTTACTGTGGGGGTCAATCCCGCAGCCGCGGGCAGCAGGCGGTCATGGTATATGGTCAGAAGATGCGGATCGTCTTTGAAAATGAGGTCAGCGAGTACGACATTTTTTATCACAACGCAACGAAGTTCGCGGCATCCGGCGACCATATTTTAGTCGAAGCCACGGATTGAGATTGAACCAATTTAGAAATGGAGGAATAGCATGGCGGAGTTTATACAAACCAACAGGACTATTGCCCTGGATGAGTTCAACCCCCAAATGCCTGACATCATCACCGAAATCGGCGAGTCTAGGGCTATCGACTCGTTGGAGGATGAGGTCATACAAACTATCAACGAAAAACTGTTGTGTTATAGTTTTTCGGAGTTCATGGAAAAGATGAAACCAACGGTGTATAGTTTCCTGGACGCCAACAGCGGTGCGGTAAGGTACACCTTGAGTAAGCCGGAATCCATACCGGACGACCTTATTACTGAAATCCCGCTGACAGAGAAGAACGATGTGCTCAAAATGCTGATGACAATGGTTGACGCCAAGCGCAGTCAAGGCACAAAGAACATCGACTTCAAGTTTGAGACATTGTTGGAGCTGATTTCTCCAAAAAAAGTGCTCGACGACATTCGGCAGACACGCAAGGAGTTGCAGAACACCTATATGCAATATCTGGAACTGCCGGAAGGCGCTCCAAAACGGAACGACTTAGGCGCTAAGCTGAACAATCTATTTGAGGACGCCAGGGCAAATTACTCCAATACAATGGCTTTATTGCCACTCGCCATCGAAGACAGTGAACAGCGTCTATTACTCGGAGCTGGCGAAGACGGTCAGATGGGGCAGCGGATTGCAGCCGGCATTGCAAAGTTTGAGGAGGACGGCACACTGAAAATCCTTGAAGCTCCAAAGGTGGAGACAACTGCCCTTGCGCTGGCTGACGGAGCATCAAGCGCACAACTGGCCACGCTGCTTGAAGAGGACTATACTGCAAGTTCCGGTGAGGATGAGCCAAGCGGCTACGTCAAAGCCTTGGTAGTACGAACATTCAGTCCGCTTGCAACGCAGATAGCCACAGAAGTAGACCTGCAAAAAGAGGTTGCCAACCATAATGCTTATCTGCAACTATATACTGATTCTAAGGCTGAGTTTATAAAAGTGGTCAAGCCTTTGATTGAGAGGATACTTGGAGTCAGGGAATTCTTCAGTCAGTATACGGTCCGCAGCAAGGCAGGGATGCGGCCATCTTTACTCGTAGCAAACACCACACCGGAAATGCTTGCAAAGGCGAACAACTTGTCGCGACTGCGTATTTTTCTCAACACGGTTAATAACAAGAACGAATATAACAACACTATTTGGTTTGCAGCGTTTCCGAACCTGATAATGGACAAAGCCGACGACACAAAAGCGCAGCGCAAGGTGTTTGAGGTCAAAGACGATAAAGCCCGCATGGACGTCAACTCGATGGAGGTGCTGGGGTCGTTGCTTGGGGTGCTGAGCGAATACCAGGTAAAGACCTTCTTCTCGTTTGAAACAGGTGAAAAGGCGACCTTCGACCGGGTATCCAAGGATGGCATCGGACCTTTCCGCGATCGGTGTGATGTGCTCGCAAATAAAGATTTCAGCGCCTTTGCGGTCTCCTGCCTGCCCAACGTGACAGTCATCCCAAAAAACCGCTCGGGTGTAGTCACCGGTAAGCTGCTTGAAACCGATGGCGAGGGTGTTAAGATGTCTGACGCTGAAGAAAATATCATGAGATTTTGGATTGAAGGCGTCTATATCCCTGCTTGCTATATCGCAGCAGGAATCACGGCAGCTTGGCAGTGCCCGGAATATCTGCGGGAGAAATTCCGTCGGAATGTCGCCCAAGGTTTGCCCGGCGTCCGCTATGACGTCGAGGCCGGAAACAACGCCCTTATCACTACAACTACGTTGGCGCGCGAAATCGCAGGCTACACGGCAACAACCAAGGAAGAAATTAACAACCAGAATTTTGGGTTCATTTTTGCCAGCGAGAACATCAAAGACAAGAAAGGCGTGTCGGTAAGCCACCTTACTGTCTACAAAGCGCGCAGCATGGCAATGGAAGGACAGGACTTTGAACCTATCTATCGAACGCAGACCACCACATACTTCCAACGGATACTGCGGCAGGTCACCGGAGATAATAAAGCAGACAACATTAAGTATTTCTTCTCGGCAAATCCCGAAAGCCAAATGAGTTTGTGGAATAACCAGAAGGAGTTCGTCAATGCAATAATCCAGCAAGGTGACGCGGTTTCATATGAGATGGAGCCTAGTGGCAGAAACGTTGATATCAACTTCAACTTCGGCGGTAATACCCGTAACATGCAGGTAACGCTGAACAGGGCGTCCGCTGTCGAAGCGTAAATCCTTTGTTTACCCGCAAATGGGGGCATTTGCATAAGGTCATATAAACGATTTTAAGGAGGTTAACAAGATGATCCAGGCTACAATCGGAGGTCCAGAAAACATCACACTAAGCGAGAAGGTCCTGACCAGCGTAGAATTCTCAATGATCACACCCGAGGATTCCAATGCCCGTTCAACCGACCAGTACACACAACTGATCATCAAAGGGAAAATCATCCCATCTGTAGCAAGTGCAGCCGGTGAGCCCACTGTCGGACTCGACAAATGGGCTGCAGTGACAGACGATAAGATTGATGCTTATCGCCCTGTTACAGTGAAAGTCATTGCGTCGGGCGTCATCGTACGCGAGTACAAGCTGCCCAATGCCTTTATCGTCGATTACAAGGTAGACTACAGCGACGTTGAAGGTAATGGAGAGTTCTCACTATTCGTGCGCCAGAAAAAAGACAAGACAAAAGACGTGACAGTCGAAGGCGGTTTTGCCTCATAAAGTAATCTTGTCCAATCAGACCGTGACAAACAAAGCATTATAAAGGAGGAAAACAACATGGCTTATACTCTAAAAGCAGAGGGCGCAAACGCCTTCAATCTGTCTGACGAAACGGTTGAGACCTTAAAATTCGAAAACAGATCCAGCGACAACTCCAACGCCCGTGCGCGGGATACATATCAAACTATCACTGCGACCGGGCGCATTCGCTCTGATGCGGGGGATGCGATAAAAGATGAGACTATCAATGCTGCGAAATGGGCTCTGGTTCCCGCAGTCTTGCAAACCGCATATCAAAAAATTACGGCTACGGCAGTCGCAGCCGGACAGACCACCCGCAAATACGAGTTCACGCAAGGCTTTGTCGTAGGCTACTCGGAGAAATTTACCGACCAGTCCGGCGTGGGTTCATTTGCTATGCAGATTCGTCAAAAGAATGACCAACTGGATCAGGTCAAGGTGAGCGGCGGCTACGCAGCGGAATGAGCGTACTACGAACAGACGACGGCGGATTAGCTTGATACCCGCCGTCGTCTGTTCTAAGCTTTTTGTCAGTTTGTTGAAAGGGTTTCCGCTATGATTGATTATTATTCCGTGCTTGGCGTACCATCGGACGCTGACGAAGATACGATAAAAAGAAAATACCGCGTGCTTGCAAAGGAATGCCATCCGGACCTGAATCCAGGAGATAAGGCTGCGGAAGCCAAGTTCAAGGAGATCGGCGAAGCATGGGAGATTCTTAGCGACCCGGATAAGCGTTCCGAGTATGATCGAAAACGCACGAATAAAAAAAACGCGCCTGCGGGAAAATCATCCGCCCCGGTGGGATCAGTTGATTATTCTAACTTGATGAGCCGGTTCGACTCTTTTTTCGGAAAAGATGTCGTTTCTCCGTCAAGCGCAAAAAAGCAAAATAATCCGCTTGATGCCTCCGATTTATTCAACAAATACATGGGCGTGGGGAAGAAATGAACGAAAAAAGCGGAAAGCCTGTAGCTGCAATAGTCCTCGGCGTCTTTATAATTGCCACATCAATTGTCTTCGCCGCCCTGCTGCGGCGATACGCCGATGAAGGTTGGCGGTCATACGCATTGTGGGGTCTGGCAATTGTGATCATGGTTTGGCTATGCTTAGAAATCGGGAGTATTGTCAGGTATATCAGGGCGGTACGGGCTGAGGGTTCATACAAAACCTTGCATAGCGAGGTGTCCGCAGTGGTTCTGATGAATGAGGAATTCAATGGAATCCAATCATGGGATCTTCGCAACAGGACAGGGTTGGTCATTGGGCGCAGCAACGACGATTCAGACGTTGATATCGATTTATCTGATACTGAGTATTTTTCCCTGATAAGCAATGAGCACGCTGTTCTTAATTACACTGATACGGGTTGGATGCTCACAGATGCCGGTTCACAAAATGGCACGGCGCTGCTCAGGTCGGAGGCGCCGCAAAAATTATTGCTGGCTCCCGGTGAGCCGGTCCCGATCCGCATAGGTGATACTATTTATATCGCGGGAGAAACAATGCTAATGGTAAGGTAGAGCTACAAAAGAGGGGTGACATGGGATGAGAGATACGGGAAGCATGTTCAGGTGCAAGAATGGCCATGTATACCCTAAGCGGCTGGGGCGCACCTGCCCGTATTGCGGCATGATGGCAGACAGTGACGATGGCAGCACAAACGTACCGCGTAATGCGGGTGAAATAGAGTCCATGTTATTGTATGAAAAGATTTCGCCTGTATGCGGTTGGCTTGCTTGTATTGACGGGCCGAGGCAAGGCATGAGTTTTTCACTGCACAGCGGCAAGAATTTCATTGGAAGGGCCGATGATATGGACATTCGACTGCCGGGCGACGACGCAGTAGCGAGAAGCAATCATGCCGTTATAGCCTATGATCCGAAAAACAGAACATTTATGCTGTTGCCCGGCAGCTCGGAGGGTCTGGTTTACCTTAACGGTGAGGCCGTATATGAAGCTCGGAGGCTGACGGACATGGGGCTCATCAAACTGGGCCGCACCAGTTTGCTTTTTCGTCCGCTGTGCGGCGACAACTTTAATTGGGAACTGGACGAGGAATGATCGATGCCATATATCATTGTATGCGGGTGTGCGCTTATTGCACTGTTTATCCTGCGAATCGCTGTGGTGGGGCGCATTGAGCCGCTATCTGCCGTGGAAGTCGCTCACGCCCAAATCATCGGCCGGAGAGAAATTAACGCTGACATATTTGAGTGGGCAGTTAGACATGGTAATACACTGCTGATAATCGCCGATGGAATCGGTACCGGCACTCGCGGACGCACAGCGGCGCTGTCTGCAACAGACAGCATCGCAAGAACGTTTGAACTGCATGGGCTTCATGCGAATCCGGCGTATTTTTTTCGACAAGCGTTCAATAATGCTAATGGCGCCGTCCTTCGCTATGTTCCTGACGGCACAGCAGGGGCAAACGTATTATGCGCCTTTATATCTAGTGGGAAACTATGCTATGCCCTGGCGGGTAATTGTAAGTTGGCAGTGTTCCGGAAAGACTCGCTTTTACCGCTCAGTGAAGGGCAAACGCTTGATGTGTTGGCGCGCAACGCTTTCAAACGTCAGGAGATCAAGCGTGAGGACGCCAAGAAAGTGTATCATGAACGACAGGTATACAACTATGTTGGCAAGGATGACTTTAAGGAACTCGAAATGTTCGACGTCCCGGTGATACTCAAACCGGGTGATATACTTGTTTTAATGACCGACGGCGTTTACGAATTTTGCCCAATGCTGGATCTGGAAATTATCCTGCGTTCAAGGCAGACCTGCAAGCAAAAAGTTCAGGCTGTTATGGACATGTTATCTCAACGGGACGATCCACATCAGGATAACGCAACGATCGTGCTGGCAAAGGTCAACAGATCGTTCTAAAAATGAAAGATGATGAGATGCAAAAGATGAGATATTCAGGTAAGAATAAGCAACCAAACAGGAGGAGATAAAATGCGCAGGGAAAACTCGAAGTTCAACGCTGCGTTTGTCTCCTACGAAGGCAGCAAGCTATTTAACAACGATTATTACGGCGCAGCCGAATTGGAACGCTTTGCCTGTTATGTGATTGCCGACGGGCTGGAGTCGGGCGATATTGAGTCAAACAGCGCGAAACTGGCAGTGCAAGCCGCGATTTCCGCTTTTCATGAAAAACCGTCAATATCTGAAAGCGCCCTGAAGAGATATATACAAGCCGCAAACAAGGCACTAAAAGAAAACTCGGGCCACCAGAGCCTGCGTGCGTCCATCACTGTGGTAGTGACCGACTATCAAAAAATCCGGTATGCTTGGGCAGGTAATACAAGGTTTTACCTTTACCGCGCCGGGCGAATATTTAATGAGAGTTATGACCACTCCCTCTCCATGCAAATGGCAAACCGTGGGGAGTTGCCTCTCGATAAAATAGCGCGCCATGAGGAACGCGACAATCTGGCTGAGTATGCCGGCCAGCCCGAACCGTTTACCCCGCAGGTTTCGAGAAATATTAAGCTTCAAGACGGCGACATCTATATGCTGCTCACGCGCGGCATTTGGGAACAGTGCGACCCGGGCGACATACGGGCGGCATTGGACAGTGCAGAAAATCACCCTTATCTGGCGTTGGAGTATTTGGAGCGGCTGCTGCTTGATCCGCATCCCAACGAAATTGACAATTACACCGCTGCAGTTGTCTTTGTTGACAAGGTGTTCGTTGACCCGAACAAGGGCAAAAAACTCAAACGAATCCTAATGATTGCAATACCAATAGTCGTTGTCATTGTTGTCGTCATTGTAGTGTTGGTTGTAATGAACAATAGAAAAAACACAAAAATCGATAATATGAACACGGCATTTATAAGCGCCGTCGAGTATATCGGAGATAACAATTACCCTCGCGCGAGCAGCGACCTGACCACTGCCCTGCGATTGGCCGAAGATGTTAAAGACAGGGAGTTTCTTGCTATGGCGGACGCCTACCAGAAGCTTGTTGACGCTATTATCAACGCTGACGACCTGTTCGCCGCCGGTGACTATGAAGGAGCGCAGGAAGCCTATCTAACGGCAATGGATCGTTCAAGGTTTACTGATAATTTCGGACAAACCTATGTACAACGCAGATTGACTTCTGCAGCCGGATTTCTTACCGTCCGCGACCTTATTGTCCAAGGCGACGCATTAGCGGTCAATGGGAACCACACACTCGCTGAGGGAAAATACCTTGATGCACGGCGATTGGCTACCGGGATCAATGATGTTGATGGCAGACGGCTTGCAATGGAAGCATTGCAAAAAGTATACGAAGCGTTTGACAGGA
>Ga0082212_10009256_pt1 | contig 12718 bp, 6 predicted proteins | sample TergutNt197P3_FD_71548 | JGI IMG/M metagenome (GOLD analysis project Ga0082212, IMG submission 71548) | Neocapritermes taracua P3 segment gut microbial communities from Petit-Saut dam, French Guiana - Nt197 P3 | ecosystem: Host-associated > Arthropoda: Insects > Digestive system > Gut ... | reverse complement strand
TCACATATCCAATATGGCCCTTGGGAGTCTCTTCGCTTGGCATCAAGTTCTTTTACCGTCCACCGGCCAAATTTACAGCCTGTAAGATCAACTGTTCTTTTGCTCGTTAGCTCGCGTTTCAGGCACCCACAAGATTGAGAGGTTCCATTTCTTAGCGTGCTACTCGACACGGATTTTATATTTCCACACTCGCACTCACATGTCCAATACAATACCCTATGAGATTTGCTTTGAGATTCTTTATTGCTTCGTTCTATATCAAGTTCTTTTACAGTCCACCGGCCAAATTTATGGCCCGTAAGATCAACCATTCTCTTTTTCATTGCCTCGCGTCGCAGGCACCCGCAAGATTGAGTTCTCCCCTTTTTTAGCGAATCACCCGCCACAGATTTTATAGTTCCGCACTCGCACTCACAGATCCAATACCATACCGAGCGAGTGTTGTTTTGAGATTTTTTGCTTCTCTCTGTATCAAGTTCTTTTACAGTCCACCGGCCAAATTTACGGCCCGTAAGGTCAATCATTTCGCTCATTATTATCTAACACCACCGTTCATAATCCACTATTTACTCGTTATTGCGAGCCACAGCCTGCTCCCGCAGGGCATTTTGAAAACCAGGAACGTATGTTCCGTTAACCTAGGGTTCGGCATGAAGTTTTGGCGTCAAACTTTCGTAATCGCGCTTGGAATGCTCTGTAAACTTTATTTCCACAATTTTCATGGACTGTTTTCATCCAGATCGCATATACTATAGTTAAAATTATTCTTCTAATAATTATCATAACTATTGTTATAATAATTATTGATATTTTGCTTCACGCATAATATACTATATTTAACAAAATGGCAAAGGAGGCTCTGTCATGCAAATTTCCATAGACGCTATTATCCCAATCACCGATGCTACCAAGCATTTTAAGGACGCTTGTGAGAAAACCAAAACGCTGGGCACGACCTTTATTTTCAAGAATAATCGCCCCGACATTGTGATGATGGATATCACTAGTTATGAGCGTTTTATGTCTGTGCTAGATAATATGGATCATTTGGAGATTGCCGCAATGGTGGAGAACCGCAAACGCGCCGACACCGGCAAGCGGTATTCTTTCGACGAGGTTGTGAAATAAGGCGACTGCATGGCTTAATTATATCATCCTGTTGACATGATTATGATACCATAGCGTAATTATATCATTTTGTTGCCATTATTATGGTACCATGGCTTAATTATGTCATTTTACTCCTCTTATTATGATATCATATCTGACTATCGCTTCATCATCCTGCTCTCGTTAAATTTTGCAATGACAGGCTCAAACAATAACTCCTCCATTTCCTGGCGACATTTTACGGCATCATTAAAAAGTTTATGTTCTTTGTAGTATGTCTTTCCGCGTAATGTAATTGTTGCAATCCATTTTTTTGTGATCTTGTTGAAACAGACACCACAGACGCCAGAGGTGTTGTCGCTACGTGTTTTTTTATTGCGGATATAGATAATATTTGTTCCATCATACATATAAGGCTCAATTATTTTGTGTAATTTTTTTCGATATTCAATATCTTTGCACCCACAAGATCTAGATTCCCCATATTTTAGCGAATTACCTGCTACAGATCTTATAGTTCCACACTCACACTCACATATCCAATACAATACCTTGCGAGGGTTGTCTGGAGATTTTTTGCTTCGTTCTATATCAAATTCTTTTACTGTCCACCGGCCATATTTACGGCCCGTAAGATCAACCATTTTTGTCATTATCAGAACACCACCATTCATAAGATACTATTTCAAATTCCACTACTTCCATATGCCGCAATGCGCAAATCTGATAGACTCTTTAATACTGTTCGCCTGCTTGGGGCTCTTCTTGAGGTGTTTAGCCGCCTGCAATTGCGAGGCTTTATTTGATGTTATCAAATGTCAGTATACTCTGTTCCCTGGTGTATATTCCTTTGGGATCAAAGTTATTATTGCCAACGCCGCTCATGATCCCGTTCGCACGGCAAAAATCTATACCTTCTACTGCCCAACTTGAGGCGCTGCCTATATCCGCAAAGCTAGCGGGCGGAGAACCTTCTGTATCGATGCCTATTACTTTGCACGTATTTTGTATCATGGTGGCCGCCTGTTCGCGGGTGAATTGGCCGCCGCCCGTAAATTGGTTATTACCCGTGCCGCTTGTTATACCGAGGGCAAAAGCGGCTAAAATATCGGGGTCGCTGGTGTCGTTAAATGCACTAGAGTCGCGGGAAACGCCTTTTTCCGCCAAAACATCGTCTATTACTTGTCCGGTCTTGTATTCTACAAACTTAACCGCCATGCGGCAGAACTCCGCACGGGTGATAACGCTCTTGTAGCTGCTCTGTATATCCGCCGGAACAAAACCTTTTGCTATGGCGCTTACGATACCGTCAAGCGCCCATGTGCTGGCGCTGTCGAGCGGGTCGGAGAAGAATTCGGCAAGAGCAATAAAGCCCCATTTGCCGTCAAGCACCACCCACGCCATGCCTCCGGAAAAATCTTCCGCATCATCATACTTTAACGGCACAATCTCTCTACCGGTTTTGTCAATAAAACCGCATTTACCATTCAGCTTTACCTTTGCCAAACCTTCGGAGAATTTTATATCATAGTACATATCATCCATAGGCCAAGTAAAATCATATACATCATATATTAGCGGTACTACCTCTTGGCCGGTTTTATCAATAAAGCCAAATTTGCCGTTATAAACATTATAACCACGATATTCCCATTTACCTACGCTGACCGCCGCCATACCTTCGGAGAAGTTCAACGCAAAATTATACTTTGGCAGCACAATCTCTTTGCCAGTTTTGTCTATAAAACCAAATTTGCCGTTTCCCCAATCGCCAACAAAGACCACCGCCATGTCTTCGGAGAGATCTCCCACCTGATCATACTTAGGTGGCACAATTTCTTGGCCGGCTATATTGATTATGCCACATTTACCGTCAAGCTCTACACAAATTATGCCTTCGGAGAAACCCCACATTTGATCATACTTAGGTGGAACAATCTCCTTGCCGGTTTTATCGATTATACCGATTTTACCATTGAGTTGAACCGGAGTTATACCTTTGAAAAAATTGCTTACCCAATCATACTTTGGAGGCACAATCTCCTTACCGGTTTTGTCTATAAAACCCCATTTTCCGGTTTCATAATCACCAACACGAACTGCAGCCATGCCTTCGGTAAAATCTTCCACACCATCATATTTAGGCGAAACGACCTCTATGTATCCAGCTTCCGCCGCTTGCGCCATTGCGACGGGCAAAGTCAGTGCGCCTAATGCCAGCGCCAAAATGCCCACGGTAACAGCCCTAAGTTTAATATTTGCCATGCTTCATTATTCCCCCTATTTTTTGTGATACCGTATGTGCCACCGTATACGCCTCGCATATGCCACCATATATGGTGGCGCCATCCTTATCATGCAACGGGCAGCTTGCTTAGGTGGCGTTTGCTACAGCACTACACTTTCCTAATCGCTATATTCTTCTATAGTTAAACTATATATCAAAAATTTCCTTAAATTCCTCAATTGTTTTTTTCCCGCCTTCAAGAGTATAGGCACCAAATTCAATTTCTGCCTGATTGTTGCTAATTTTTCTAATATAACCGTCTGCATAGTATTCATATGGCCAACTTTCAAAACGGTCAGTTTTAATCAAAAAATAAAATTTTATACGAGGTTCAACATTACTATGATTTTTTAATAAATCATAGTAAGTAACACATAGATTTTTTACTATATCCAACGCTTCTTCCTGAGCATATTGCTCCACCTTTATATCGAAACTATAAATTATATATTCGGCCTCGAATTTTTTCAGTAATTCTTCGTTGGTATAGCTAGGTTCATAAACCTCGTGAAAATTTGTAATACTTGCTTTCATGGAAATTTCCACATTAGAGGGCAGCTGCGGTAGTGAATTAATAAATCGTTCTGCCAATTTTTCTTCAAATTGATTAGTTTCAATGACTACACTTGAAAACGTATCACTCAAAGTACCGTTTTCTAAGCTTAGCGTAACTTCAAAATCATTTTCCATTAACGAGGTAGATATTATACAAGACAATTCCGGCAGTCTATTGCCGAAAATATCACCTCGGCCGAGTCTCGCGGAAACTATCTGCATATTGTTGAATTTTTCTTCCCCAAATTTTTCAATCAAATAGGAATTCACCATTTCGGTTCCTGTTACTATTAATTCTCGTCTTCTAATTTCCACGGTTGATACTGAAACTATAACAATCGCTGCTATTACAAGTAGAAATATTGAAAATTTTTTAGCTAGTTTTCTGTCTCGCTTAACTACTAGATAAATAAATAGATAAATAACTTGATATATAAGGCATATTGGAAATATTGGTATTATTGTAAATCTAATTCCTTCCCAAAGTAAAACCTGAAATATTGCATCAAGCCCATATGCTGTATATGTTTCTAAAAACCCCGCTGATGCATAACCAAATATTGCGCAACATATGGCATATATTATTAATAATGCATATGGAATAAGTGATATTTTAAAAATTAATGTTGCTTTATCTTGTTTAGGCGCTTCTCGTATATCATCTTTATCAACCAGCTCTTCTTTATGTTTAATATCATGCGTCTCTGCCGTAGTTTCACTTGCAAAAACACGATCTTCTTCAGATACCTTGCAGTCTATGCTGCAGGGTTGTTCATTTGGTTTTTCTTTCATAATTACAAAACCCCTCTTGCTTTATTTGAAATATACAGTCGAATATTCCATGAACAAATATTCACGCAATTGTACCGTTATCTTATTTGCCCCATTCGAAGAATTACGGTTTTTGACAAAACCTAACAAATATTATTCTCCATTTCTTATCAAGTACCTTTTAAAGCGGAGGGGGCGCTTTATCCCCCTCCGCTTTATAATGAGTTATTTGAAATTACTTGCAGTAAATTTTGTAGCAAGCAGATAATAGCTTTGAGGAAGGTGCGGGTCTTCAATACCGAATACCTTTCCCCATATCATGCCCCATTTTGCTGGTTCGTATCTGCCTGCGATATTATCGAATACAAAGTTACCCACAGCAACCTCTTTCTTCTTAGTATTATTAATATCGGGGGCCCCTGATACTGACGCAAGCAATTGCATAAGGTAAGCCGGGGTTTGGCACACCGTGAAATCCGTGGCTGATACTAACGTAATTTCCACGTATTTCTGCGCACGTAATGGAATGTTCTTAATCGCGGCATCGCGATGAAATGTTGATATTTCGTGAACTCTTATGGTTATTTTGTTATTAGAACCATCGCCGTGACAACTGCAGGTATACTTATAGAGGTCGTCACGAGTAGTTGCGACAGCGGCTACAGTGTTGGCCATGTCTGTTACGCCGCTATAAGAATTATAGCCCCTACCCATCAGTGCATCCCACATTTCTTTGTAAAGATAGCCTTTTGAAAAAGCAGCAGCATATGTGTACTCAGCCTTTATGCTTTCTTCAAGCGTTCTTCCATATCTTTTGAATTTCCACTGCGGTACCATAGTTACGAAATCATCTTCGTTTACGATATTAAATATTGTTCTGTAGTTTAACGCAGTAGACGCGGTGGTACAATTTGGTGTGGCAAAAGCATAAGTGAAAGAATAAAATCCCGCACGGTCTTCAAAATGTGCACCAACAATATTGGCAATCGCTGCGCCGCGTGAGTGGCCCGTAATCCAAATCACTTTTTCCGCTTCTGCTCCGGGCTGAAATTTTACTTCGCCCAAATATTCGTTAATTTTGGCAATGGCTCTGTTAGCAGCAACATCAAACCCCTTATGGTTGTCTAGATTTTGCCAATCTGGATGTTGTTGACCGATCCTGGCATAATATTCGGCTGTATTGGCGCCAACATCGGAATTGCTTGACCATTCTTCAATAGTGCCGTTCGTCCCCCTAAAAACCACCGCGATAATTTCCTTTTTCTTGCCGCCGTACTCTACATAGCGATGCCCAATGGCAAATTGCGTCTTGTCGTCAGTGTCAATGCTATTGGGACTGCTTATTTCATATGACCTTGTGTCATACATTCCAAATGTCTCCAGCAAGCCAACGGTTTTATCACCTTTTCTATCAACACCACTTGTTATCTCTAAATATCTGTAATTGTCGCGTCTAAGGGCTTCATCTCCGTATATATCAAACGAAAAAAGAGATGAAAGAATACTTAACCTCCGATTATATACTTGGTTGCTCCCAAAAAAGTCACGATAATCAACAGTAAACTCTACTTTCCCATAGTTAGAGCCTACTTTGTCGCCAACCATCCTGCCTGTAAATTTATTATTATTTGGATACAGGTCAGGTGTAACTATCCTTCCGTAGTCTAAAAACCCGTCAGGAATCCCATCGAAATCCGTATCCGGTAAAACAGGGTTTGATGTATTATTCCAAACGAGTATCCCTGTTTTCCCCGTATAGACCGGCGCAGCATAGCTGGTTGCGGCATAGCTCGTTGCTTCAGAGCCTGCCGTAGTTGAGCTCTCTGCGGCTATTATGGCATGTCTGCCAAGCAGCATCATGATGTATGGCGTTAGATCCACCATTTTGCTCGTTCCCAACTCCACGGCATCCGATAGCCCGTCTTTATCTGTGTCGTTAAACGCCGCGTTTGCGAGTTTGTCGCTAAGTTGGACGATGGTATAATCCTTAAGGATGACCAGCTCGTCATCAATATCCGCCGCCGCAAGGCCCCTAAGCTGCGGGTAATCGTACCCGGGCACCATCTCCCACACGTTTTCGAAATCCCAGCCTAGGGCGGCGTAGGTTGATTGGCTGCGGGCTTCGGATGGGGTTATGAGACGGGTGGCATCGTTTTCAGCATTGCCGGAGATGCCGGAGAGGGCGAGGTTGTTGGTGTTGGTAGCGCCAGAGCCAATCAAATAGGCTCGGAAGTTATTTAAAGAGGTTATCGTGCTTGAAAGGACAACGCAAGCTCTGGTTGATGAGTAGCTCCCGTGGATCCCTCCAACAATACGAGCAGAAACATTCCCTGTATTATAACAATTGGCGATAGAGATAGGGTTAGCGACGATGGTTGTGCCAAAAATTCCACCAGCTTCATAAGTGGAAGAAGAAACACTTCCTGTGTTATAGCAATCGGAGATAGCGATAGAGGGGCCGTTGAAGGCTGCGCCGCAAATCCCCCCTGCATAAGAAGTGGCAAAAATATTTCCTGTATTGCAACTAAAAGAAATAGTAGCGCTAGTGCCGAAGCTGGAGTTGGAGCTGTAACCGCATATTCCCCCAGCATACGAAGCAGAAATATCTCCTGCATTATAGCAATTAGATATATCAATGCTTAAGGCATAACTGCATATTCCCCCAGCTTCAGAATTAGATAAAGTAGAAGAAATATCCCCTGCATTATAGCAATTATTAATACTATTTAAACCGTAACCGTATATCCCCCCAGCTCCATAAGCAGAAATATCCCCTGCATTATAACAACTGGAGATTAGAACATATCCGCGACCGCATATCCCTCCAGCATAATATAAAGTAGAAGAAATATCCCCCGCATTATAGCAATTAGATATATCAGCGTCGCTGTCGCCGGTAGCGTAACCGCATATCCCTCCAGCGTAATCTCTTGAATTAGACGAATTAGAAGAAATACCCCCTATATTATAGCAATTAGATATAGAATTCGCGTCCCAGAAGTAACCGCATATCCCCCCAGCATAAGCGTACCAATCCGGTGAATTAGAAGAAATATCCCCTGCATTATAACAACTGGAGATCAAAACAGAGTTTGAGCTGTAACCGCATATTCCCCCAGCATACGAAGCAGAAATATCTCCTATATTATAGCAATTATGGATGGAGATGGAGTCACCACCACTAAGGGAGCCAGCGCTGGAACCACATATACCTCCAGCATAAGCGCTTGATTCAGGTGAAATATCTATATGTAAGTCTTCCAGCCCTACATTCTTGATTGTAGTGCCACCCCAATTATCGCTAACGTGACCAAACAGCCCAGCATCCTGTATATCGCCTGTTATAGTCAAGTTTTTTATCACATGACCCTGCCCATCAAAAGTGCCATAGAAATCAATCGGCACCCACTCCGCTCTGCCCAGGTCTATATCGTTTACAAGGTGGTACTTGCCACTAAGGTTGTTTTCTATCGCCTCCAATTCTGCCCTGGTGGAAATAGGTATTGAACCCGCAACAGGTGCTTCAATCGGCGCGAGGAACTTGCCGTTTGGTCCGTAGCCTTCGCCGGCCTGTGTTTTTTCGGCCATATCAATAAGGCTGTAAAGCTCCGGCGAGTTTTGGGCGATTATTGCGTCCAGCGGCGACGGTATAGCGGCGGTTGATGCGGATTGGGTGGCGGTTATGCCTGTATCAAAGGCGGAAAATGTGGCTGCTTGCGGTGCTATGGGTTCAAGGTTGGCAAAAACGTCGATGCCTACCCGCTTCAAAAATTCATCCAGGTCAATAACAAAGTACATGCCGTTACCGGTGATTTCCCCGGAAATTATTTTTCCGCCTTCATCCAGCGCGGTATTAATCATCTCAAAACCGTCTTCTCCATAGGAGGCTATTACCAGGTTCCTAACATCTCCCGTATATGCCTGATCATAGTCAAACGAAAGTGTCAGCGGCAATTCATACGAGGTGTAGGCGTTTATAACATCGCTTAGCACCGTGGGGTTGTCGTCAAAAATATAACTGGTATCCTTCTCCAGAAAAACACGCCGGGAAATGTCACCGGGCACATTGCCGGCAATTGAGGGAACTAGCCAATTCTCACTATCCAGTAAAGCATCGTCTATAGCAGTATCTTCGGCAACCTGATTGAACCTTCTCTCGCCGTCAGGGGTTACGCCGTCTGTTTTGGGGTTCTTGGGATCCAGGCCCAGTTTTATTTCCTCGCCGTCTAATAGACCGTCACCGTCGGTGTCCGGGTTCAAGGGGTCTGTTCCGTAGATGTTGACCTCGTCCCCATCGCTCAGCCCGTCGCCGTCCGTATCAGCAATATCGGGGCGGGTGCCTAAAAGATATTCCTGCAAATTTGTTAAACCGTCGCCGTCTAAATCTTCATCCGCGTCCGATATACCGTTGCCATCCGTATCCACCAGCAAGGGGTCGGTATGCGTAAAATAAATCTCATACCCGTCCGGCAGGCCGTCGCCGTCGGTATCGGCATTGTACGGGTCAGTGCCAATGAGGCGTTCCAGATAATCCGGAAGGCCGTCGCCATCGCTGTCAAGATAAATGGATTCAAAGGTGGCGGTAACCGTTGTGTTTTGGGCGGGCATGAGAAATGCTGTTTCGGCTAGGCGCGCTTCACCGAACATGCCGCCGTGGGAGGTTTCCCAAGCTACAAAAACATAGTCTTCGTCCGGTTCGGCCATTAAATCGATGATCGTGTCGGCCGTATAGCTGCCGCTGGCTTCGCTATTGACTGTTCCGCCAGCCCCGCCAACGATCGTTAGCGTAAAGGTTTCCTCATCATCTGTTTCCTCGCCGAAATGATCCGCAAAAATTTGACGGGGAAGTGCTTGCGCGTTCAGTGAGTCGTGGCCGGCTTGTCCATAAAAGTTATCTCCCCAGGCCCAGACGCTGCCGTTAGCTTGCAGGGCCAAACTATGATAATGCCCGCTGCCAATTTGCCTTATACCGCTAAGGCCGTTTGTCTGAACCGGTGTATGGCTTTGGGCTGCCGTGCCGTCTCCCAACTGGCCATAATCATTAGACCCAAAGGCCCACAACGTGCCGTCCTCTTTAGCGGCCAGACTATGTTGCATGCCCGCCGCAATTTGCGTTATCCCACTAAGGCTATTTATCTGAACCGGCGTATCCCGTTGGGTGGTCGTGCCATCGCCCAGCTGGCCGGAAACATTGTATCCCCAAGCCCATAGCGTGCCGTCAGTCTTCACCGCTAAGCTATGCAGATAACCGGCGGCAATTTGGGTTACGCCGCTTAAGCCGCTGGCCTGTACCGGCGTATTCCTGTCGATAGAGGTTCCGTCGCCCAATTGTCCATAGTAATTATGTCCCCAGCCCCAGACGCTGCCATCGGCTTTTAGCGCTAAGCTATGCAGGTGACCGGCGGCAATTTGCGTTATTTCGCCCAAATCGCTTACCGCTACCGGCGTATTTCTATTCACGGTTGTGCCGTCTCCCAATTGGCCATAGGCATTATATCCCCAGCCCCAGACGCTGCCGTCCGCTTTTAATGCCAGGCTGTGATTGTTGCCGGCGGCAATTTGCGTTACCTCGCCCAGGCCGCTTACCTGTACCGGCGTATTCCTCTGGGTCATCGTGCCGTCGCCCAATTGACCATAGGAATTAGACCCCCAGGCCCACACACTTCCGTCCGCTTTTAGCGCCAGGCTATGGCTGTTGCCGGCGGCAATTTGCGTTATCTCGCTCAAACCGCTGGCCTGTACAGGATCCCCACCAAGCGTGACGCCATAGTTCGTTGTGCCATTGCCCATTTGCCCGTTAGCGTTGTGACCCCAACTCCATACCGAGCCGTCGCTGCATAAGGCCACACTGTGCGAGGAACCGCCCGCGACCTGTAGCACACTCTTTACCGCGTCAACTTCCCCTGTCAGTGCGGAGACAGGGCTTACCGATAGCATTACCATTACCGTTACCGCCAAAATCGCTAAACATCCCAACTTTTTCATGTTCTTTAATCCTCCATTTTTTCTTTTTTGTATAAAAAACGAAACTACCTACTTCAGGCCTTTAGCTTGCCCGTTAGGCCTGTTACGTGCTCTTATCATTGATGCTTCCTCCCTTCCTGCATAATAAAAAAGATTCGACAATTATTACAAATTTCGACAATGCCTCATTACAGGCCATTCGGCCAGGGATATCCCTGACCGAAAGCAAAACGCGCTTTTATGTTCTTTTTGTCCTCTTTTACTTCATGTAATGTAAAATATAATGAGGTGATCGCCATCCTTCGTACTGCCGCGGCGGGCTGTTACTTTCAATGGTACCGCCCCTGCCCGGTGGCAATACACGCCGGGCAGGGCTTTCCCACCGAGGAATAATAAAACGGCGCAGGAAAATTTATTTTTCCCACACCGCATATAACCAGCCCGCATATATAAATCATAATGTTACGCTTGCTTAAAGCTTGCGCGCGCATTATAATATATAGGGGACAGCTTATGCTGTCTTGTGTGAGATGGGTCGTCATCCCGCATTAGGCTTCGGGAGTGTTCCCGCACTCCCAAGCCCCCGTTTATATAGAATCCTCGTACAGCTTGAATTCCCATTATGTGTCAGTGGGAATACAAGTTATAATAGTATTGTACCTTACTTTAGCGAAGATTTCAAGGATTTTTACTAAACAATCAAAACAAAAACCAAGAAACAACATGGATAAGAGGCTTTTGTGTGAAAAAGGAAATCATATACTGTTAATAATAATGAATGTTTAACCGCCGCTTTTTCTTAAAAGAAGTTAATTTTTTAGGGCCTGCCAGTATATTTTTATCTACAAATATAAATCCCTCACATTTGGCCTTAAGGCTCCATTTTATAAGTGAAATCTCGCCATTTACAATTTCAATGCCGGTTATACCTCTAGGATGAACAGATGAGCCGGCATTAAAATATGGCGCTTTTCTAGGATTGGGAAATGTCGGCCTATGAGTATGACCTGCAATTAAAATTTGATTGTTCTTCTCAACCCAATGTATTAATTTTTTGTCAACTTTATTTTGTTTTTTAACATTTTTTGCCGGGCTTACCGGATTTTTTACGCCAAGTAATTCTAAATGCCTCCAAAGGTATCTAACTAAAATTTCGGATATCCCCCAAATATTATAATTTAAAAAATCAGCTTGATGCCCGTGTACCAAAAACAGCCTAACGTTTTCGCATGCATAGTTAAGAACAATCCCCTCATGAACTTCTATATGTTCAAATAACGGAAAATGCTTATGTGTGTCTTTATCAAAAAATGAATAAAATTTCTGTATGATATTTGCCTCTTGTTTCCGTATATCATGATTTCCAAGCATCATATATAGCCTGTTTTCCCGGTAAAACTGTGATAAAATTTTAAAAGTATCAAGATGCTCTTTTATGATGATTTTTGGTTTTTTATATTTCCATAAATCATCTCCATCTCCAATTTCAATATATGTATATCCTTCGTTAAAATATTTTACAAGCGCCGCATCATAAATGAGTTGATTATCAGCAAAATCATCTGACCAACTTCCATCCCCTCTATGACAATCACTCATTAAAATAATTTTTGATGAATCATCAAAGGGAATTTCTTGCGCATTATGAAATATATTGTCCAAGCGTTTTTCAACGAACATAGCTACACCTCATAAATATATTATGAAATAAAGGCTTACTATTTACGCACGCTACTATATTGACTACGACATCTGTGCTCCGGTTCATTCATACAATCGTCATCTTCTTCGCAAAACGTATTTTCATCTGGCAAAGAAGCAAGGATATCCCCAGATCCATATAGGGAATATATTCCCATGTTCATTATCTTCTTTGTTAATTTTGCATCTATGTTTTTTAGTACAGCCAGCTTTTGCAGTGTATTGCCTGGTATATCTTCTGTTGCTTTTTGATAAATTTTGCAGTATAGCTTCGTATACCAACGGGTATACCATCCAAATAGTTTTCTAAGCAATGACTGATGTGTTTTG
>Ga0082212_10009255_pt1 | contig 12720 bp, 14 predicted proteins | sample TergutNt197P3_FD_71548 | JGI IMG/M metagenome (GOLD analysis project Ga0082212, IMG submission 71548) | Neocapritermes taracua P3 segment gut microbial communities from Petit-Saut dam, French Guiana - Nt197 P3 | ecosystem: Host-associated > Arthropoda: Insects > Digestive system > Gut ... | reverse complement strand
CCTTTTCATGACTGATTATTTAGAATGATGTATAAAATTGGTGCGAAAGATACTATAAATAGTTGATATATGATACAAAAATTCTTGTTTATTTCATATCACGTTTGCATCATCAGCGAACTGCGAGAAACAATGACGAAAACGACAATTTGAACGGCACAGCCCTCACCGAAGGAACCCCCAAAACCTCATTCATTCAGTCCGCGGTTACGGAGCAGGGCGTCGATACCGGGTTCAGCGCCGCGGAAGTTTTTGTACATTTCCATGGCGTCCTGTATGCCGCCCGGTTCGAGGATGTTCCTGCGAAAAGACGTTGCTGTGGTTTTATCGAAAATATCACCCGTTTCCAAAAACGCTTCGTAAGCATCGGAGTCAAGCACTTCTGCCCAGATGTAGCTGTAATAGCCGGCCGTGTACCCTCCGCCCATGGTATGATTGAAATAGGTGCTGCGGTAACGGGGCGGTATCTGGCGGATCAGTCCGATTTTGTCCATTGATTGCTTTTCAAAAGCAGGTATATCCAAGCCTTTGGCGTCGGTGAGGATGTGATAATCCATATCAAGATACGAGGCAGCCAGATATTCGGTTGTAGCAAAGCCTTGTCCGTACTTGCCGCCATTTTCCATTTTTTCGATTAATTCGTCCGCTATTACCTCACCGGTTTGATAATGTCTGGCATATACTTTCAGTACTTCGGGTTCGAAAGCCCAGTGTTCCATGATTTGTGAAGGAAGTTCCACAAAATCGCGCGGCACGCCCGATGTTCCGTAATAAGTTACATTTTTGAAAAGGTTATGCAACGCATGACCAAACTCATGGAAAAAAGTTTCTGTTTCGTCGGGGCTGAGCAGCGCCGGAGCATTGCCCGACGGACGGGTAAAGTTACATACAATCGTGGTAACGGGCGCTACACGCCTGCCTTTTGCATCGACAGTCTGCGAGCGGTACGAACCGCACCATGCGCCACCGCGTTTTCCGGGACGCGGGAAAAAATCCATGTAAAGAATACCGAGCAATGTGCCGTCGGCGTCTTTACATTCAAAAGTCACCACCTCTTCGTGATATTTGGGCAGGTGGGGCAGTTCGGTAAAGGTGATGCCGTAAAGCCGGTTACACACGTAGAAAATTCCATCACGCACGTTTTCGAGTTGAAAATACGGGCGCAGGGTTCCTTCGTCGAGGTCGAACCTGTTTTTCATCACTTTCTCATTGTAGTAGCGCCAATCCCATGCCTCAAGTTTAAATTGGGGCGATTGTGCGTTGATCAATGCCTGCATGTCGGCAGCTTCTTCTTTTGCTTTTTTTATAGCCGGCGCCCAGAGCTGATCGAGCAGTTGATATACATTCTGTGGGATTTTTGCCATACGGTCATCAAGTACATAATCTGCAAAACATATATAACCCAGCAAGTTGGCCTTTTCAAGACGTTTGGCTACCAATTTGGCTACCACATCCTTGCTGTCTTTTTCGTTGTTATTGTTTCCGCGATTGAGGTAAGCTTCGAGTATTTCCCTGCGAAGCAGCCGTTCATCAGCAAATTGCAGGAATGGCATCACGCTGGGGTTGTGCAGCGTGAATATCCAGCCATCTTTACCGGCACTTTTTGCAGCATCGGCGGCGGCTTCCACTAATGTTTGCGGCAATCCTTTCAGTTTGCCCCGATCGGTGATATGCAGATGAAAATCATTGGTTTCGGCGAGCATGTTTTGTCCGAAAGTGAGTTGCAGCATCGAAATTTTCTCGTTCAATGCGCGAAGTTTTTCCTGATCTTCAGTCGGGAGGTTGGCGCCGCTGCGTACAAAACGTTTGTAGGTTTCTTCAGCCAACTTCTTCTGTTCGGGGTTCAGACGGGCTGTTTCGCGTTGTTCGTATACTTCCTTTACTTTGGCAAACAAAGGCATGTTCAGATAAATATTATCGCTGTGTTTACTCATCATCGGCGTGATTTCCCTATCGATGGCCTGCAGCGAATCGGTAGTATTGGCGCTGTTGATTCCACTGAATACAGGGTAAACATTTCGCAGTATGCTGCCGCTACGGTCAAGCGCCACAATAACATTTTCGAAATCGGGCTTTTTCCCGGATTTTACTATTGCTTCGATTTCATCTAATTGTTGCCGGATACCCGCTTCGAAAGCCGGAATGTAATCGGAAATTTTGATCTGATCGAATGGCGGAACTCCGTAAGGAGTAGTATACTCATTCAGAAAAGGGTTCATATTGGTTGATTTTGATGATGGATTTGAACACGAACAAAGAACACATCCTGCTGCAAATAAGACAGATATTAAGTTTTTCATTACTTTTTTTTAATAAAATTATATCATGCAAATATAATTGAAAATAGGAAATTGAGCAGTAAAATTTGTTTTTTGCAGATATTGTTAATACTTTTGGGATTTGAAAAATTCAAACACCAAGTTCAACTTAATAATTATATAATTTATTGATATGGCAAAGCTTAATGAATCCGAACAACAGCAAATATTGCACAATACGATCACCAATGGGACTGAAATTATCGGTGATATCAATTCACCCGGCGACCTTAGGCTGGATGGTTTTTTAAAAGGTAACCTCAATATCAAGGGGAGAGTAGTGATCGGCAAAACCGGAAAAGTAGTCGGTACCATTACCTGCAAAAATGCAGAAATAAGCGGTTCAGTGGAAGGCAAAATTTTTGTTAGCGAGTTACTGTCGCTTACCGAATCGGCCAATGTAAAGGGAGATATTATCATTAACAAACTGAATATCCAACCCGGTTGCAAATTTACAGGAACCTGTTCAATGGATGGAAACACGGCAAACAATGAAACCATCATCACCGGAAAACCGAAAACAGTTTAACGCCTACGCAAAATATTCGAACCTTGCCATACAAATGGTGGTGATTATCGCCGGCGGAATGTATGGCGGCTTTCGTCTTGATAAATATCTCGGATGGAAATTTCCTGTTTTTACGGTCGTTTTATCGCTATTGAGCGTAAGCGCTGCAATTTGGTATGCAGTAAAAGATCTGTTGAAATGAAATCATTCAGGATGCAAGCCCGAAAGAGATTTATACAATGATCTGCCGATCAACATTGTCATTCAACTTATAGGTTCTTTTATGTTTTGATACTGGCTCGCCAATAATTTCTATTTTATCAGGATCAGCCACGCCATAACCGGCTTGGGCACAATAACTCAGATAGGCTATTTTTGCAAAATCTATTCCCATCAGTTCAATTGCAGTGCGGTCGGTGGCAAGCCAGTCAAGTCCGGCCAGGCATATACGATGGTCGACAGGCGTTCCGTAATTAGGTCCGTTTCCTTCCATACCTTCAAATCCGTCAATAATTGCAAGATCGGGATGCAATATTTGCGATAATACAAACAGATTGTAATTTGTTCCTTTTATTCCGCTACCATGTACTATAGGTTTGTCATTCACCATGCCCGGCTTGTGGTACTTGGGTCCCCATCCACCTCCTATATCTTTAACGGGCGCCCCAAATACAATATTTTTTAATGACAGGGTAGCGATAACTCTGTCATGAGTTTTCATCTTGGCAACGGATACCACATAAGAGTCTTTATCCAGCAGCAGGGACGAAAACCGTACCGGATGAGGCTTTAAGTCTTTCTCATCCGCAACGTATAATTTTTCAACCGGCTGGCTGTCCAGATCGACCAGCTTTACGGGATATTTTGCAGCGAGCCGCATATAACCGTAGTTACTGAAACCGTCCAGGGTTGGACCGTTTGCAGCCGATTCAGCAATAACGATGTTTTGGGTGATACCGATTGATTTTAAAAATTCCAGAATCCCTTCAAGCGTATCTGCATGGGTTGCGGCCAATTGCCTGTCAATTATTACATTGTTTGGCTTGAGGATGACCCTGCGGTTACCTATGCCTCTTTTAATCTGCTCTGAAAACGGTTGTAAAGCACGAAAAACCAAATCGGCTCTATGATTGCCTGTTGTAAGGGCTACTTTCGAAAGCGACTGATGGCTTGTAGCCGGAGAAGCGTGTATATGAGCAGGATGAATAAATGCACATCCAACGCCTCCGATAAGAGAGGTTTTTAAAAAATTGCGTCTGTTAAAATTCATTGGTAAATGATAAAAAAAAGCAAAAGTACAATTTTATTTGTCAATTGTAAAATTTTTTTTACAATGGAAATATCAATTAAAAAATATTGCAATTAAATCTCTGCGTGACTCTGTGTCTTCTCCGTGTAACTCTGTGTAACAAGAATAATTACACAGAGAACCACAGAGTTTACACAGAGTTACGCAGAGATTTTCAATATCTTTTAATTCGTAATTTATAATTCGTAATTCATAATTACTGATTCGCTCTCAGCGCCTCTACCGGCTGTACTTTTGCCGCCTGCCGTGCAGGATACCACGCGCTGAACGCCGCAAAGAGCCACATCAGCACGATTGCCGCAACTACTGCCGCTATCCATTCCCAACCTTTGGGCGCAAAGGCATAGAGATTGGCAACTACAAACAGCCCCGGAATCATGGCAAAGGTGGTGAGTATCAAATTTTCAAGGATGATGGTCAGTTGCAGACGTGCGGGGGTGCAACCCAAAGCAATACGCAACCCCAGTTCGTTCATGCGCTTTTTCGATTGCATCCACACCACGCCGAAAGTACCCATGAAGGCAAAGATGAGCAAAAAGGCGGTGGGGATTGCAAATATGTATGCTTCCATTTTTACATTGAATAAAGTCGACTGACTGTCCAATTTGTAAATATCAAACAATGTCGGTTTGAACTTGTCGCGCGGAAAAATCCTGAAAAATTCCGTAAGGAATGTTTTTGAAAAATCATCCCATTTGCCGGGTTTGAACTTTACCGTATACTCGTACCTGTTTTTGTCTGCCGACGGGGAAATAGGCATAAACAGCGCGGGCAACAAATCCTTGTCTGTACGGTCTTTGAAAGCCGCCACAACGCCTGTTACACGATAGGTTCTGCCATTGTAAAAAATTGCCTGTCCGATGGCGCTACCGGTCAACCCCATATTTTCCGCAAGCAGTTGCGTGATGACTGCCGACGGCGTTTCGGAATCGGCGTCATTGCCAAACCAGCGACCTTCGCTTAAATTGATTGAAAACATTTCGCTATAGTTTGCATCGCAATATCTAATGGATACAGCGTAACGGCGTTCCTTGAAAGTTATTGAATCCCATCGTCCAAAGTTCACTGTCGGAGTGTTGCCGTTCATACTTATCATTTCGACGGTAGGCCATTGCTTCATCCTGTCCACCATTTGATGGAACTGATTGCGGTATGCGTCTTCTTCTTCCTTATCCAAATCGAAAGTATCCTGCGTATCCAACTCGATATATGCAATGTTTTTTACATTTACATTTCCTTTCGAAAAGACTTTGGTAAGAGCTTCTACATTGTTTATGAAACAGTACAGCAGTATTCCGAATACAAGTACCTGTTCGATGAAAACCCATGCAAGGCTGCGCTTGCGGTTCCAGATTAATTTTATTATATGACGTATCATTGTGCTTCTCCTTTTAAAACGTTAACAATATTGCGTTTGGCTGTAATGTAAGCCGGTATGCTTCCCGATAGGAAACTGAATACCAGTACACAGGGTATGGCAACCCAAATAATGGTTGTCGGGTCGAAATGCAGGGAAAATGCAATGGGAACATCGCCATACCCAAGCAACCAACGGTCGACGGCATTGATGATGACGGGCGTAATGCAAATTCCGGCGACGGCGCCCGTCAGCGTAAGCAGAAAATTCTCGAAAAACAGTTGTGCAAAAATAGTGTACAGCGGCGCACCGAAGGCTTTGCGAACGGCTATTTCTTCACTGCGGTCATACGATTTGCTGACGTTGAGCGACAGAATATTGAACGCCGGAATCAGCATCAGTATCAGGCAAACCGTAACGGTTACCTTGCCGGTTAAGCCCTGTTGCTTTATCGAACCTTTTGCATTGTTTGAAACGCTGTATTGATTGCCCGTAGCCGTATTGTATTCGGCTAACGCACGGTCAAATTCAGCCTGCATATCGGCAATGGACGCTTCATTCTTTCCCGTAAAACACATTGCGTAGGTTACATTTCGCTGGATCACCTTTTCGGGAATCCAGATATTGGCATTGGTCAATCTTGCGCCATAGGCGAAGTACGAGGAATTTTCCACAATTCCTACAACCTGAAACTGTATTCCGAACAGTTCGAGGGTTTTTCCAATCGGGTCTTCACCTTTCGCGAAACATTGAGTGCTAATGTATCTGTCGATGACGATAACCGGCGCGGCGTCGGCAATTTCCTGTTTGTTGATGGGACGTCCCCGAAGAAACGTTAAACGGCATACGTCAAAATAGTTCTTGGTTACGAATTTCATGCTGAAACCGACAATCTTGTCGTTCACAACATCTGATTCAAACTTTTCTCCGTTGACAACGAGCATCATCTCCGGCGTTTTCATTTTTGAAACCAGCGCATCGCAAAGTCCCTTATTTATGGATACATATCTTCCGTTTTCGTCAAACAGATAGGTTACTTTCCATGTACGTTCGGCGTATTTGGGCGGTATATAATCGCCGTTCATACTCTTTACAATCAGCAAGAGAATGCTCACAAACACAAATGTAAGCGCAATGCCGAACACGCTCAACGCCGTATAGAGCGGGTTTTGCCGCAGTGTGCGGATGGTGGTGAGAAAATAATTTCTAATCATAACAATTTTGAATTTAGATTAATTGAATAATTGAACACTTCATTAGTAATTCCTAATTCCTGATTCGTAATTCGTAATTACATCAGCCGTTTGTCTTCCGTCGAAGAAATGGATTACGCGTTGGGTTTGTTGGGCTAACCGCTCGTCGTGCGTAACCATAACGATAGTGGTACCGCTGTTGTTCAGTTCGAGCAGGAGGTTGATGATTTCCGCTCCGTTCTTACTGTCCAAATTACCGGTAGGCTCGTCGGCGAGAAGTATCTCGGGTTTCCCCACTATTGTCCGCGCGATGGCAACTCTTTGGCATTGCCCGCCTGACAGTTGCGAGGGGAAGTGCCTCGTTCGGTGCGACAACCCTACCTGTGCGAGGGCTTCTTTGGCAAGGCGGCGGTGTTCGGCTGCCGAGCCTGTGCGGTAGAGCAACGGCAGTTCCACATTGTCAATCACGTTGAGCGCATTGACTAAATGGAAACTCTGAAACACGAACCCCAGCGTCCGGTTGCGGAAATGCGCCAGCGTAGCGTCGTTCATTGTCGCGGTGTTTTCGCCTGCGAGCGTTACCGATCCTTGCGAGGGACGGTCGAGTAATCCCATTACGTTCAGCAGCGTACTTTTGCCGCATCCGCTCGGTCCCATGACCGACACGTACTCGCCTTGCTTTACTTCGATGTTGACGTTTTCGAGCGCCAGCGTTTCTATCTCTTTCGTGCGATAGACTTTGAAAACCTGATTTAACTGTATCATAAGAATTTTAGATTTTAGATTTTAGATTATGAAATTATATTTATATTTTTGTGATTTAATATTTTAAACTGAAAATGGGATGATAGCCGAAGAAATTGTTGATATAGAAATAGAACCGACGGAAATGTTGTTGAAAAACATGGCTAAATTTCCGGACGTGGCGCAATACGTAAAAGATAATAACGGTAATGTGCCTGCGTTCTTCTTTGAAGAAGAATTGATTTCGCATGAGGAGTTTGGTGAATATCTAAAAAAGAGCGCGTATGAACGATTTGGCATCACATTAGATTTATCGCCATCAAATTTAGCAACATTTGAATGATGTACAGCATACATTACACTACTCGGGCAAAGAGAGATATTCAAAGCGTCTATAATTATATTGAATACGAACTGTTTAATCCGATTTCTGCCAAACGTTTTTTGGAAGGCATCTATGCAAAAATTAACCAACTCACGTTCAACGCCGGTATTTTTGCGAAATCTATTTACAAAGACGTTCTCAAATATGACCCTGCTGCCCGTCATGTGGTCTACAAGGGATTTGCGATTATTTACAGCATTCATGGCAATTTGGTTGTGGTTCATCGTGTGATACATGGTTCTTTGATTAAGGAATAATCTGAAATTTAATATTTTAAACTGAAACAGGAATGATAACTGAAGAAATTGTTGCTATAGAGCCAACGGAAGCGCTGTTGAAAAACATAAAGAAGTTTCCTGATTTGGCAAATGAAAATCCGGAAGATTTGCCTTCATGCTTTTTTGAAGAAGAGATGTTTACTCTGGACGAATGGAAAACAGAGTTTGAGCAACAACTGTATGAACGTTTTGGCTGGAGAATAGATTTATCGTCGCCTGAATGATGTACAGGATACATATCCGATCTCGCGCAATGAAGGATATTAAAAGCATCGTTGATTATATCGAATACGAACTTTTTAATCCGATTGCAGCCGCTCGCTTTTCTCGCGGCATGTATGCAAAGATTGACCAACTCACGTTCAACGCCGGTATTTTTGCGAAATCTATCTACAAAGACGTTCTTAAATATGACATTGATGCACGTCATGTGGTCTACAAGGGATTTGCGATTATTTACAGCATTCATGGCAATATGGTTGTGGTTCATCGTGTGATACATGGTTCTTTGATTAAGGAATAAATATATTCTGAAAACTGAAAACTGAAAACTGAAAACTAATTAACTTTTACTTTCTTCCGGTTCTTATAATTATCCATATTGGAAACAATCACCTGTTCGCCGGGCGCTAAACCTTCGAGCGCTTCCACATATTCGTAGTTGCTGTCGCCGAGCAGGATTTTTCGCTGGGTTGCTTCGCCGCCGCGTACCACCCACAGTTCGTACTCGCCCTTGCCGCTGTAATAACTGCCATTAGCGATGCGCAGCGTCTGTTCCTTGAACGACGATATGAAATGTACATCTGTTTTCAAGCCGGCACGTAATTTCGGATGGTTGCTTTCGACAAGTTCAATATTGAAAGTTACCGTGCCGTTTTTGACCGATGGACGGATATTCGATACCGTACCGGCTAATTTCAACGTGCCGATTTTCACTACAACTTCATTGCCTGCACGCAAGCGATCGGCATACACATCCGCCATTTCTCCCTCTACCTTGAAACGGCTCAAGTCGGCCAATCGCACTAATTCTGTTCCTTCGGCTACTTTGCTTCCTATTTCGTCTTTCACCCAGGTAACGATGGCATTGGCAGGCGAGCGTATTTCCGCAGCTTCCAATTTTTGGGCTGTTTCGTTCATGGCGCGGTTGTGGATGGCGTACTCTATTTCCTGTACATTGAGGTCTGCCTTCGATGTAGCGTCGTAATTGCGGGTTGATTGCTCAAGGCGGCGATATTCCAATTGTGCCGTTTCGTTTTGCAGGCGTATGTTTTTCACCTGTTCCTTGCTGGCAGCGCCGAGATTTTCAAAAAACAGTTCGTTATTCAGGTCAGAAGCTAATTTTTCTAATTTGAGCGCTTCGATTTCCAATTGCAGTTTACGGTCGGCCTGCTGGGTGGATATGTTCACCTGTGCCTGTTCTAACTTGCTTTTCTTGATCTGCTGTTCGTCGAGCATCCGCTGATATTCGTTACGGATGACGCTCAAATCAAGCCGCATGATCACATCGCCCGTCTGCACCGAATCACCCGGAAAATGAATGATTTCTACCACTTGCGAGTTGATGGGCGATGTGATTACCCGTTCAAAATACGGTACTACCTTTCCCGTTGCCGACAACGAAACTTCAAGCGACCCCACGGCTGCTTCAGATATGGTGATTTCGTTGAATGAAACCGATGTTTTCAACTTGCTGATAACCATCCACAACACTACTATAATTGTTACTGATATGACGGTTGCTTTAACAATATTCAGGTTGCGCTGCCTGATGATTTCTTCTTTGGGTATTACTCTGTCCATTTTTGTACATTTTTTGATGTTATTTGCTACTGAACATGGGATAGCAATAAGCGTGCCAACCTAATTAAAATGTTAATAAACAAATGTATAACGTTTTTGTAGTTAAAAAAACTGTCCATTTTCGGACAGTAGTGTCCAAAAATGGACAGTTCAATAAAATTCGATTGAAATAGAAAAAAAAGGCAATAAAATTCGATTTCAATAGAAAATTATTGTATTTTTGCCAAAAAATATAAAAGATGATACTTCGTGATGTTTTAAAGTTGCTCATCAAAGATTTAAACAAGCGTAAAGCGCTAATAATAATGGGTTCACGGCAAGTTGGAAAAACCACTTTATTGCAAACGCTTTCAAAAGATTTGGAAAATGTACTTTGGCTTACCGGCGATGAACTGGATACGCAGAAAATGTTTGAAAGCCCAACCATAACACGCCTCAAAGCCGAATTTGCCGGTGTAAAATACCTCATTGTTGATGAGGCACAGCGTTTACCTAATGTAGGCCTGGGGCTCAAGTTAATAACCGACCACCTCCAGCACATTCAACTGTTGGTTACAGGAAGTTCGGCTTTCGAATTATCCAATCAACTCAACGAATCGTTGATGGGACGAACATTTGAGTATCAACTTTATCCTGTGTCATTTTCCGAAATGGCTAACTATCATACATTTCGAATAGAAAAACAACTCTTGAATTATCGTCTGATTTACGGATATTACCCTGATGTAGTCATGCATCCTGAAGACGCGAAAAAAATTTTGCAGAACCTCGTTCAAAATTTTCTTTATAAGGATATGTTGTTGATAGAGGGCGTAAAAAAACCCGATAAAATTGTAAAACTATTGCAAGCCCTGGCATTTCAGATTGGTAATTTGGTTTCTTACAACGAATTAAGCAGGTTGACAGGTATCAATATTGCAACTGTTGAAAAATACATTACCATGCTGGAACAATCATTTGTGTTGTTCAGACTAAACAGTTTTTCGCGAAATCTTCGCAATGAACTCTCCAAATCACGAAAAATTTATTTTTATGATACCGGTATCCGAAATGCCCTCATAGGAAACTTTTCTGCAATAGAAACAAGAACCGATACAGGCGCTTTATGGGAAAATTTTCTGATTGCAGAACGTCTTAAAATGCTAAACAACAGCGAAAGATGGGCACAACGTTTTTTTTGGCGCACAACAGAACAGCAGGAAGTTGATTATGTTGAAGATGAAGATGGAATGCTGCGTGCCTTTGAATTCAAATGGAACAAAGCAAGCAGGGCGAAAATCTGCAAAACTTTTTCCAAGGCTTATCCAACGGCTGAAGTTTCTGTCATTACCCCTGAAAACTACGAAACATTTATCATTTAGAAAATATTCATCATTGGCGTCCGTTTTCGTACAGATTTATTTGTAGCGGAATTGCTGAATTTTTATTCGTCTGTGTGGAATTCAAAAATTTCATCTATTTTTGCGGCAGATTTGAAATTGTATTGCGAATTTGCCGCAAATAATCTTATCTGTTTTGTTGTCATGTATATAGAACGAAGTTTAACAAAAATAATCAGGGAGGCTACCGAAACATTTCCGGTAGTTCTTATAACAGGCGCTCGTCAGGTTGGGAAAACCACAATTTTTGAACAGAGCAAAGAACCGGCACGCGGTTATGTCACATTAGACGACCCGCAGGTAAAGGCTTTGGCAAGAAATGACCCTGCACTTTTTCTTCAAACTTTCAAACCGCCTCTCCTGATTGACGAAATACAATATGCGCCGGAACTTTTCCCGTATATCAAGATGTCGGTAGATAGCGCCCGCCAAAAAGGTATGTTTTGGCTCACAGGTTCGCAACCGTTCAATCTGATGAAGGGCGTATCTGAAAGCCTTGCAGGAAGAGTTGCCGTTTTGGAACTGATGGGATTGTCGCAATCGGAAAAAAACGGATACAGTGATTTTCCCTTTTTACCGGACGAAGTCAGGTCGGAACATTGTCCTGTATATGACCTGTATTCGTTGTACGAAACAATTTTACGGGGGGCGTTTCCCGAACTGTGCGCAAATCCCAACATGAACCGTACGCTTTTTTATTCTTCTTATCTGAAAACGTACATCGAACGCGATATTCGACAACTGATACAAATCAGCGACGAACACCGGTTCCTGACATTCGTGAAAACGGCGGCGGCGCGTACCGGTCAGTTGCTTAACTTCAACGATATGGCAAAAGATGTAGAGGTCAGCGCCAATACTATTAAATCGTGGATTTCGGTGCTGGAAACGTCGGGATTGATTTTTCTGCTTCCGCCTTACTACAACAATATTGCCAATCGGGCGCTGAAAACGCCCAAACTATATTTTACCGATACCGGTCTTTGCAGTTACCTTTGTGGCTGGGAAACAGTTGAAACTTTGGCTAATGGCGCAATGAGCGGTGCAATGCTTGAAACATATATCATTACCGAAATCGTAAAAAGTTACCGTCATAACGCTTTGCCGGTTAGCCTCTTTTTTTACCGCGACAGAGACCGCAAAGAAATAGACCTCCTCATCGAGCGTAACGGCTTGCTTTATCCGGTAGAAATTAAACGTAGCGCATCGCCCAAAATTGATGATACAAAACATTTTAATGTGCTTTCCCGCTTTGGAAAACCTGTCGGAAAAGGAGCCATTATTTGTCTGTATGATAAATTTTTACCTTTGAATCAACAAACTAATATTGTACCTGTAAACTTTGTATAATTCATCATTCGTAAATCATAACCAAAATGATTCTCATAGCCGACGACGACCCCGCTATCCGCACTTCCCTGACGCTTTTGCTCAAACGCGAAGGAT
>Ga0082212_10009254_pt1 | contig 12720 bp, 10 predicted proteins | sample TergutNt197P3_FD_71548 | JGI IMG/M metagenome (GOLD analysis project Ga0082212, IMG submission 71548) | Neocapritermes taracua P3 segment gut microbial communities from Petit-Saut dam, French Guiana - Nt197 P3 | ecosystem: Host-associated > Arthropoda: Insects > Digestive system > Gut ... | reverse complement strand
TGGATAAGCGTCCATGTCTTATACATGCGGCGCTCCGCATCCATGCTCCGCTTACGGAATGCACTCACAACGCCTGACCGGACCGTGTGAAGTGTAACAGGCGTTGCAAGTGACCGTGGAAAATGTATCATTATCCCCGCCGTGCCGTGTAAGCCCATTTATAACCTGCACCGACCGGCAGGTGGGTCGCCTCCTCACCGCTGCTCTGCTTCCAACATCCGGGCGTACCGTCCGGTAACCCGGGAGGCCTGCAATTCACGGGGAGAGATCGGCGTCCCGTATCTTAAATGTGGGTTTAAAAAGGCCTATCACGAACAAAGCAGGGAACATTCACCCCTCATCTTCGTCTGAAAGTTGCTGCACAAACAACTCGTAAGCGGAGTTCAGCTCATCCTCATCATCAACTGTGAGCAAGATATCTTCACCGCCCTCGGTCTTCACCTTGAGGATGACCATCCCGTAACCGTCGTCGTCCTCTTTGACGTCAGCCGGCAGAAAAGCCATGTATAATATGCCGTTCATTTCGGCGGTGCTCAGGTGTTCCAACTCATACTCATTCCCGTCGTCATCCGAAATCGTGACGAAATAGTTCCCGAACTCACTGCTCATACAAGCTCCAAACCTTTCACCAATCATAAAACAAGATGACCATGACTGATAATACCAGTGCCGGCACGAAAAATCAAGTGTTAGCGCAAGACAGGGTGAAATCCCGGATACCTGCGAACTGTAACTGGCAATAAAATGAAAATTGTGATACAATAAGGCAGACCCTCATCAGGAAATGACTGATACACAACGACGAGAGAGAAGCAATGGAAGTAAAAACAAAGAGAATCGCGAAAAAAGTCGCAAAAAACGGAATATGGGCAGTATCGGACGTCGTCTTTCTGGTACTGAAAACCATGGGCACCGTCATCCTTATCGCCATCACGACCATGGTCGTATTCGCGTGCATATTCCTTATATACCTCAGGACAAACATGACGGACAGCTACGACTTCAGCACAATAGACTTCAAAAAGAACCTGTCCAGCGTCATATACTACACGAACCCCGCTACCGGGAGGAACGAGGAACTCGTCACCATACAGAGTAGCGAATTCCGCATATGGGTGAACTATGACGAAATCCCCGAACACCTGATCAGCGCGCTTGTAGCCATCGAAGACCACAGATTCTTCAGCCACCACGGGGTCGACTGGTACCGCACATCGGGCGCCTTCGTCAATATGTTTTTAGGCATGCGCAATAACTTTGGCGGTTCAACAATCACCCAGCAGCTTATAAAAAACCTGACGCAGGAAGACGATACCACTGTACAACGGAAACTGCAGGAAATCTTCAGGGCGCTGGATTACGAGCAACTGTACGAAAAAGAGGAGATACTGGAAAACTATCTGAACCTTGTCTACTTCGGGCATGGCTGCTACGGCATCGGCGCCGCGGCGCACTACTATTTCAATAAAGAGGTCTCCGAGCTGACCTTGCCGGAAAGCGCCGCAATCGTCGGCATCACGAACAACCCTTCGATGTACAGCCCGTACACCAACAGGTCGGCAAATAAAGAGCGGCAGGAGACTGTCCTGTTCCGTATGAACGAGCTCGGTTACTTCGCCACGGAGCAGGAGTACGAGCGGATGCTAAGCGCGCGGCTCAACTACCAGCGGGGCGAAGACGAAGAGTACGAGCAGGTTATATACACATGGTTCGAAGAAGCGGTGATGAATGACGTTATAAACGACCTTCAGGCGCGTTTCGGCTGGTCGGATACCGTTGCAAGGCTGCAACTGTATAACGGGGGTCTGCAGATCTACTCGACGATAGACGTCGGTATACAGGAAATCGTAGACAGCATATACCAAAACCGGGAAGTCTGGCCGGAAGTCACAGGTTCCAACCAACTGCTGCAGTCGGGCATAATCCTGGCAGATCCGTATACAGGGGAGATCAAGGCGCTATCCGGCGGTATAGGGCACAAAACGATGAACCTGCTGCTAAACCGGGCGACTATGACGCGCAGACCGCCGGGCTCCTCCCTCAAGCCCATCTCCGTTTACGCCCCTGCGATGGATGACGGGCTTTTGACGCACGAGACGTTATATGAAGACAGCCCGAATGTCGTACTAAACGGCACGACATGGCTGCCGAGGAATTCCGACCGTTCGTACAGCGGCATAGTCGACGTCAGGACAGCTATACGGCGATCGCTCAACACGACGCCCGCCATAGTCCTTGACGAACTCACCCCATCGAGGTCGTACAGGTTTATGCGGGACGCGCTCGGGTTCGACCTGCATCCTGCAGACGAGGATTACGCCCCCCTTGCGGCGGGGCAGCTCACATACGGCGCCACCGTGCGTGAAATGGCTTCCGGTTTCACGATGTTCCCCAACATGGGCGAGCGCTCGATTCTGCGCACCTACTCTATGATACGCGACTCCGATGGCGAAGTCGTTATTGACAACTCAGCGGCATACATCAGGGTAATAACCCCGACAACAGCGTATTGGATGACAGACATGCTGCACGAAGCAGTCACGGTGCGCGGCGGGACAGGCACTGCCGCAAACCTCGGCCGCATGCCTACAGCGGGAAAGACCGGCACTTCATCCGACAACAGGGACCGCTGGTTTGTCGGATTCACCCCATACTACCTCGCGGCCGTGTGGACCGGGTATGACACCCCGGCCGCAATGAGATCGTCCGCCAACCCGGCGGCCCAGGTCTGGAAAATGGTGATGGACCCCATTCATGCCGAGCTCGAGCCGGTACCGTTCACCCGCCCCGGCGATATATACCAGCGCCCGGTCCAGGGGGTCCCTACGACTAACTATACAGTGAGGTGCGTCGATCCGGACGGGGCTATATTAAGCGAGTCCAGCACGCGGGCCGTTGTCGGCCAAACCATCACTGTCTCAGCGCCTGACATTGAAGGTTACATACTGCTTGGCGACCGGAACAGGAGCTTGGATCTGTACTCCGAATCGGAGCGGAACCTTGCTACATTCATGTATGAACCTGAACCGCCACCGGAGCCTGAACCCACTGACGAGCCGGGGGACCCTGAAGATCCTATGGATCCCGGCCAACCCGGCGAGCCGGGAGAAGGTCATGAGCCCGGGGAACCGGGAGAAGGCGAAGAAAACCCGGTCGGCCCCGAACAGCCCCCGGAAGGAGACCCAAACGATGAACCCGCCGATACCCCGTCGGGTTAGTGCATTGTCTCAGTGCATTGTCTCAGCGCATTGTCTCAGCGCATTGTCTTAGTGCATTGTCTCAGCGCTTATCAGTCTGGTCCTGTACCATGCTTTGTCGATTTGTCGGCGGCTGCCGAAACCTTCATCATTATCGCGCATTCTACCCGCTTTTTCAGAAGCTCGCAGCCGAGTTCATATACCCCGCCTATCGACCCCGATGCATAATAAGCATTCGCCGCGCAGCCCCCGCTGCAATAATACCGCGCCCAGCAGCCCTTGCACACCTCGCGGTTGTGGATATTACTCCGTCCGAACTCGCGCCGCAGCCCCCCGTTTCGTATCCCACCCCATACATCACCAATCAGGAAGCCTTCTTCACCGACAAATTGGTGGCACGGGTAAATGCTCCCGCCGGGCGCCACTGCAAGGTACTCTGTCCCGACGCCGCAGCCTGCCGTGCGTTTGTGTACGCACGGCCCCCCAGTGAGGTCCATCCGGAAGTGGTAGAAGGAAAACCCTTTTCCAATCCTTGACCGCCTCAGCATTTCGACGGCAAGGATCTCATATTGCTTTTGAAGCTCAGGCAGGTCGCTCATCGTTAATGAGTACGGCCTGCCTGTTTCTGATACGACCGGTTCCGACGACAGTTCTGTGAACCCGAGGTCTGCCAAATGCAAAACGTCGCCGGAGAAATCCAGGTTAGCTTTTGTATAAGTGCTTCTGATGTAGTAATCTTTATTCCGGCGCGCCTGCACCAGCCGCTGTATTTTAGGTACAACGTCCGAATAGCTCCCCGCCCCGCCGCTGAGCTTGCGAAACGCGTCGTTCGTTCCGGGTCGCCCGTCGACGCTCAATACCACGTTGTGCATTTCCCTGTTTGTGAAACTGATGACGTCGTCGTCTATTTTTGTGCCATTGGTCGTTAATGTGAACCGGAACTTCTTCCCACATTCTTTCTCAACACTTCGCGCATAACCGACTATCCCTTTGACTACGCCCCAGTTCAGCAGGGGCTCACCCCCGAAAAAATCCACGTCAAGGGTTTTCCTGCCCCCTGAGTTTTGGACAAGAACGTCAATCGCGCGTTTCCCGGTTTCAAAAGACATAAGCTCCCCGTCTTTAGTATAACCTCCGCGATTGGCAAAGCAATACGCACACGTCATGTCACATGCGTGCGACACATTCAGGCAAAGGGCCTTAACGGGCCTTTGCTCCGCTTTATCAAAAACCTCAGGGTCTACATCCGGGGAAAAAAGCTTGCCCCGGGCTATAAGCGCCTCGATATCGGAGAGTAGTTCCGATATCTCGTCATCCGACAAATCCCTGTATTTCTCTTTTATACGCCTGCCAGTCTCCTGATGGCCCGCTTCCTCATAGATGCATACCGCATCGTATGCCGCGTCGTCGGCGCTGTGGATAGCGCCGCTCGCGATATCAAGGATAATATTGAACCCGTTTTGCTTATATGTATGTATCATATGTGAGAGCCCCCGGCCACTGGCGCATTTGCCCCGACTCTTGCCCTGACTCTCAACTCCCGGTTTCCATGACTCCCGCTTTATCCCCGCGCGTTGGGTTCTCGCATTTCTGGTTGGCAATCCCGCACGAAGTTTTGCACGCGGACTGGCAGGACGTCTGGCACTCGCCGCACCCCCCGTCATCCAGGCTGCGCCTCAGGTCGGATGTTTCAATGGTAATGATTCTCTTCATAACAATTACACCTCATAATGTCTCGTAATGTAACAGTTCACGGGTAGCCGGGATTTCCGTGACATGTATCTTAGTAATGCTTTAGCAGGGCCATAACACTTGGCGTCTTATCAGCCCGCCTCCTCAATGGCGACGGCGACTGCGACGCTCATCCCAACCATGGGGTTGTTGCCCGCGCCTATGAGCCCCATCATCTCGACATGCGCCGGTACGCTGGACGAACCCGCAAACTGCGCGTCGCCATGCATACGCCCCATAGAATCGGTCAACCCGTAGGAAGCGGGGCCGGCTGCCATGTTGTCAGGGTGCAATGTACGGCCGGTACCGCCGCCGGAAGCGACGGAAAAATACTTCTTACCGTTTTCAATCGCCCATTTTTTATACGTTCCCGCAACGGGATGCTGGAACCGCGTGGGGTTTGTGGAGTTGCCGGTTATGGAGACGTCGACGCCTTCAAGTATCATTATTGCGACGCCTTCCTGGATATCATTGACCCCATAACAGCGGATCTTTGCCCGCTCGCCGGACGAGAAAGACTTCTCCTCGACGATCTTCACCTCATTGCCGGCAAAGTCGAAATCCGTCTTCACGTATGTAAAACCGTTTATGCGGCTGATGATATACGCTGCGTCCTTGCCAAGGCCGTTTAGTATGACCCTAAGCGGCTCTTTCCGCACCCTGTTCGCCGATCTTACTATACCTATCGCGCCTTCCGCAGCGGCAAACGACTCATGCCCCGCAAGGAATGCGAAACACTTCGTCTCATCCGTCAGCAGCATAGAGGCCAGATTGCCATGCCCTTCGCCTACCCGCCTGTTTGCAGCCACGCTGCCCGGGATACAGAACGCCTGCAACCCCTCGCCCAGGCACTTTGCAGCGTCGGAAGCGGCCTTCACCCCCCTTTTCAGCGCTATTGCGGCCCCAAGGGTGTATGCCCAAACTGCGTTATCAAAGGCGATGACCTGGACGCCCTTGACGAGCTTCTCAACGTCCACCCCTTTGTCGAGGCAGATGCTGCGCGCATCCTCCAGGGAGTTTATGTTGTTCTTCTTCATTGATTCTTCAATACTTTTTATCCTTCGCGCATACCCTTCAAACTGAATCATATGCCTATCTCCTCCTTAATGCGATCACTCGTGGCGAGGATCTATGTATTTGGCCGCCTCGTCGTACCTGCCATATGTCCCGGTATTCTGGTCAAAAGCCTCTTTATGGTCCGCGCCCTTCTTTATCGCCTCGAGCATCGGGCCTACGCGGAGGAACTTATACCCGATAATCTCCCCCCCGTCGTCGACAGCCAGATCGATGACATAACCTTCAGTCAGTTCGAGGTACCTGACGCCCTTTGCCCTTGTCCCGAACATCGTTCCGACCTGGCTCCTCAGCCCCTTGCCGAGGTCCTCCAGCGACGCCCCGATTGGAAGGCCGCCCTCGGAAAACGCCGTCTGCGTCCTGCCGTAAGCGAACTGCAGGAAAATCTCGCGCATGGCGACATTAATGGCGTCGCACACCAGATCGGTATTCAGCGCCTCCAATATCGTTTTCCCGGGCAGGATCTCTGCGGCCATGGCCGCCGAATGCGTCATCCCTGTACACCCCAGCGTCTCGACCAACGCTTCTTCGATGACGCCGTCCTTTACGTTGAGCGACAACTTGCATGTCCCCTGCTGAGGGGCGCACCAGCCCACCCCGTTGGAAAACCCCGAGATGTCCGAGACTTGCCTGGATCTGACCCATTTCCCCTCTTCAGGCACAGGCGCGGGCCCGTGGTTGCACCCCTGCTTGAGGGTGCACATCTGCTCTACTTCATGTGAATAGATCAAAAAAACACATCCTTACTCAAATAATATTTCATTTTACATTCATTTTTCTATCAAGCTTACCCCTGTTATAAGGTCCGGCTGCGCCAAGCCAAGAAGCTCAAGGAGGGTCGGTGCGATATCCGCGAGCCTACCCGTGCGGAGGGCCGAATCGATCCCATATACAATAAACGGTACCGGGTTGGTGCTGTGCGCCGTATGCCGCGAGACGCCGTCCTCGGCAATCATTATCTCCGCGTTCCCGTGGTCCGCTGTGACAACCAAATAACCGCCGACGCTGTCCACGGCGTCGCGTACTATGCCGACGCATTTGTCGACGGTCTCTACCGCCTTGACGGCGGCGTCGTAGTCGCCCGTATGCCCGACCATATCGCAGTTGGCGAAATTGATGATGACCACGTTGTGGGTCTTTTTCAGGATTTCCAAGCTTGCAGCCTCGGCGACCTTAAACGCTGACATCTCGGGGATGAGGTCGTACGTCGGGAACTCTTTTGGCGAGGGTATCAGTATCCGCTCTTCCCCGTCGAAGACCTGTTCGACGCCCCCGTTGAAAAAGAACGTCACATGCGCGTATTTCTCAGTCTCCGCAATACGTAGTTGCGTCAGCCCCGCTTTGCTTATAGTTTCGCCGAATGTCTGCTCCGGGAAACTCGGCGGGTACGCGACAAGCACGTTTTTTATCTTCTCGTCATACTGCGTCATGCAAACGTACGTCAGGGGTATATACCCGGCCTTCCTGTTAACCCCGCCAAACTCCCGCTCCGTGAACGCGCGCGTTATCTCCCTCGCCCGATCGGGTCGGAAGTTGAAAAATACTACCGAGTCCCCGGGCTTTATCAACCCGTCGGCGTCGCAGATTACAGGTTTGACAAACTCGTCATAGACCCCTTGATCATAAGAGCGCTGCATCGCGAGGACAGGGTCCGCGCACGCTTCCCCGTCGCCCGACACCATCGCGTCGTACGCCTTTTCGACTCGTTCCCAGCGGTTGTCGCGGTCCATCGCGTAAAACCGCCCCATAATCGTGGCGATCTTCCCTGTCCCAATCCGGCCGCATTCATTTACACAGTCTTCAATATATCCCTTCCCGGAATCCGGTGGGACGTCCCTGCCGTCCATGAAGCAGTGTATGTACACCCTGTCGACGCCATTGCGGTTTGCAAGCCTCAGCAAGCCATACAGGTGGCCCGTATGGCTGTGTACGCCCCCCGGCGAGACCAGGCCCAGAAAATGCAGAGCTCCGTTTGACGCTTTGCACGCGTTGACCGCCGTCAGCAATGCCTCGTTATTATAGAACCCACCCGTCTCGATGTCGTTCGATATCAGCGGCAGCTCCTGGTGGACGACGCGGCCTGCGCCAATGTTGGTGTGGCCCACCTCGCTGTTGCCCATCTGCCCCTTCGGGAGGCCTACGTCCTCCCCGGACGCGGAAAGCTCCGTATTGGGGCAGGTCCTGTACAGCCCGTCCAAAACCGGGGTCGCGGCGTTTGCCACGGCATTCCCCGGGGATAACGGCGCCAGCCCATACCCATCCATGATGATCATTACAAGCGGTTTAGTCATAATTAATCCCATTCTTTACAAAAATCGTTACAGTTCACGGGTAGCCGGGATTTCACCCTGTCTTGCGTGAACAACGTCGCTTAGACGGCTACTGGTTCGCGGCGTTTATTATTGCAGCGAACGAAGGCGGCTTTAGCGAAGCCCCGCCTATCAACCCGCCATCAATATCCGGCTGCGCGAGGAGCTCGCGGGCGTTGGAGTCATTCATCGAGCCGCCGTACTGTATGGTGACTGAACCTGCGGTCTTTTCATCGCTTATCGAACTGATGGCCCTCCGTATCTGGCTGCACACCTCCTGCGCGTCGCCCGGGGTCGCGGTTTTCCCGGTCCCTATCGCCCATATTGGCTCGTACGCAATGATAACGCGCCCCAGCTTGTCCGCCGGCACCCCGTACAGCGCGGACTTGACCTGCAATGAGACGAAGTCGAATGTGATACCGACCTCGCGTTGCTCCAGTGTCTCCCCGACGCAAACAATCGGGCGCAGCGGGCTGTCAAGCGCCGCAAGCACTTTCTTGTTGACCGAAATATCCGTTTCCCCGTAATAGGCGCGCCTTTCGCTGTGGCCGATGATCGCATACGAGACGCAAAGGTCCGTGAGCTGGCCGATTGAGACCTCCCCGGTATACGCCCCTTCCCCATGCTCTGACACGTTCTGCGCGCCGACGCCGATGCTGCTGCCTTTGAAAGCCCCGAGCGCCGCCGGCAAAAGCGCGAATGGCGGGCATATGGCAGCCAGGCACCATTCCCCGAACCCGGGGATGAGCGGTAACAACTCGTCTGCGTAGGGCTTAACGCCCGACGCGAGCATGTTCATCTTCCAGTTCCCTGCGATAACCGTCTGTCTTAAACGTCTGTCCATATAACCATACCTCGTCATTAAAAATCAGCAAGAAATGCAAACATCAGAAAAATAACATATGTAACTCTCAACTCTCAACTCTCAACTCTCAACTCTCAACTCTCAACTCTCAATCAAACTTACGCGTCGATTAGGCATGCTATCCCGGGGAGCACTTTCCCTTCCATGAACTCCAGCGACGCGCCGCCGCCCGTCGAAATGTGCGTAATCTTGTCTTCCAGCCCGAACAGGCGGACCGCCGCAGCGGAATCCCCGCCGCCGATTACGGAAATCGCGCCCGAACCGGCCACGCTCTCTGCGACTTTACGGGTCCCGAGGGCAAATTTAGGGAATTCGAAGACGCCCATCGGGCCGTTCCAGACAATTGTCCCGGCGCCCAGTATCTCACGCGAGAACTCCTCCGACGCGAGGGGGCCGATATCCAGCGCCATCATACCATCGGGGATCGCGTCGCTGCCGACTGTCAACGGCTCCGCGTCGTTTGAAAACTCCGCCGCAGCTACGGAATCTTGCGGCAGCAGGAGCCTGACTCCGCGTTTCTTCGCGTTCTCCTCCATCTCAAGCACAGCATCGAGCTGGCCTTCCTCACAGAGGGAATTGCCGATATTCCCCCCCCTTGCTTTAATGAATGTGTACGCCATACCCCCGCCGATAATCAAGGCGTCCGCGATATTGATCAGGTTCTCTATGACCCCGAGTTTGTCCGAGACCTTCGCGCCGCCGAGGATCGCCACCAGGGGCCGCTTCGGGTCGAATATGGCCCCCCCGATGACGTCGAGCTCTTTCTTGAGCAGAAACCCCGAGACCGCAGGCAGGAAATGGGATACGCCCTCGGTCGAAGCGTGTGCGCGGTGGACGCTCCCGAATGCGTCTGAAACGAAAATATCGGCCATCGATGCAAGTTTCTCTGCAAAACCCGGGTCGTTCTTCTCTTCTTCCTTGTGGAATCTTGTGTTTTCCAGGAGCATGACCTCGCCGGGGCGCAACCCCTCGGCGAGCTTCATAGCGTCCGGCCCGATGACGTCTTTGGCCATCTTCACAGGTTTTCCCAGGTGCTTTGACAGACATTCCGCGACCGGGGCAAGCGAGAACTCAGGCTTCGGTTCGCCCTTAGGCCGCCCGAAGTGGGAGCACGCGATTACCGCCGCCCCCTGTTCCAGCAAGTAGTTAATTGTTGGCAGAGCGGCGGTTATCCGCCCTTCGTCGGCGATTTTCCCCGTCTCTTTGTCGAGGGGTACGTTGAAATCGCAACGCAGCAGGACTTTCTTCCCTTTGACCTGTACATCGGCCACTGATTTTTTGTTATAGCTGCCATTCGCCGTATTAGCTGAATCCATAAGCCCCTCCAACGGTAAATAAGATTGGTCTTTTTGACCTGCATAAGGACATTACGTGTATAATAACACATGTTTGATAAAATTGTAACACTTTTCATCATTCACTTTCAATATTTGCTGATGAAATGAATCAAAAAGGGCCCCGGGGAGTGACTTTGTCCCTCCACCGCGGACCCCAATTTGAAATCTATTAATAGGCATTCCGGTATCGTTCTTGCTGAACAGCGCTTATAAAGGTAAATCTGCGATAATAACCAAGCCCTTATATTATTAAGGGGCCCGGTTAGGCAATATCTAGGTATGCATTGAACACCCAACCGGTTATAACATCGGAATTACCGGCGTCATCAACCACGGTGAAATGGATTTGATACCAAAGGTCCTTCTGACCGGCGGTAGACCTGGATAACAGACCGACAACATCGTATAAGCTGAGTATATATACAACAACGCCATTGTTACTTGGCGCGGAACGTACATTCAAACGCCAGCAGTTATATACAACGCCAAAGCCTGACATCGTCAGGTCAGGGGGAGGGGCCGGCGGCTCCGGTGGAGCCGGGGGCGCCGGGGGTTCCGGCTGCGGAGGGGCTTCAACTATACCGGCTGCAAGATATCTGCCGAATACCCAACCGGAAATGACGTCATCTGAATCTCTACCGAAGAAACTGACTTTAAACCACCCTGCGGAACTTTCGTTAACGGTCACAACTTCGTATGCACGAAGGATATAAACAACAGCGCCATCGTTACTGGGCGCCGAGCGTACGTTCAGGCGGAAGCAGTTCACCACTGTACCAACGCCAAAGCCATCAAGGCCGCCGCCATCAGCGAGCGCGACTGTTGCAAATGAAACCATCATTGCCAGTACGACGACTGCAAACACAAACGATTTAGTTCTCCTCATCTTTTGTCCTCCTAAAAATATTTACTGTTCAGCAAGAACGATACCGGAAGTGCCCCAATCCCGCAGTTTTGTTAACCTTCTGCATTTCGCGGCGCTTCACGTTTATCGTCTGCATCGCTACGATACGCCAGTACACTATCACAACACGGTTTTGGTTTCAATCCCTTTTGTAGAGTTTTTTCAAAAATTTGTTGAGTTAGTGTAACAGTTCACACGGTCCGGTCAGGCGTTGTATGTGGATTCCTCCCCTGTAGTGCTACTGCTTATCAGCCGTCCGGATTCTGCCTGTCGCCGTCAGGCGGATCGAGCGTAGGCTCAGGAGTCGGAGTCGGTGAAGGATCGGGGTTTGGGCCCGGGCTTGGATCGTCGCCGGGATCCGTGCCTGGGTCAGGGCCCGGGGATGTGTCAGGGCCCGGTGATGTGTCAGGGCCCGGGGATGTGTCAGGACCCGGGGATGGTCCTGGGCCGGGATCGGGGCCCGGGGATGGATCCGGACCGGGGCCGGGATCGGGGCTTGGCGACGGATCCGGCTCACTGCCCGGCTCCGGTATCAGTATTACCCTGTTCTGCATGCTGTACCTGCTCCGCCCGATCAGCGACCTGCTCAGGAGGTTGTCTTCCGAATCATAGACGAGCTTGTATGTGTCCACCACATAACCGACGACGCCCGGGTTGTCCACAACTGTAGTCCCGTGCGGAACGCTCGGGTCCTCGCGGGTGACCTCCTCGAACGGCGTCCTGCTGATTTGCTCATACTCTATCTTTATATAGTTTTCGTCCAGCTTAGTGCCGATAAGCCTTACTGTCAGATTGCGCGACTCGACCCCGGCTTCGATCCTGATTGGGTACCCGGTGTTGTTCCTGAACTTAAAATCGATAGAACTCCAATCAACTGTGGCGTCGTTGCCCAATTGTATATAGCTGACGGTCATCCCATGTTCGCGCCTCTCGACGACGGCAAGGTCGGCGTACAGTACGGACTCATAAATCGTCGAGGAGACCTGGCAAATACCGCCTCCGATCTCCTGCACTATCTTTCCGCTTGCATAAGCGTTCGCTTCCCTGAACCCGCGCTCCTCGGTACGCCGCCCCACAGTTTCATTAAACGAAAAGACGTCGCCCGGGTTCATCAGCAGCCCGTTGACGAAAGAAGCCGCGAGCTGGACGTTGTGCTGCCTGCTGCTCGTGCCGGACACCCTGGTCGTACGTTCCGAGAGCACGTCGCGGAACAGCATGCTTTCAACCATCTCCTCCGTGACCTCGGGCTCGATGGCGACAAGCCCGATTGCGACCCGCTCGCCGACCTCCGCGTTGTCCAGTT
>Ga0082212_10009253_pt1 | contig 12721 bp, 13 predicted proteins | sample TergutNt197P3_FD_71548 | JGI IMG/M metagenome (GOLD analysis project Ga0082212, IMG submission 71548) | Neocapritermes taracua P3 segment gut microbial communities from Petit-Saut dam, French Guiana - Nt197 P3 | ecosystem: Host-associated > Arthropoda: Insects > Digestive system > Gut ... | reverse complement strand
CCAGCCGACATTGTAGTTATACTGAGGCGTAATTATATCACGGGAGTCGGCCGTTTTATCAAAGCGGTTTTTTAAAAAATCAATCTGGTTGACATACGAAAGGCCTCCGCTGTGTACAAGAAAACTCTTATAGCCTCTGCTCCGCAGTATTTCGGGGATGGTTGCAAGCGGAACATCGGGGTAATTTTGGATAACTAACTCCCTGCCCGGATATTCGTATACGGATGTGAGAATCGACAGCAGCGCGTTTGCCGACAATGGGTAATTAGCGTAATGGTTGAGCGCCCTTATGCCGTTTTTGAATAACTTTCTCCATACCGGAGTAATCCACTGTCCGTTTATTTGGGTCTCCACCATTTTGTAATGAGTAGACTCGAACAAGTATAAAATGATATTGTAATTTTTGCCGCGCGGGATTATATCAATGCGCTCGGTCTTATTGGTTGAGGATATTGAATCGGTGTCGAATCTCAAGGCTGTCGAGTCAGCGCTCGGAAGCGCCGCTTTATCGGGTTTTTTTTCAAACAGGATATTATAGCTCGGATTCATGGATATGTCGGAAAGAAGCTGTAAAGCTTGTTTAGGCGCGATAGCGGTAATCTTTGCCGCCGCGCTTTTAAAACGCGCCTCTCCGCCTGTAAAAATCATCAGAATGAATAAAAAGAGCGCGAGCGCGGCCGGCAGCCATTTAAGTTTTTTCGGCCTTGGTATGTTTCCGCGCGCGAGCGTTAAAGATAAAGCGGCAAGCAGCGCCGCAATCAAAACAATGGCGGCAAAGACATATCCCGGAGTCTCCGTGAGCGTTGAAAAAAAGAGAGCTATCCATTCCGAGGCAACCTCATCAGTCCACATGGATTTTTGTATCGTTATTTCGTAGATGCGGAATATAACAAGCCCGAGAGAAAGAGAAATCGCGTGAAGCATTACGAAGAGCGACGCGCCGATATAGCGAATCACAGGCTTTGAAACAAAAATGAAAATACATATAATGACACAGAACGACAGAAAAACCATAAGCGCGTCGGTTTCGGCAAAAAGCGTGAAATATGAAAAGAAACTCAACTCGTACAGGTTATGGAAAAACTCCCTTATGTAAAACCATATCCTGATTCGGTAGGCGGCATATATCAGCGATATGAGTATTCCGAATACGCATATTTCGGCAAGGGAATCCGTGTATACTTTAGCAAGTTTCCGGGCAATTCGATAAAGTCTTGATTTCATGTAAAATTTTTTTTACATTCTTCTTTTTTATGTCAAGAACTATCGTAAAAATGACTTGCTTTTTGGAAATGGCTTTGCGTTATAGACTTATGCGCAGAAAACTTTTTATTGTTATAATGATAATTTTGGGCGGATTGCTCATCCTCATATCCTGGCAGAATATGCAGGTAGTCACTCTTAAATTTATCGCGTGGGAGCGCCCGGTTCCCATTATTTTATTGATATACCTGACGTTTTTCGGCGGATTCCTGTTCGGGCTGCTTTATAGCCAAATAAGCCACGCGTTTACAAGATTCAAAAAACTTAAAGATAAACATATAGAAAAACGCGCCAAGAAACGCAAAGAGAAAAAGACTGAGATGGCTGCAAATAGCGACAAGTAGCTTGTACGGATTGCAACCCATTACGTTTCGGCAAACCAAAAATAGGCAAGAACCCGCCGGAATGCCCGTCGTTTGCCGAATCACAGCATATCAATAAGTTCCTGCAGCAAGGTCTCGTCAAGGCGTCCGGCTTTCGCGGCGAGCGCTTTCGCGCCGTCGCGCCTGCGCAGAGCGATTTTTACCGACAGGCTGCCGCCCTCAAAAAATTCGGGAAATTCAATTTCAGCGCCGGCAGCCGACAATGCCGATATTATTTCATCGGAGCGTTTTTTCAGCGCGCTGTATTCGGGGTAACGTTCCTCAAATATAATTCTCAAAAGTTCCTGCTCACCCTGACGCCCCGAAAGCCTGACATCGGGAAAGACGCGGCCTTCTCCGCGCCTTGCTATATCAAGAAGCATTGTAACGATTTTCCTGAATATATTAATCCTCAGCGGAAAAATCTCCAACTGCCGCGCGAGGCCCCGCGCCGAATCCGGCGGAAGGCTCATATACATATCAATCAAACCGAAAGGCGCGTCTCTGTTGTCGAAATAATCCTTAACCGGCTGCTCAAGACTCTCAAACTTGTCAAGCCACGCTTTGCCGAAAACCAATTCGGGAAGGCCGAGCCCGACGCGGCACGTTTTTACAATAAAATCCTCATCCGCGAAAAAATTGTTTCTGAGAAGCGACAAGAAGCGGAGTTTGCCGGACGGACCGATTTCCGCGTTGAAGGATTTGAGCAGAGCCTCGCGCGTTAAGACATCCGCCGACGGGCTGTCGCAAACAAAGACAGGCGCGCTTTCAAGGCCCGCTTGGGCGGCCGCCTCAATACGGTTGTGGCCGGTAAGAAGGTGAAAGCCTCCGTTGAAAGGAAAAACCGCGGGAGGGCGCAGGATTCCGAATTTTTTCACGGAAGCAATGAGTTCTTCCTTCAAAAAATTTCTGCTTATCTTGTATGTGTTTTCAGACAGGTCTATCGACGATATGGGGATGATTTTTTCCATCAGCGGCTTTCAGGAGCGCGTGAACCTTACTGAGGAAGGCCATCCGTTTATAATAAAAGTTTTATTATCGATAGCTTTTTTCAGGATAAAATCATCCGTCCTCTGTATCTTAACGCTGTAAGGCAGAGTTATGACTATCTCGGGCGGAATAAATTTAGGGAGCGCGTCAAAGCGAAAAACAATGTCATTCCCTGAAACATTGTATCTGAAATTTATGTAACCGAATCTGGATGGGGCGTTTTCAATTATAAATTCTTTGCCCGATGAAAACCATTCTTTTTTCGGCGCCGGAAATACGCTCAAGCGCTCGGGCGAATCAATAAATATCATGCTCCTCAAAAGGGAGAACATTTCGGCGCTGCATATCTTTGACGCGCCGCTTCCCCAGACTCCGCGCCTGCTGCGCTCGCCCGCGAACTCGGGAAGGCAGTAGCGTTTGCCGCCTATTTTTTCTATTTCGGAACACATATCAAAGGCGGCTTGAGAATTTACAGCAAGCATATTATTGGCAGCCACAAGGCTTGAAAATAAATCAAGCCCTATGGATTTTACTTTCAGAAGGTTTCCGTGAAAATATTCGCCTATATGCTTTAAAGCAAGCTCCCAAGCGTCGCGGCAATAAGGCAGATTAAACGGATAGCCGGTAAAAGCCATAAGGAAAAAGAATTCGTTGTTCAGGTGTTCTTTATCCGCGGCTATTATTTTTTGAAGGCGCGTCGATTCATCGGTGAATTTTTTTTCATCTCCGAAAATACCCTTGCATCTCGCAAAGTAGGAAATACCGGCGAAGGCCGCGGCCATCAGCGTAAAATCGAGGCATGCCAGATTATCCAAAAGAAAATGAGGCTGCGAGTTTTCTTTCACGTCGCCAAAACCGTTCAAGCCGGATGAGTATTTAAGAATTACCTGACATATATCTTTCATAGACGGGTATTCTTTATTAAGATAGTCATCATCTCTCGTATGCATAAAGGAGTCTACAACGACGCATAAAAAATAGCAGCAGTTTATGATCTCATCGAAAACCGGTTTTTTAGCATTATAATTCAGGTTTGACCTCATGTACTCAATAACCTGAGCCGCGTCCGCGAAATACCCCATTCGGTGCAGCGCCCTCGCGTAATAAAACGCGTTTCTAAAATTAAAGGAGTTGTTCATGAAGCGGTCTAAATAATCGGTTCCTGAAAGCGAAATCATCGAAGCCTTTGCGGAATAGAACCACTCGCTGAAAGTCTTATCGTGCGTTTTAATCTTTACGCCCTCTTCTTTGACGCGCTCCGTAGCGAAACGCTCAAATTCGGCCATAAGTTCGTCAAACAAAACAGCTTTCCCTGGTTGAATATCGCGGCCATCAAGGGATATTCTAAGCAGCATGACGGCTGATTTTCTTTTCGTTGATACGGCAAGGGCAAGCGAGGCCATGCCTTCCGCGCTTCTGGCGGAAACATTCCTGACAGCGTCAGATACAGGATTAATATCGCCCAAAACGCCGGAGCTTGACATCACCAAATCAATGGCAGAGTCAAGTTTGACAAAGGCGCGGCCGCCAATCGCCACAAGGCCGGTCGATTCGTCGTAGTCTATGGATGATACGGACGCCAAAACGCTGTTGTTGTACGGCCTGACGACGGCAAGAAGTTCGGCGCGCTTTGAGGAATCGACGACGGTCAGTTCGGCTTTGCATAAAGCCTCTTCGGAACGCTTCCCCATACCGGCCAAATCAATCTGGAGCGTAAAATGCTTTTCTTTCCATACAATCGAAACAATTGAGGACGAAGATTTTTTTTCAACATGACATTCCGCCGACCAAACAGAACGGTAGAGTTTTCCGGCGTACACAACCCAAAATTCAAGCGCCCATGTTCCATACGAAGAGACTATCATGCCGTAATCATCAACGCGCAGTTCATGAGGCGAATTGAAACCCGAGAAACACGTCCATTGATTGAGACTCTTATTGAGAAGAAGCGGGGGCGATATGGAGTCATCATTCTCGACCCATGCCGGCCATCTGAAAAACGGAAAACGCTGAAAGGCAATGAAATTATCCATTCCGATCTTCATACGCTTTTTTATATTAGAGAGTTTTTCCATATCATCCTTGTTTTATTATTCTAACGGCATGGGTAATTCCGCATCCGTAACGTATAAAATCAATTAAAAAAATATTTTTTTATCAACCCGTAAATTGGTTTATAAACACGCATATTGTCCATATTTTGTTGACAAAAGAGAGACCGCGCCGAAAAATGCCGGTTCGGGTAGTTTACCATGTAAATGGTGGCCGTAGCTCAATGGTAGAGTCCAGGATTGTGGTTCCTGTCGTTGCGGGTTCGAGCCCCGTCGGCCACCCATTTAAAAAATAATCTTTTAAGGCGGTTCAAAATGAATGTCATAGCCGTTAATGGAAGCCCCCGAAAAAACCGTAACACAGGAACGCTCCTGGAAAAAGCCCTGGAGGGAGCCGCCTCAAAAGGAGCGTCAACGGAAATCGTAAACCTGTATGACCTCTCTTACACAGGCTGCCGCGCCTGCCTTGAATGCAAGCGCGTAAACGGAGACTCACGGGGGCGCTGCGCCGTAAAAGACGACCTGAAACCGGTCCTGGAAAAAATAGAAAACTGCGGAGCGCTTATTATGGGCTCCCCTATTTACTTCAGCGAAATAACCGCTATGACGCGCGCCTTTTTTGAGCGCCTGCTGTTTCAATATTTGTCTTACGACAAAGACAGAACGCCGTTAACCCCCCGCGCGATACCAAACGCTTTCATCTATACGATGAATATCCCCGAATCGGCGCTTGAAAACAGCGGCTACCTTAAAAGGTTTTCCGAATATACCTTATTGTTCGAACGAATACTCGGCCCGGCGCGCTCGCTCTATGTAACCGAGACGCTGCAGGTTGACGATTACACAAAATACCACATGACCATGTTCAATGAGGATGAACGCCGTGAACGCCGCGATAAAGTTTTTCCCGTTGACTGCGAAAAAGCCGCTGAACTCGGCGCCCTGCTTGCAAGCGGAGCATAATCACAGAGTCAATATTTTTTGACAAGAGAAATACAATGAGTTATATTCCCGATCTTGAACAGGCCGAAGCCATACTCGAAAAATACAACAAAGAAGCCTTTCACCTGCGCCACGCCAAAATAGTCGCGGGCGTAATGAAATGGTTCGCCGAAATACACGACACAGAGCGCGCCGGATTCTGGGCGGTGGTTGGCCTGCTTCACGATATTGATTTTGAAATATACCCCGCCGAACATTGCGTCAAAGGAGAAGAGCTTTTACGCGAAGAAGGCGTTGATGAGAATATAATACGCGCGGCGATGAGTCACGGCTGGGGAGCGACGCCTGCCGCGCATGAGCCTGTTCATATTATGGAAAAAATACTCTTCGCGGTTGACGAATTGACCGGACTCATAGGCGCGGTTGCCATAATGAGGCCGAGCAAGTCGCTTGCCGACCTGGAACTGCAAAGCGTAAAAAAGAAGTTTAAAGATAAAAAATTTGCGGCCGGCTGTTCCCGTGATATAATAAGCGCCGGCGCCGAACGACTCGGCTGGCCCTTGGACGAACTTATAACAAAAACCATACTCGCCATGCGCAGCATTGAAGAGTCAATTCTTTTCAGCGCGTAAATAATTTTCTACGCTTTGCGGGCAGCAACTTCCCTGAGTTTCATAAAGTCAATTTTATATTATGCCGGCAATCAGCGTTAAATTACAGATCAGACGAATCAGGCTCGCTTATTGCCTTTTTCCTTTCTTTAAGATGTTCACCGATCTTTCTGTCTTCTTTTCCTACATGGTTGACTAACCATTCGCCTATAGTTTGACTTACCTGCATTATCACCACATTGCTGTGGCCGGCTTTCACTTTTGCGGCCAACCCCATAGCCTGCGCCTTAAAGTCGTCGTGCAATTTTTTATGACCTCGATAACCGGGAAAACCGATCTGCCGTTGCAGCGTTTCTTCATCATTGAAATGCTTTACCGTATAGTTCAATAAAAAGTTCATGGTATCGTCAATAACATTAAATCCCTTTCCTGCATGGCAAGCGTCAATAAGGCTGTTTACTGTCTTAAAAAGTTCTCTATGCTGAGAATCAATCTGTTCCCTTCCAATTGCCCACTCTTCTTTCCATACAAAAGCCATATATTCCCCCTTTATTGAAACCCTGTAAATTTATAGGATATTTTCAAACAGGACATAATATTCTGTCAATAAAAAAAGCATTCAACCGGCGCCCCATTCATAGGTTATAAGCGCGGATATTACAATTGCCGCGGTCTCGGCTCTCATCTGCGGGAAACCGAAAGCAAGCAGCCGCCAGCCGGCTTTTTCCGCCGCTTTCAACTCGGATTCGCTAAACCCCCCTTCGGGGCCTATAATGACCGCGGCGTTGCGCGGAGGAGTCACACCCCGCGCGTACATCCTGAAATCGCTGCCGCCGGCATGGGCAATAATGCGCTCGTCCCAATTATCGCCTATGGCGTCGTTAAAATCTCGTATATCTTCCATATCGGGAACCTGCCGCCTCAATGACTGTTTAGCGGCTTCCTCGGCGATTCGCCGCCATCTTGTATTTTTTGCGCCGACTTTTTCGTTATAGTCAACAACACAGCGTTCCGTAATCACCGGAACTACCCTGTGAATGCCGGTCTCTACCGCCTTACGTACCACGAGGTCAAATTTTTTGCCTTTAAGAAGCGCGGCGTAAAGACACAGTTGAAAAGGCTCGCCCTCAGCCGGGTCTATACTCTCTATGGAACAAACGATACACTCCGGCGCAATATCTACAACTAACGCCGAAAAACGACGGCCGTTTTCATCAACGAGGGTCAGAGCATCCCCCTTTGAAACCCGACGCGAACGCGTGAGATGATAAAAATCATTGCCCTTTATCGAGCAATTGCGGCCTTTTACGCAAGATGAATCGATAAAATAGTTTGGCATTTATTTCCCCATGCTGTCAGGCGAAAAAATGTCTCTTTCGCTTGGCGGGATTTTTTCATTGAACGAGTTAAAAACAAGAATGCTGACATCGCCCGAACGTACATCCCTCATCTCATAGCGAAGCGGGATAATGGTATCGCCCTTTTGAGCCGCCCGGGCTATAGTGAGAACCTTGATAAAAACAAAGTTTTTGTCGCGAAATTCTATTCTCAGCGGCAGCGAATTCTCCTTCGCGGCATACAGCGTAAGCCTGCCGTACATGCTTTCGGCAGAAACAGGCTTGAGCTCCAGTTTATCGCAGGGCCGGCCGTTTACGTCTTCCTCTCCGCTGAGTTCGCATGTATAGTTGTCGGCAAGGCGGTAACCGGAAAAATCAATATATGAAAAGTTGGTATAAAGGACAGGTTCGTATTTATCAGCGCCGGTCTTACGAACAAGACGCCTTGAGTGCGTCATATATATCTGAATATTTTCCCCGCCAAGCGTGTAGAGCGCTTCAAGCTGTTCATCCCTCTCCTTGCTGTGAAAAATAAAAAAAGAACTGTCGCCCGAAACCATTGCCTTAAAATCAACCGTAAATGAAGCGCCGCCTGGGTGCAAATGTTTTATCCTGCCTCTGCTCATGCCCTCCGGAAGACGCATAATAGCGTGCGCCCGCGCAAGTATGGCAATCTCGGGCGGCGGACTATCATCGGCCAAAACGGATACGGCGGTCAAACAGAAAATCAGGCTGACGGTTTTAGCTGCCGTAAATACTTTCAAATAAGTATCCTGAGGCCGCCTATAATTGTGAATCCGGGTTCGGGGTAACCGTCCCTGTAACTGTAGTGCGCGTTATACAAATTGTTAATTTTTATATTCAAAAAAGTTGATTCTACAACTTTGGCAGAGAGTCCGAGAGAGCCTATAAGAACGCCGCTGAGCTTATCGCCGTTTGTCGCGTCTACATAAACGCTGCCGCTGTAATTGTTACCCCATGTGACGTTCCAGTTGTCGGAACCAAGCGATAACGAACTTGTTAGTTTATGCATAGGCCTGTATGTAATAAATTCGTTCGATATATATTTGGTGTACGTATACCCTAAGCTAAGCGATAGTACGAACGAATACAAAACAAAATTAGCGCTGCTCTCATTGCTGCTTAAAACAGATTCAGCGTGTACAGTTCCGGGGATGATAACGTCTTCCGACGGAACTTGCACATAATTATAAAAATTATTATTATCTTCATAGGCAGCCCTTGTCTTAAATTTGAAAGACTTCAAATAAAAGCCGGATTCGGACTTGCGTTGAATCAAAAAGGTTCCGTTTAACTCAACTTTATTAACCTTCTGCGGCGGCAAAAAACTCTCTGGCTTTATATATCTTTGTTCATAGTATAGTTCTTCCGGACGAAACGGCAAAAGTTCGTGCGAAAACGACAGACCGAGGGTCACCATCCGCAAAGAGTCGCTGTCAAGCTGCACCCGCCCTCCGGGAAGCCAGCTTTCGTCCCTGTTCCATATAGCCATGGGTGAAATAGTCAACTTAAGGTATTCAAAAAGTTTAATACTCCAGATGAGTTCGTTTACAATATGAAAATCATCAGGGGCGGACGAATAGAAATACTGGCATGAGTAGTGCCTCAGCGCAAGTTTTTGTGAAGCCGAGAAAACCTGTTCCCATTCCAATTCTTCATCAAATTTATTAAACTTGCCCTCAACGACATTCGGGCCCACAAGCCTGTGTATGTACTGGCTCCCGCCTACGTTGAATTGCCAGCGTGTTGGGGTCGGCTTGTACTCGTTCTTAAAAATAATTGTTAAGCGGTCTTTTTCTTCCCTGCTGTAAGTATCGTTCGAAAACATACCATGCGACTCGTTGCGAACATCAACAAGGGGAATAAATGTCCACGCATCAAACAGGTCGGTTTGTCCGGTAAGCTCTATGGCGTTATCGTAAAACGAAGAATTTTTATGACCTCCGAAATCATTACTTCGCTTATAATCGGCATTCAACTGATAGGCGAAACTGTCAAATCCCTGTATGATGCTGAAATTCGACGATATATTGTTATACTGCCCATACATGAACTCGGCGTCAACATTGGTATTCGTGAGCTTGGCGGGTTTAGACTCTTCCTCTTCAACGTCAAAAAGAACTTCCTCCTGAGCATAAAGAAAAGCGCCAAGCCCCAAAAAAAATATAAGCGCCGCCGCTATGCGTAACGAATCGGGGAACTTATGCCGCTTCATTACCTTATTTAAGTAATTCGGCTTTGTCGGTTTTCTCCCAAACAAAACCGCAGTCTTCGCGCCCGAAATGCCCGTAATTGGTAGTCATCCTGAAAATAGGTTTCCGCAGATCAAGCATTTCAAGAATGCCCGCGGGTTTCATGTTGAAGACCGATTTGATTCTTTTTACTATTTCATCTTCTGATACGGAAGAGGTTCCAAAGGTATCGGCCATGACCGATATAGGTTCGGCAACGCCTATCGCGTATGACAATTGGATTTCACACCTGTACGCGAGTCCGGCGGCAACCACGTTCTTTGCTATATAGCGGGCCATGTATGCCGCCGAACGGTCAACCTTAGAGGGGTCTTTCCCTGAAAAAGCGCCGCCGCCGTGACGGCCCATACCGCCATAGGTGTCCACAATAATCTTGCGTCCGGTGAGTCCGGTATCGCCGTTGGGACCGCCTATAACAAAACGACCTGTCGGATTTACAAAATACTTTGTTTTGGAATCGATGAGATCAGCCGGAATAGCCTTCTTTACAACCAACTCAATGACCGCTTCTCTCACCATATCGAGAGTCGCTGAATCGGCGTGCTGTGTTGATACGACTATGGTATCTATACGTTTGGGCTTGCCGTTTTCATATTGAACCGTGACCTGCGATTTTGCGTCAGGCTTTAGAAAATCGATCTCGCCGGCGCGCCTTGCTTCGGCAAGCCGCTTAACGAGTTTATGCGACAAGAGTATAGGCATCGGCATTAGTTCGGGCGTTTCGGATACGGCGTAACCGAACATCATGCCCTGATCGCCCGCGCCCTGCTCATTGTAAAGCCCCTCGCCCTCGGTCACTCCCTGAGAAATATCGCTCGACTGGGCGTGAACATGCGTCTGGACAACGCAGCTCTTGTCATCGAAGCCTATTCCAGGGTCTGTGTAACCTATATCGGTGACAACCTCACGCGCTATTTTTTCGTAATCTACCGCCTGAGACGAAGTAATCTCGCCGGAAAGCACAATAAGATTGGTTGTGGCAAGAGTTTCAAGAGCCACGCGCGACATAGGATCGCCCTTTATGTGAGCGTCAAGAATCGCGTCCGAAATCTGGTCGCAAACTTTATCGGGATGACCTTCTGATACGGATTCTGATGTAAAAATAAAATTATTCAATGGTATACCTCATATTTTTAAATTATGCCTCAGGCGATTATTTTCGGTAAATACACAAAGCCGGACAATTATCAATGACAGCGTCTATCTCTTCTTGGGGTATTCCATCGATCGAAGAAGGCACGGAAATTCCCTTTTCGTCCATGGAAAATACCTTGGGCAGCTTTACGACGCAATACTCGCAGCCGGTACATTCGTTTTCATCGATATAGAGCATGGCGTCTATTCATCTTCGGGCGGGCTGCCTGCCGGGTCCTTTTCAGCCGATATTTCAGCGCCGCCGCCGGACATAATCCTTTTTTCAAGCGAAGACGACCTGTAAGACTCAAGAGCGGCAAGGCCGAGCGAACCAAGCATAAAGAGGAACACCATAACGGATGTAGCCCTTGTTATTACGCTTGCCGTCGAAGAACCGAAAGCCGACTGGCTTGAGCCGCCGAGAATTCCCATTCCGGCGCTTTTGTTTGACTGCAACAGGATTATTATTATAAGCAGAACGCAGAGAATTATAAACAATACGGTTAAAAAAGAAATCAAAAAACCCATCTGATCCTCTCTAAAATGATTATAGGATTGACCATCGGAACATATAGCCGAACGATAGTCAAGAAAATATCAGCGCACGGACGCTATTGCAAGAAAAGAATCAGCCTTAAGGCTGGCTCCGCCAACAAGCGCTCCGTCGATGTCTTCCATGGCGTAAAGTCCGTCTATATTATCAGGCTTTACGGAACCGCCGTACAGTATGGGAACAGGGTCGGCGTCCGCGCCGAACATATCGGACAGGCAGGAGCGTATCATCCGATGCACCGAATTGGCTATATCGGGCGTAGCAACCTTTCCTGTACCGATCGCCCATACCGGTTCATAAGCTATGACAAGCTGTTCAAGCTGGCCTTTTTCGATACCCGAAAGCCCGTTCTTCAATTGGGCGGAAATTACATCGGAGGTTTTACCAGACTCGCGCTCCTCAAGAAGTTCGCCGACGCAGAGCATCGGCCAAATGCCGTGTTTGAACGCGGCCTTCACCTTTTTATTTATATCGCTGTCGATCTCTCCGAAAATGTGCCTGCGCTCAGAATGCCCCAGCAGAACATAGCGGCATCCGGCATCTTTGAGCATCAGCGCTGAAATCTCGCCGGTAAACGCGCCTTCTTCCTCGAAGTACATATTCTGCGCCCCCACGCTTATGCCGGTATCTTCACACAGAGAGGCCGCCGTCGCCAGCGAGGTAAACGGCGGGAATATAATAATCTCACGGCCGTCCGGCGTTGAAGAACCCTTGAGTATTCCCTCAATGAGCGCGCGCGCCTCGGCTGCCGTATTGTACATCTTCCAGTTACCCGCGAAAATTTGCCGTCTCTTCATGTTTCCTCCAAAACAAGATGTTTTCTTTATAAGTTAAAGATGCGGTATACCGTCTGTTTTGCAATTCTTTTTTGTAAATTTCAAAAAAAGACGAGGTTTATTGCGGCAAGAGTTTTGATGTTCTTTTTAAAACCATCTTTACTGTTAATGGTTACAGCAAATTAAGTTAAAGAATTGCAAAAGAAGCCGATAAAAAAGTATGGCAGAACATCAGCGGCATCAAACACAATTTTGTCTATATAAACAGGTTCAGCTATTCCAAGCGCCGTAGTGAATAATTCTTTTTCCATTGATAACCGCAAGGTAAAAGTTTGCTGATATGCCATCTGCGTTTATCTTGAATAACCTGCCTTGCCTTTATACCCCCAAAATCGGCTTGACAAAGACGCTAACAATAGAAGTATAAAT
>Ga0082212_10009252_pt1 | contig 12721 bp, 10 predicted proteins | sample TergutNt197P3_FD_71548 | JGI IMG/M metagenome (GOLD analysis project Ga0082212, IMG submission 71548) | Neocapritermes taracua P3 segment gut microbial communities from Petit-Saut dam, French Guiana - Nt197 P3 | ecosystem: Host-associated > Arthropoda: Insects > Digestive system > Gut ... | reverse complement strand
AGGAGTTGTATCCCACGCCAAGGCAGGCACCGAGATTTTCAGCGGCGCGTTTTCCCCAAAGAAGGTTGCGGACAAGGCACTCGCCATCCACGGGGTAGAGGTCGGGCAAGGTGTACCAGGGGCCTACGGCAATCCGGCCCTCCTTGATATACCCGCAAACCTTATCCCGGTTTTGGGGCATGACTTCAAGGTAGTCAAGGATCGGAGCGACTTGGCCGTCCATCAGAAAACAGCGATATTCCCCATCTGTATCCAATATGTCCAGCAATTCATCCATAAATCGGATGAGAAGCATCCGGTTCTTCCATATAGGATATCGCCATTCCCTGTCCCAATGGGTGTTTGAAATAAAATGACACTGGATTGATTTCTTTTCGCTCACTTGTCTATATCTCCTTTAATCTTTAATAATCTTCAGAATATCGTCAAAGGTTTCTTCGTAATGACAGCAAAGGCTTTTTGTTCCGCTTTCGATAATATTGCCGCCGCCAATGCCCACCGTTGTATAGCCGGCAAGCCGAATAGAGCAAACGCCTGCGCCTGAATCCTCAATGCCCAGCACATGATGACGCTCGTTAAAAGGTACGCCCAGGCCCACTACCGCCGTTTCACTGTACAGCCAGGGATGCGGCTTGGGGGATAATTCGCCTAACGTTCCGGCAGCGCCCTTGCGCAAAGGAAAGCCGGCGGATATTATCGCGTCATAAAAATCCTCAGGCGCGCCCATGCCCAGAGTTTTGAAAGCCGAAAGAATTTCAGGCCATGCCTTTTCGTAAAGGCCGGATGTTACAAGTCCTATTTTCACGCCCATGTCTTTGAGTGCAAACAAAAATTCCTTTACGCCCGCCGTGGGTGTAAAAGCTCCGTCCCTGCCCCTTCCTTCCATGATTTCTTTCATTTCGCGGTGGGTATGTTCAAAGTAAAAGTTTCGCGCCGCTTCCAATGATTTGCCCGGGCAGTATTTATTTATGCAGTACTGTAAATGTTCAGTAACACTATGACCGGACACAAACGGCATATCAGCCTCTTCAAATTCAAACTTGGGATTCCCCATCAGGCTTGAGATACTCAACTGAATGATCCAAATCCAGAACTCCTCGCTGCGCACGGTAGTCCCGTCAAGATCCATCAATACGGCTTTCACTGGTTTCTCAAGGCGAACGGGGTAAACCGGATAATAAGCAGGGAATGATACGGCGGATTTTACACAGGCAAGTGTATGGCTGCCAAAGGAGACAAACTCCACTTTGCCGTCTCCGGTTTCGATAATATCAACAACGCCGTCTTTTCCGGCAAGAAAGCGTCCGTCTTCTGTCTGCTTAAGAGAGCGAAGCCCGCTGTCAAAGTCAAAAGTACCTAAGTCGGGTATACGTACAGTTTTTTCAGTTTCCATTTAAGTATTGTGAAAGGTAATAGAATGATATGTCAAGTTAAAACAAAACCCCTGCGCTCTCCGTGAGAATCTTCTGGGATTTATTTTGACATCTCGTTGTATTTACCTTCTATCTTGTAGTTTCCTGCGCCGAACTTTGTGTCAAGGGCGGACTTGTTCACCGGCTCTCCGTTTATTTTCACACCCGTTGCGGTTTGGATCACCGGCTTGATTGTACCGTCCCCGTTGAAGAACAGCTCGTCTGCGCAGACAGAGCGCAAATTGCCCTTGCCTTTTGAAAGTGCCGCATTGTGATAGAAAAGATACCATTTGCCTTTGAACTCTGCAATTGAGCCGTGAGAGGTATCCCCTGTACCGACAGGCTTAAGGATTGAGCCCTTATAGTCCCACGGGCCGTAGGGGTTATCGCTCATTGCGTATAACATATCGTCTCCATTGCCGCCGCCAAGGTTACCGGGATACATCAGGTAGTATATCTTTTTATCGTTGTTCATTCTTGTAAACATCCACGGCCCTTCATGGTAATACGGCAATTGTGTTTGAGTGTAAACATGAAAAGGCTCCGCAAGAGAAACCATATCGGGAGCGAACTTTGCAATGCTGAACTGCTGGCTGCCTCCTGTTACAAGGTAGTAGTCGCCGTCTTCATGGAAGATGCAGGGGTCGATCAATACTCCTGTGTCCATGATCTCATTTCCTTTATGATCCTTCAGTATTGCAATTTCATTTTCTCTAAACCCCTTGTAGGGACTACTGCTGTTCGCTATGCCTAGTTTCCATGTTGAGTTCCAGTTGGGCAGCGGCGGCTGACCATCAGGGGCAGTGTCGATGCCGCCAAGAGCATGCGGGAAGATGAACCAATATGGGCCCTTGCCCGGCACGCCTGCGTTGTAGGCAGCATCCGGCGCCCACATAAACATTGCATTGTTGTGATGCGTGCCCCATCCGCTTAAGTCTGCTGGGTAGCCGGGGTTTGCGGGAAGGTCGTCGCGGCGCAGGATTTCTCCGTGGTCGATCCAATCGACCATATTATCTGTCGAGAAGACATGGTATTGATCCATTCTGTCACAGCCGAAAGCAGGAGCTATATCTGTTGACGGATATAGCCACAAACGTTCTTCGCCATTCTCATCATTCCACGCCTTCCATACACGAGCAGACGGATCTGCAGTAAAGATATTCGTGATAATTGGTTTTGCAGTATTCATTATCACTTCCTCCATAATATCGCTATATACTGTCGAGGTAATCTTTTTATTATATACTATTTTTGGCAAACAGGCAAATTAGACAATATGAAGGCCCCCGAAGATTGAGTAACGTGGATTAAGCGGCATACCACATATATTACGGGAGGCCATAAATGGAGGTATATACAGAAATCAAATACTAACCACTAGATTGCCAGACAGCTGTTTATACAATAAAATGTATTTAAGGATGCAAAGTGATTGAGGTTACCAATCTTGTCAGGCGTTATGGTCATCACATTGCTGTTGATCATGTAAACTTCAAAATTAAGAAGAATGAAATTGTCGGTTTTCTCGGGCCCAATGGAGCGGGAAAATCTACGACTATGAATATCCTTACGGGATATCTGTCTTCTACCGAAGGCTTCGTACGGATTGACGGCATGGACATTTTGGAACACCCTGCCGAAATAAAAAAGAAAATCGGCTATCTTCCAGAAAATCCTCCCCTGTATCCAGACATGACCATTGATGAATATCTCTCCTTTGCCGGAGACATCAAGAAAATCCCTAAGACAGAAAAAAATGAACACTTAAACCATATAAAGGAAACTGTTGGAGTTTCTGATGTTTCGGGGCGGCTCATCAAGAATCTTTCCAAAGGTTATAAGCAGAGAGTAGGCCTCGCTCAGGCAATGATCGGGGATCCTCACATTCTAATACTTGATGAGCCTACTGCAGGGCTTGACCCGAAACAGATCATGGAAATACGGGATTTAATAATAAATCTTGGGAAGGATCATACCGTTATTTTAAGTTCCCACATTCTGCCTGAGGTAAGCGCGGTCTGTAACCGTGTACTCATTATGAACCGGGGCTCCATTGTGGCTGACGATACTGCGGAAAATCTTGCAACGCGCATTCTTGGGGGAAGCCGCTTAAGGCTTAGGGCGGACGGTTCGCAGGAAACTGTAAAAGGCGTTTTGGAAAAACTTCCCGCAGTGCGGAAACTGGAGTTTCAGGAGTCTCCTGAGAACGGAACCTGTGAAGTCATAGTTGAAGCGGAAGGAGATATCAGGCGTGAAATTTTCCGTGCTTTGAGCGCGGCTTCCCTTCCTATACTGCTAATGCGCTCTCAGGATCTTAGCCTCGAAGAGATCTTCCTCAACCTAACAACAAAGGAGGCTTCGTAAATGATCGCAATTTATAAGCGGGAAATAAGAGCGTATTTCTTTACACCTATCGGCTTTCTTTTTATGGGGTTTTTCCTTTTGATATCAGGGATATTTTTTGCAGCCGGTCATCTCCTTTCAGGGAATTCATATTATTCAGGCTTTCTTGGAAACCTTCTTATGGTTTATGTGTTTGCAGTTCCAATTCTTACAATGAGGCTCTTTGCCGAAGAAAAACGGCAGAAGACTGACCAGCTTCTCCTTACAAGCCCTATTTCCATTTTTGAAATTGTCTGTGGAAAATTTTTAGCGGCCTTTACCGTTTATGCAATAACGGTGATTATTACTTTTTTATACGCTGTTGTTGTCTCTGTTTACGGAACATTAATGTGGGCGGAAACTATTGGCAGCTATATAGGGTTTCTTTTTTTGGGCGCGGGCTATATTGCAGTTGGAGTTTTTGTTTCCGCTAAAACTGAAAATCAGCTAACGGCAGCGCTTACAACTTTTTTCTGTCTTTTTGTAATTCTGTTTATCGAACCTATTTCCCGTATGGTTCCGGTTGATATCCGCTCAGGGTTGATCTCAGCAGGCATTCTCGCATTGTTTATCGCGTTCTTTGTTTTTATTAATACAAGGAACTGGGTTATTACACTAGGAATAATTATTGTCTGCGCTTTGGTTATTATGGGTTTATGGTTTTTACACAGAGAAATCTATTTTGGTTTTATCAGGAAATTACTCGGATGGTTTTCCCTAAACCGGCGTTATCAGCCATTTACACTTGGGCTCCTTAAAATAGACGCGCTTGTTTATTACGCTTCCTTTTCCGCTCTCTTTCTCTTTTTAACAGCGCGGACAATTGAAAAACGGCGGTGGAGTTAGGGTATTGCAATGAAAGAAATTAAAGGTCTTAAGAACATACTGGAATCCTTTAAAACGCGGCAGGTTAAATTCGGCGGTTATGCAGTACTGATAACTTTGACGGTTGTTGCAAGCCTGATTCTTTTAAACCTCATCATAGGACAGTTTACCTTTCAGATTGACATGACAAAGAACAAACTGTTTTCACTCTCTGAACAAACCATTCAGGTTTTGGATCAAATCAGGACTCCGGTTAATATTTACGGAATATGGCAGCCCGGACAGGATAATGTTGACATTAAGGAAATTCTTGACCTTTATCTTGCGCGTAACAATAACCTCCGTTATCAGGAAATAGATCCGGACAGGAATCCCGGTTTTCTTTTAAGATTTGACCGTGAAAGAAACGGTATCGCTACGGGCAGTATAATTGTAGAAGGGGAAAAAGGTTTTCGCATTATCAACCCTGATGATATGTTCGACTTCAATAGTTTAAACAGCGGAAGTACAATAGCGGGAATATCTGTCGAAAGAAGGCTGACAAGCGCCCTTCTCTATGCTGGATCCGGAGAGAGTCCGGTTATATATGAAATTCACGGCCATCAGGAATCGAGTCTTTCCGAGCTTGGCCTTAAAGAATTTATCGATCAGGAAAATTATGATTTAAGACAGCTTAACCTAGCCCAGTCAAACATACCTGCCGACGCTTCGATAGTGATCATTGTTTCTCCGCGGACTGGCATTACAAGGCTTGAAGCGGACAAGCTTCTTGATTACTTGGATCGGGGAGGCCGTCTGCTTATAATGGCCGATTACCGTATTCAGGATATTTCCATGTTAAATGAAGTTATGGCAAGTTACGGTCTTCGCTTTGACTATGGAATTGTTGTAGAAAACGATCCCTCTTATACGGCAGGCGATTTTTATGTAGAAGTTCCCTTTATGGAGGAGCATGACATTATCAATGCGCTTAAAGAAAAATATTCTCCCGTAGTTCTGCCCTTTGTTATGGGTATTTCCAAGACCGGAACAATGCGGCGTAGTGTCGATATCGCGCCTCTTCTTTCAACATCAAGAAATTCCTGGCTCAGAAGCGATATATTCAACAATTCCGCCATGAGGATAGATTCGGATATTACGGGGCCAATTAACATTGCGGCAGCTGTTATGGATCCGCCGGTTGCTCAAGGATCTGAAAAACAGACGCGGATTGTGGCAATAGGTTCCTCGACGGATATGAGCAGCATGTACGGTGATATCAGTATTTTTAATCAGCAGTTTGTGCCTGGCGGCAATACGGATTTATTTATGAACAGCCTTGCGTGGCTGCAGGACAGGCCGGAAACGCTTTCAGTTCGATCAAAGAGCATCTATATTCTGCCCATGCAGCTGACTAATTTAGAGATAGCTGTTTTTGCAGGTATCTTTGTGATACTTATTCCTCTTGTCTTTTTTATTTGGGGCCTTGTAATCTGGCTAAAGAGGCGTCATCTCTAGGTGAATTATGAATAAAAATAAAATCTTGATAATCACCGCGGCAGTTCTTGTTTTCCTTATCGCCGTTTTATTTGCCGCTCAAGCCCTGCAAAAAAAACAGGCCGCTCCCGTAATATACGAACCTTACCATTTTGAATATATACGCCTTACAGATTTTAATCCCTTCGAAATTGTAAGAGTAGAAATTCCCGGCTCCGACATCGTGCTGGAAAAAATCAATGAACAATGGGAGATTATATCCCCTCAAAGCAAGAATGTAAGAATTGAACAAAATATCATAATGGACAAAATTTGGTACATGGCAAACCTTAGCGCAGAAAGGATCATAGAAGAAGGCGCAGCGGATCTTTTTCAATACGGCCTTGATGATCCAAAACGCGCAATTATTATTGATATTAACGGTCTTGAAGCGGAGCTCCTTTTTGGAAATATGACTCCGGACAGAAGCGCCTGCTATGTTATGGTAAAAGGAGATCAAAAGGTTTATACAATTTTTTCCTACATTGCGGAAAATATTTTATTTTCTATAGATGACTTGCGAAACAGAGAGATTGTTCCTCAGTTTGAGCCATATACTTTGAACAGCCTTCTTCTTGAGAATTCGGGAGTAAGGCTTGAATTGAAATCGAATCAAACGGCCAATCCACTTATTCCCGCCTTTTATCCCTTTGCAATTACCTCCCCCTTCAAACAGCCGCGTGGAGTAAATGGATACGTGTTAGACGCTTTTTTGAAAAGTCTGTCAGGTCTTTATATCAGCGAATTTATTGATGATGAACCTGAGTCTCTTTTACCGTATGGCCTTAACAGAGCCGGCCGGCTGTACTTTGAAGTTCCTCAGGGAGAAGTCGATCTGTATTTTGGCATTGGATCGGACGGACGGCTTTATTCCAAATTAGCGGATAGACCTGAAGTTTTTATCATTGCGGGGCTTGAAAATATTGTTAACACTACGCCTTTTAGTATTGCAGATAAATTGATAATGCTGTATTTCATTTACACTGTTAAAGATTTCACCGTGTCAGGAGAAGGCCGTACCATACTTTCTGAAATCCGGGGGACTGAAAGCAATCCTGAATTTTTCATTAATGGCAGAAAAGCCCGCGACAGGGAATTCAGGCTGTATTACCAGTCTGTAATAGGCATTCTTGCGGATGCGGAATATCCCGGCCCTGAAGGAAGAACTGCCGAGGGTTCTGGTATCACCGTTACCTTTAATTTTACTGACTCTACTGCAACTTCAACGACAATACTCAATCCTTATAACAGGGATTTTTATTCTGTAACTCAAAACGGTATAACGGAATTTATGGTTTCCAGATCGCAGGTACTCAGCATTTTTGACCTTGCAGATAAAATGGTCTACGAGGAATAAAGGTTATTCGAAAAGATTCTCACAGAGGCACGTGCTCCGTGAGAAATCTTCGCAAAAAATCAAAGACCCAGTAAATAACTGTTCAGGATATTTTCAAGGTACTCCTGTTTGCCGCTTGTCCATCCAGTTTTTCCGTAACCTGCGTCAGTGCCGATCTTCGCCAGCTGTTCGAATGTAAGATCGCCCTTGGAGAACTTGTCTCCGTCGCCGGAAGTAAATGACGCATAACGATCTTTTACAAAGCCCGGAATAACTCCGTCATCAATAATGCGCTGTGCGATCTGAAGGCCTGCCGCAAAAGCGTCCATGCCGCCGATGTGGGCGATAAAGAGATCTGCAGGGTCAATAGAGTTGCGGCGGATCTTTGAATCAAAGTTAAGGCCGCCTGTTGTAAAGCCGCCTACTTTCAGGATTGTGTACATTGCAAGCGCGGTTTCATAGTAGCTCATCGGGAACTGATCTGTGTCCCAGCCGTTCATGTTGTCGCCGCGGTTTGCGTCTACGGAACCGAACATTCCCGCAACTGCGGCGGTTTCCAGCTCGTGGGCAAAATCGTGGCCTGCAAGCTCGGCGTGGTTTGCTTCGATGTTCATGCGGAAATCTTTATCAAGACCGTAATGGCGAAGGAAACCAATAACGGTTTCAGTATCAAAATCATACTGATGCTTTGACGGCTCCATTGGTTTTGGTTCAATATAGAAGACACCTTTAAATCCCTGTTTGCGCCCATAGTCCCTTGCCATTGTAAGGAAACGCGCCATGTTGTCTTTTTCGCGTTTAAGGTCGGTATTCAAAAGACTCATGTAGCCTTCGCGTCCGCCCCAGAATGTGTAGCCCTGACCGCCAAGCTCGATTGTTGCGTCAATCGCGGCTTTAACTTGAGTCGCTGCAAGAGCGACAACGCCGAATTCGGGATTGGTAGCCGCTCCGTTCATAAAGCGCGGATTGCTGAAACAATTTGCGGTTCCCCAAAGAAGTTTTACTCCGGTCTCGCCCTGCAATTTTTTCGCCTTTGCTATGAGCGTTACAAGATTTTTTTCGCTTTCCGCAGGAGAGTCGCCTTCGGGAGCAACGTCTCTGTCATGGAATGCCCAGAACTCAGCGCCTATTTTTGTATAGAATTCAAAAGCAGCGTCCATTTTTTTATCTGCCGCTTCCATTAAATTTTTCGCGTCAACATTCCACGGGAAGATGTGAGTCGCGGCGCCGAACGGATCGCCTCCGTCACCGCAGAAACTGTGCCAATAGGCGATCGCAAAACGCAGATGATCCTTCATCTTTTTGCCGCCTATTGTTTTTTCCGGATCATAATACTTAAACGCCAGAGGATTTTTGCTCTTTGGTCCTTCGTATTTGATTTTCTTTACTTCGGGAAAGTATTCTTTTGCCCCAACAAAATAATCTGCCATAATAACCTCCGTTAAATATATAGAGGGCTTAAAGCCCCAAGATACTGTGAATATACGCCATAGGCCTTGTTGTACTGCTCGACGCTTTTTTTATCCGGTTTAATAGTATCACCCAGCTCGACATGTTCGTCAGCTAACGCTTCAATCGTTATCTTTTTTTCCTGCTTCTTCTGAGAGCCAAGACACCAGAGCGCCTGAATTGCGCCGCCCATTGCGGCAGCTTCAGAGCCTGTAAGAATCCGTATCGGGAGATTCATTACGTTAGCTGCAATGCTCTGCCAGATTGAGCTTTTTGAACCGCCGCCTGTCAGCCGTATTTCTTTTGGCTTAAAGCCAAGTTTTATAAAGCCGTCCATGCCGATCCTCATTCCGAAGATTGCGGCTTCCAGAGTTGCACGGGCGAGATTTTCCATCTTGAAGTTTCCGACAGTGATCCCGTTAACACTTGCCCTTCCGTTTGGCAGATTGGGAGTTCTTTCTCCGTTGAAGAATGGGAGGATCGTTATGCCGTCTGCGCCAATCGGGGCTTTGCCGGCAATAGCGTCAAAATCTTTTACTTCAAATCCAAGGAGGGTGCGGAATTCTTCGCTTGCGACAGTGCAGTTCATTGTGCAAAGAAGCGGCAGCCAACCGCCGGAAGATGAACAGAAGGCGGCAAGGTTCCCTGTCGGATCGATGACTGGTTTTTTTGAAAAACCGAAAAGTGTTCCTGAAGTGCCAAGACTCATCGTAAGAAAACCGTCGCGGACCGCGCCTGTACCGATAGCGCTCATCATATTATCGCCGCCGCCCGATGATACAAGCGTTCCTTCATTTATTCCATAAAGCTCAGCGGCTGCCTTACTTACTTTTCCCGCTGTCTTTTCAGAGGTAGTAAGCGGCGGCAGGAATTTTTCCAGATCGGGGGAAATGCTTTTGCATACTGATGAAGACCATTTTCGCTCGCGGACATCAAACAGGGCGGTACCGGATGCATCGCCGTATTCAGCCCAAAACTCTCCGGTTAATAAATAATTGATGTAATTGTGAGGCAGGAGTATATGCTTAAGTTTTGCGAAAGCTTTGGGCTTGTGGTTCTTCAGCCACAAAACTTTTGGCGCTGTGTAACCCGGACGCATCGGAAGCCCTGTTTTTGCGATTAGTTTTTTCTCTCCGCCTGCAGCTTTTGTAAGTTCGTCACATTCTGCTGCTGTGGAAGTATCGCACCAAAGTTTTACATTGTAGACAGGCTTTCCTTTTTCATCCAAAGGCACAAATCCGTGCTGCTGGCCTGAAACACCGATAGCGGCGATTGTTTTTTTTACATTTTTCTCGATTTTATCAAAACAGGTTTTTACGACAGCATCATACCATTCTGTTTTTTGTTCCCTTGTGCCGTCATTTTCCGCGATTATATCAACAGGAGCCTGCGATTTGGCAACAATGGTCTTTTTTTCAAAATCATAAACCACCAACTTACAGCTCTGGGTTCCAAGATCAATTCCGCAAACAGTCTGCATGTTTCCTCCGTTTTTCCATTGTATTGTATCATTGATAAATTGTCTATTAGAGAAAATTATTCCAAGTACCTTTGATTTTGATAATAGTCGGTTTTAAAAATGTTAAAATGTTCCAGCTTTATTAATCCGTTTACAAGCGAATAAATCACAATTTGCATGCGGTTTTTCATTTTTGTCTTTCGCTTGATAGCTGTAACGCAGTTTTTTATTGTACCGGCGCTTAAATTCAAATGACTTGCTGTTTCTTCATCGCTGTAACCTTGTGCGATATAAAGAATTATTCCGCGTTCTGTCGGGGAGAGTGCCGGAGGATTTTTCTTAAGGTCATGCTGTCTGTTTATTTCAATTACCTGATAGGGAAAATGTCTTGTAAGTGAAAAGGGCTCCAATGCTTTTTTGATTATCGGCGCACTGACATAAAGCCCTCCAAGAATTACAATTTGAATAGCAGGAATTAATTTGTTCATATCTGTTTTCTTCAGCATAATTCCGGCAATCCCCGCTGTAAGCGCTTTTATGAGATAGTCGTTTTCATCTCTTTCGCAAATCATAATTATGGAAGTTAAAGGCGATCTTCTGTGTATGATAGGGGCAAGTTCCAGCCCGTCCATTCCCGGCGGCTGTAAATCCATTATAAGTATATCGGGCTTTAGCCGTTCAGTTTTTATTATTGTTCCTGTTTCATCATTCTCAACACCGATTATCTGTAAATCATCCTGTGTTGATATGGCAGCAAGGATATTGTTTAGATCATAATCATTTCTGTCAGTAACGAGCACACTTGTTGTTTTATACATCTAAAATTTAAATTTAAAAAAAATTGATTCAACAGTCAAGAAAAAATGAGAAATTTCAATTGTGATTTATATCCCAATGTATGCATTTATCTCAGGAGAGGCGTTTCCGCAGGCTGAATATTTTTATGTTTATAAAAGTACCTTAGCAACAACTTAAGGTTGTTTACAAGGTACGTTTATTTAATGCCTATAATTTTGATATTTAATTCACACTGCTAAAAATTAACTGCTATAAACTTCTTCCCTTACTTGTAATCTCAGGGGCAGAGAGATGTGAGCAGGCTGCTCTCATCTCTCTGTCACGGGTTCTCGGTAATTAAAGAAGCGGCGGATAGCGTATGCTGCGTTACTATACTTCAAAAATAAGGCTTGACAAGGCAGGAGGACGTTGAAATCTCTCTTTTTTGTGCATAAAAAGAGAAGATTGGTATTTTTTCATTTTTTATACTCAAAAAACATGGGCGGAATAAAAAAAATAACAAAAGAAAAACAAATAGAATTAAAGGAAAAAAGCCAAGTATGCTTTATAACATTACTATTTTGATTTTTCAATTAATCACATTAATATTAATTGCGGGTATGTTATTATTGATTTTAAACAAAAAATGCAAATTGTTTTTTGATATAATGACATGCGCAAGAAAAGATATTAAAGCAATGTATGAAACTGAAATGAAAAATAGCAGTAACGTTAGAAATCAACATGTTGGGCTAAATCTACGCAATATGGTAGTAAGAATATGATTTTAACTTTTTCATGTAGTGCAACGTGACTTGCTAACAGATTCGGACTAGAAAGTCTGCAAACAGTGCAACATGAAATATATTTTGTGTTGATATAAGTAAAATATTTTTCTCTATTTTATATCTATATACCTTTCCACGTCTGCTATTTATTATGATTCTATATATTTAAACACCACAAATCATGTTAAAATTCACTAGGAATTAAGGAGTGCCGTAGTTTCCTGATTATAGCGATCGACCGTCGAAATTTGCAGGAATGGATTAACATTATGTATATCATTTGTTATGCGCACTTTGTTAGTTTATAAAATTAATTGTTTCATGAGGCACACTTCGGAGTCTTTGACTTACATCATGAAATTCGTCATGGTATACGATAGTGGCCAAATGTGCTTCTCTGATACTTTGCTTCGAAACTAATTACGAATAATTTCTGTACTAATTATTCACATCACGAAGTTACCAATGACACACGCTTTCTATGTAAGACCTATGACAAATACTTTCATAATTACGGCAGGTTCTCTTCTAAGGTGACACAAACAAGTCAAACCGTTTAACGATGTTGCTTGTAAAACATCGTAGCATATAAGAACAAGTCTGTAAACTTGATGTCTGTTTGTCCGTGCATCGTCGCATATGCAAAGAGAAGAAAAGCCAATTAGATGCCACTGAATGTTTTATTGTACTTATAATACGCTCAACGTGTTTCGGGCACTTCTATGCCCATCATCAGGACCTCCAGAATATATGTGTGTTATTACCGCCTATGGTGTGC
>Ga0082212_10009251_pt1 | contig 12722 bp, 7 predicted proteins | sample TergutNt197P3_FD_71548 | JGI IMG/M metagenome (GOLD analysis project Ga0082212, IMG submission 71548) | Neocapritermes taracua P3 segment gut microbial communities from Petit-Saut dam, French Guiana - Nt197 P3 | ecosystem: Host-associated > Arthropoda: Insects > Digestive system > Gut ... | reverse complement strand
TTACGAGCCCACATAATATCCATCTCCATTCACCATTCGGTTGCGGGAGAACCCCGCAGTGGATATTTCTATTTATTTTTTTGTCCCTTCCTGCACTTTTAAAATATGCACCCAGGAAAACATACATTGAAGATCCTTAGGAGTTTTGTTATACTTTTTTTGATGACACCCCATAGGTTATGAAAAAGAAGGAGAAGGCGCCGATCATGAAAAAAGCCATGCAGCTGATCAGAAACCCTATTGTTTTTGTTCTGCTTAATCTGATTGTCTATGCTTTTTATGGGGTGCTTACGGGTATTTCGCTTTTCCCCGCTGTATTGACTGTTGCGGCTTTTGCTCTGATCCCTGCCACTTATAATGTCGTGCATTACGCTCTGCTGGCCTTGGGCTTGGGGTTGTCTGTTTTTGTGTTTCTGCTTGCGGGATTGTTTGTTTTTGGTTTGACGGAGCGGTTGCTGACCCTTGGGTTCAAGCCCGGAACATACACCGTTAATTCAGCGGTCTTCGCGCGCTGGCTCATCTATGCCGGCGTCCATTCCTTGTGTTTGCATATGATTCTGCCCTTCGTTTGTGGTTCCGATTTTATTAAAGTGTATTTCAGGATTGCCGGATGCAAGTTTGGTCGTAATAAAGCGACAGGGTGAAAAAACAGATCCCTCCGGCATTCAGCCCAACGCCCATGAGGGTGAGGCGGCGGAAAGGAATCAGTATTGACGGAAGCTGTTTTACTGATTACTGAAGATGATGCGTTTCGCGATGAGTATGATTACCTAAAGAGGTTTGTTTCATCCGATAAACGCGCCCGGCTGGAGAGGTTTCATTTTTTTGCGGATGCCCAGAGGTCTTTGTTGGGAGAACTCCTTGCCCGGGTTCTGATATGCGAAAGAGCCGGACTTAATAATGCGCAACTGGTGTTTGGCGTCAACCCTTATGGGAAACCCGTTCTGGAAAATGACCGGCACATCCATTTTAATGTTTCGCATTCGGGCGGATACGTTGTTTGCGCCATTGACGACGTGCCCGTGGGCGTTGATGTTGAAGGCATTAATAAGGACAACACAGAATTGGCCAAGAGGTTCTTTGCCCCTGACGAGATAGATTATATAGTTCAAGCCTCGACTGAAGAGCAAATGGTGCGGTTCTGCCGGATCTGGACACAAAAAGAAAGCTGTATTAAGCGGGAAGGCATGGGCCTTTCCAAGAGCCTGTCGTCTTTCAGTGTGTTGAAGGGGGAAGAAGAAGGGCTGTTCTATCATTTGGTTTTTCACAATCATGAGGCGGTTTGTCATATCTGCTCAGAGAAAAGGGCTTTACCTGTCTGCAAAATTCTGGATAAAGTCGATTTTTTGGCCAGGGCTCATGTTCTGCGGGTATAAGGCCCCAAACCATGCCTCACGACTTGCGCCAACACTATATAACGTCGCTGTTTGTATCACTCAGGATTTTCGCTAAATGTGCGCGCAGCGCCGGAATCTCACCGGCTTTGCAGAGGACGTTTTCGATGGTTATCGTTCCTTCTTGAGCATAGACATTCAGGAAAACATGGCGGTTCGGAGACTCCGCCGCCATATCCGGCGGGGTGTCCGGAAGGATAGCCTGAGATCCGTACAAAACGAGCATGTTCAAAGCTTGCACGTCCAATTGTTCCAATATCAAGGATTCGGTAAGCAAAGCCGTGGCGCGGGGATAGCGTTCTCGCAGCGCCATGCTGTGCAGCAGGGAGCAGATGTTGACGCGGTGTTCACGTACATAGGGCAGAACGCGCTGCCGGGCGGCGGCGAAGGGTTCGTCATCCTGCCACACAACCGGCACAAGATCAATGAATTCACCAATGCTGTCCGAAAAATTGCAGCCTTTGTAATTGCGGGCGGAGCTGACAAGGAGCAAGGGAATTGATCCGGTCGGCTGCGAAAAGCGCAGCGCCTCCGCGCAGAGACGTTCTCCCAGCGTCAGAAGGTTGTTGGGAGACGCGCCATGGGTATCCTGAGCCTCCCTAAGGGGGAAGGAGAGTGTGGCGTGTGTCCGGGCGTTTTCTGCCGTTTGCCGTGCCGAACGCTGGGTTGACACGCAATTATGGAAGCGTTCCAGGTCAAGCTCACGCACAAGATCATCGTCCGAGGGGCCGTCTGGTCCCTGCAGGACAAAAGCCTCGTAGTCCGCCATGCTGCCGGCGTGGGTAACGGGTGCTGCATCCGGTTCCGCGTACAGCGCCCGCAGCCGCCGTGCGAACACTTCATTGGAAAAGCCGTCAAAAACCAGATGAGATACCGGCATGAGCACGAAAAACCGGTCCGGTTCCGTTTTGGCGCACAGAAGGCGGTGGACGCAGAGAAAATTGTCCGTATAGGCGTCCACTGTTATATAGGGCGTCGCCGCACGGAAGGCCAGCTGCTGCAGCGCTGCGGATCGTTTACCGGGATCGAGCATGGAAAGGTCAACAAAAGGAACAATATCCGGTTCGCCTTGCCGTTGGCGTTGCCGGCCTGCGGGAAACGAGGAGTGGGCGTCGCTGTTCAAACAGATTTCGCTGCGCAAGATGGGGGTTTCGTCCAAAAGCCGACGCCATGTATTCAGGAAACGGTCGGCGTCCCAAGGCGCCTGGATTTCCGCTGCTCCTAATGCTCCCAGGACGCCCATACGGGCGGAGGCTTGCTGGCTCACAGAGAGAGGTTTTTCCTCTGTCAGAGGGCCGTGGATTTCGTATGCCTCCCAAGGGCGCTGTTCGAGGTTCGGTGTTCGTGGTTCGTGGTGCGAGGGGGCAGAATCGGAGGGGTGTTCGAAGTTCGGTGTTCGAGGTTCGTGGCTTGAGGAGTGGGAGGCGGGGGGCTGGGTTGAGGTTAGGCGCGCTGACGCGTCCGCCACAATCTTTTCCACAGTTCTTAGGCCAAAGACGTCCCGGACTGAAACGGCGAGATCCAGGGCGCCAAGCTGTGACGAGATCTGGATTGCTTTGATTGAATCTCCCCCGGCTTCAAAGAAATCCTGATCTATGCTCATCTCTGTCAAACCGAGTGCCTTTCGAAAGATTTCGAGGGCTTGTGTTTCTATATTGTTTCGAGGCGGTTTTATGTCGACCGCCTGGGGCGTGATGGCGGGAAGCAACCCTCTGTCTGCTTTGCCGTGGCGGTTCATGGGGATGGCGTCAATCTGCGCGAATAGAGCCGGAACCATGTACGACGGGAGTTTGTGTAGGAGAGCTGTGCGCAGGGTTTCCATATCCAGTTTTGCTGTGCCGGTGACGTAGGCGTGCAGAGCAAAGCTGCCCGCCGCGTCCGAACGGGCGGCGACGACCGCGTCAGTAACCTGAGGCAGGGTTCGCAGCGCGTTTTCTACGTCGCCGAGTTCCACACGGTAACCACGAACCTTAACTTGGTCGTCCATCCGTCCCAGATATTCGACGTTACCGTCCGGCAGCCAGCGGGCCAGATCGCCTGTCCGATACAGACGCCCGGTGGCGAAGGGGTTGTCGGTAAAGCGTTCCCCTGTGAGTTCTGGGCGGTTCAGATAGCCGCGCGCGAGGCCGGCGCCGCAGAGACAGAGCTCCCCTGGGATGCCGGCGCCACAAAGACGGGTTCCTTGCAGGATAAAGTTCTGGGTGTTGGGTATCGGTTTGCCGATCGGGATGGTTTCCGGTACGGCAGTACCAGGCTCATACCACCAAAAGTGGCTTGCGACAGTTGCCTCTGTCGGTCCGTAGGCGTTCCAATATGCGCCCCGGCGGGCTGCCCGCGTCACAATGTCGGGGGTTGCGGGGCTGCCGCCGGTGATCATCCGTTTCAGCCCTTCCAGTTTGCCTTGTCGATAATAATGGGGCGGCAGCAACGCGGCTGTTATGCCTTGTTCTTCCGCATAGATTAAGAAACGATCATTGTCCAGAATGACGTCTTGTTCAACCAGGATCAGCGCCGCGCCGTTGAGCAACGAGCAGAAGATTTCCCAGACAGAGGCGTCAAAAGTAAAATTGGAAAACTGCAGCAAGCGGTCCTCCGGGCTGATGCCGAGGGTGACGGCAGCGTGAGAAATGAGATTGATCAGGTTTCTGTGCTCGATCAGCACGCCTTTGGGCCGGCCTGTTGTCCCGGATGTGTAGATACAGTAGGCAAGATGTTCCGGCTTGTTCATAAGTGTTAAGGGGCCGGCGTCGTGGGCGTAGACGGATTGATCCAATAGGTCCAGACAGGGCACGCCGGGAAAAGAGACAGAGGCGCCGCCCAAGGATAGCATGACCTTAGGCGCGCTGTCCGTGCAGACAAAGCGTATGCGCTCTTCGGGGGTTTCGGGGTCAAGGGGCAGGTAGGCGCCGCCCGCCTTGATAATGGCAAGGATGCCAACAATGCACTCCGGCCGGCGGCGGCAAAACAGCGCGGCTAAGGTATCAGGGGCCACACCCAGTCCGCGCAGTGTGTGTGCGAGCCGATTGGATTGCTCGTCCAATTCGGCATAAGTCATGGATATGCCGTTCAGACATATCGCGGTCTTCCCTGGGTATGCCGTCGCGATCTCCCTGAAGACGGAGGAGACCGTCGCCTCAGAACGGGGCGCCGTGGGATCTGGCATCGCAGATGTGGCAGGAATCGTAGTCATGGCAGTACTCGCTGACCCAGGATCAACAAAACGGCTGAAGATCTCTGTATATTCTTCGCTGTCCAAACAAGACAGCTGCGCAACAGGCAGGTCCATGCCGGCGACGAAATTTAGGAGAAGGGTTCTATAGCGCCGAAGCAGCGTTCGCATATCCTCGTCGGCGTATTGAGAGGGGTCGTACAGAACTTCGGCGCGGATCGTGTCGTCGGACGAGGCGCGCAAGGATATGGGATAATTGGTTTGTTCCCGGCCCTGGGATAAGGACAACTCAAGGCCGGGCAGCGAGAGGCCGTTTCCGGATGCTTCGCCGGTGAAATAGTTTTCAAAAGCAAACAGAGTGGCAAACAACTCCGAACCCTTGCCGGGCGCGCACAGCCGCTGGATATCGGCCAAGGCGCAAGGACTGTGTTCGTCGCCGGCAAGGGACTGAGATTGCTGTTCGCGCAGCAATGACCGGGTTGTTTGTCCCGGCTGTGTTTGCAGGCGTACGGGCATGGTGTTGATGAACAGACCTGCCATAGTTTCGACGCCCGCTAAAGGGACGTCCCGGCCGGAAACGACTTTGCCGAACACCACGTCGTCCGTGTTGTTATAGTACTGTAGAAGGAGACCCCAAACTGTTGCGAGCAGTGTGCCAACTGTTGCCCCCTCTGCAGCCGCGACGGCAGCCAGACGCTGGCTGTCCGGCTCGGACAATGTCACAGTCTGCACGTGTACGGGCAACCCGTCCGGTGTGGGGGAAGGGATGCGCAGAGGGAGGATGCCCGCCGTATCTTTTGGTTCCGCCAGCAAGGTCTGCCAATAGGACAGATCTGCCGTGGTATCCCGTTCGTTTAGCCACCGGATATACTGGGCGCAGCGTGTGGAGGAACGGTTTCCCGCTACGGCGGCAGCTTCAAGGAGCGCCATGTCCTGATTCGCCATTAACGCGGCACCGTAACCGGCGAAATCCTTCATGATGATAGGCATGCTCCAGCCGTCCAGGATGATATGGTGGGCGGTCAGAATGAGCGAGCACTGGTCCTCCGCGAGACGCACAAGAGTCAGGCGCAGGAGGGGATCCCGTTCCAGATCGAAGCCACGGGCGATATCTTCTTTCTCCAATTGGGCCAGACGTCGCTGCTGCGCATCCGCGGGCAGACCGCGCAGGTCTGCCGCGCCAAAGGCGGCTTGGCGATCCGCCAGCAGAACCTGACGGGGTTTGCCGCTGGCCTTGGGCACGACAAAAGCTGTGCGCACCGCGTCATGCCGCAGAGAGAGCAGCCTGAGAGCGCCGCGGACGACCTCATCCGGCAGGAAACCCCGGACGGCAAATGTCTGCTGAAGAATGTATTGGCCGCTGTGAGGTTCAGCCAGGTGATGGTACAATATGCCCTGTTGGGTTGGCGTCAAGCCGTAAATGTTTTCGATTACGTGTTTGGAGGTCATTGCACGATCCTTTCTCTTGCGTACCGTAAACATATTATCATCCAAGTATGGGGCAAAAATCAAGGGCAGAAGCGGAAAGGTGTGTTCCAGTGCGCAGCGCCATTACCATCCAAGATCCAACAGCCAAGTGCTCAGCACCTGCTCCCGCTCCCGCAAAATAGAACCGCCCTCATATTTCCCCAGCGCCTTCTCTTTCTCGATCTGCCCGTCAATGATATACAACACCCGGTCGCAGGCAGCGGCCACACGGACATCATGAGTGACAAGCATGATTGTCGTTCCTTCACGGTTAACCCTGAGCAGTTCCTCCATGACCTCGTTGGAGGCTTTTTTATTCAAGCTGCCGGTAGGTTCATCGGCAAAGATCATCTTGGGAGTGTTTATAAGACTGCGGCAGATGCACGCCTTCTGCATTTCTCCACCAGAGATTTCGGTAATGTCGTGGGTCGCGATTTCGCCGATCTCCATCTTACTCATCAACTCGCGGCAACGCTCATCAATTTGCCGACGCGCTTCCGCCCCATTTGTGTTCGCCTGATACCCCAGCAGAAGAATGTTGTCCTCAACGGTAAGGTTCTTGAGCATGTACATATGTTGGAAAACAAACCCCATCTCTTTCAAGCGGATCTCAGATAGTTTCCTCTCTTTCAGACCGGCTATATCCCTGCCAAAAAAAATCACCTCACCGGCTGTCGGTCTTTCAATACTGGAAATCGCATGGAGCAACGTGGTTTTTCCCGCCCCGGACGGCCCCATTACCGCCGCCATCTCGCCTTGTTTAATGGTCATGCAGACGTTTTTCAGGACATGGTTCTGCCGTTTGCCTGCCACATAGGTTTTGCACAGGTTCGTTAACGCCAGAGCTGTTGACATGATTCCTCATCTCCTATCTATCTCTATGTCTTTTTTATCTCATGCGGAAAACCAATGTTATACGCATCTGATCACCGTCTGGAGAGGCAAAAGCGTCTCCGCCCATTAAGACACACAGCCGCCGGACGACGTACAGTCCCAGACCGTTACCGGGCTTACCAAGAGCATTTGAACCACGCCAGAAGCTCTTGAAAATATGAGCGGATTCCTCCGGAAGCAGGCTGTTGCCGCTGTTGGCGACAGTAACCAGCCGGCACCCTTCCTCCTGAGTGAATCCTATGGAAATATGCCTGCCATCCCCATATTTCATGCAGTTTTCCAGCAAATTACACAGGGCCTCAAACGCTCTGTCAGCATCCCCTTTTAACTGGCAATCGGTATAGGGCTCTATCTTGAATTGGGTTCTGGTCACTTTCATGCGCCAGCGGTAAGCCTCATCTGTACGCTTAATCATTTCGTCAAGATAAAACACACCGTCCTTCACGGGAAGATCAGGTATAGCCTCGGATATACCGGCTTGCAGCCTGATAACAAGGGACTGAATGTCCCGGGCCCGTTTGTCTATTATGCCGATCATTTCGTTTCTCTCTTCCGTGTCCTGAAAGAGGCCCTCCCGGAGAACTTGAGCGCTCAGCATAATGGCACCCAAAGGCGTCTTGATTTCGTGGGAAAGGGACAGGGCTGTCTGAGCCTTTTCCTTCTCAACGGCCAGAACCCGCCGGCGTTCAGAGAGCAGAGTTTCCCGCAACATATCAAGCCCCCAGAGAAACTGCCTGAAAAAATGGCTGTTGTGTTCTTGGAGGGGTGTTATAAGGTCTCCTTTGGCTAAAGTTTCCGGGAACGCTTTTAGGATATGCAAGGGGCGGATAACTGTATATCTAAGATAGAGCAAAAGCATCATGACAAAGGCGAACAACAGAAGAAAGACGGCGTTTTGCCGGAGCAGAAAAGCTCGCATGGGCTCATTGTCTTCTATGTAATAGAATTTCGCGTCCCCGATGAATTGGCTGTCATAGTACAGTGGCCGGACAAGATAGCCGCTGCCGTCAAAAAAACGCTGTCTGTCAGAGGGGGATACGGGCGATACTGACGACAGCACATCCATACTCTTGATGTGCCGGCAAGAAGAAAGGTCAGCCTCCGTAATCTCCCCCACAGCGCTGTATTTGTTAATCAGGCGATTCACTTCAACATTGTAGAGCTTGTCACCGTAGACATTCCCGCGCAAAAACGCGAGATCAGCAAGTGCTGCTCCGGCCGCGAAGACGGCCATAACAAGAATCATCAGGAGGTTGTAACGCTTCATATTGCAGATCGCCCTTATTCTATGTACTTATACCCGACGCCCCACACTGTGACAATGTGAGAAGGGTTGGCACTGTCTTTTTCGATTTTGTTCCTAAGCCGCTTAATGTGCACAGTCAGGGTGGAGGGATCCGAAAAACAGTCGCCCCACACATCATTCAGCAGAGTTTCTTTGCGTAACGCTCTGCCGCGGTGCTTGACGAGATAGCTTAGAAGAGCGAATTCCATCTGATTAAGCACCAGCGGTTCACCGGCAAGAGAGGCTGACCGTTCGTCAAAATCCAGATCCAATTCACCCGCAATAAGCCGGTTGCCTATGGGGGCGTCGCTGTAATGCCGCCGGTAAAGGGCGCCTATCCTAGCCCTGAGGATATCCATATCAAAAGGTTTCTCTACGTAATCATCGGCGCCAAGCCCCAGACCGGTGAGTTTGTCTTCTTTGCCGTCACAAGCGCTGACAATGATCAGCGGGATGTTGAAGTTGCGATGGATTTCGTTGCAGACAGAAAACCCGTCCAGACCGGGAAGCATAATATCAAGCAAAACAAGGCGCGCGGTGTGTTTCCGCAGGAATTCAAGCCCGGACTCTCCGCTGGGCCGGATCTCGCAAGTATAGCCGTCATTGCTCAATAAACGCACCATCAGGTCAGCTGTTTCTTGGTCGTCTTCAATGAGCAGAAGATCCGTCATGTTCCCACATCCCCTTCTTGTGAATACTGTCATTATAGCATGGGAGATTAGGAAAAAGAAAGATATTTGACGGATTTAATACTTTTTTAATAATTGATATGGTATTCTATGAGGGCGGGAGATGAAAGAGGGAGCGGCATAATGTTCTGGAAAGTTCTCAAAACAGACTTAAAGCGAAACAAGACGACGAACGTCATTCTCTTCATGGTTAGCGTTCTTTGCGCTGTGTTCATCACCGGCAGCGTTAACACCTTTGTTATGACCAACCGGGCACTGGCTAAGTTCGCCGAAATGTCGGGAACAGCCGATTATTACATGTATGTTGTTGGCGACGCCGATATCGCCGGCTGGGCGCGAAACAGCGAGCTGGTGACAGATTATGAGGAAATCAGTTTTCTGCGCCTGCAGAAAGGGGATATCTGGTTTGACGGCGATATCTTTTGGAATAACACGACAGAACCTTTGTTGACCATGCCCAGCAAGAAATATAATCATGTTTTTGATGAAGATGATAATATCATAGCTTCCGTCAATGACGGCGAATGCTGTATCCCGCGCGTGGCCGCCGATCGATACAAGATAGCCCCAGGCGATACCCTCGAGGTCACTATTAGCACAATCAGCAGGAGGCTCACTGTTGCGCACATTACCAAAGATTATGCTTTCGGTGCAGAGTACATGATGTTTGATCGGATCTTAGTTGGGGAGAAAGACTATGAGGACTTTGTTTCAGAGGCGGAGAGGATGAGTTTCCGGCAGCTATGCCTTGGTACAATTGACACGAATCATCTTATCAATGAAATAAAACGACTGAGTTTACTGACTACCACAGAATGGCCCGGCAGCCTTTTTGCAGACATGTATTATTTAGAAAATATGATATTACAAACTATTCCTGTTGTTTCTGTTCTCTTAATTGTCATCTCCTTAAGCCTGTTCCGTTTCAGCATTCGAGCCGTCATTGAGGACGACTACAGGGAGATTGGGGCGATGAAAGCCGTTGGCGTCGCAAACTCCGGCGTCCGCAGGGTGTATACCGCCAAATACCTGGCCATATCCCTTGTGGGGACGGTGTTGGGAACCATGCTGTCAATGCCCTTTGGCACTCTGTTGGGCGATCTGATGACGGAAAAACTCAGACAAAACATGGTGATCAACAACGCCGTCCAACCCTGGGAATTGAGCGTGATATGCGCGGTTGCCATTGTCATGATAACGATGCTGCTTATCCGCTTGGCTGCCGGCAGGGTCAATAGAATCAGCGCCATTCAGGCCATCCGCCGGGGTTCATCAGGAAGGAAACTCAGAAAGAGGCGGCGGCTTCACCTCAAAGGCAAAGCACAAAGGGGTGTGACGGCGCCGTTCTTCATGGCGCGCAATGACATCATATCTTCTCTGCGAGGTTACATGATTATTTTTGTCACACTGGCAGCCGGGCTCTTGCTGACGATTCTGTCCCATAACGTCCTTTCGACAATAACGGATGATAAGACGATGCTGCCGTATTTGGGGATAGGAGCTGCGGATGCTTACGCATACCCTGCGGAATTGTACCGGGCTGGCAACGGATTGCGTGATTATGACATGGTGATTGATTATGTGACGAATCTGGAAAGACAATGCAGCTATAATGGGGTGAATATCAAGGTAAACGGGAATTTCTTGTTTGCATCAAAGGTTTACGGGGTGAATGATTACAATCAAATTTCCGCTATAGCTTGGAAGCAGACCAATGACCAGGCTGCGGAGGTGATCTGCTTGAAGGGGATGCCGCCTGTTTTGACCAATGAAATTGCCATAACAGAGACATTGATGAAGCAACTGAATGTCCGACTTGGTGATAAAGTGCACATGTGTTTTGGCGAAGATGACAGAGAGTATATTATAACCGCCTCGTTTGAGCTCCTGATAAGTACCGGCGACGGCGTAATCCTTTCGCCCAAGTTTTACCCTGACATGAACTATTGCTACAATGTCAACTATCTCCGGTTTGCCTTTGGCAGTCGTGATGATATCGGCGGTCAAATCAAGAAACTGAAAGAAACGCTGCCGGAGCTGGACTTCTTCACAGCGGACGAGATTACGTACCAATTAATGGGAAATACCATAGATTCCGTGAAATGGATGATCGGGATATGCGTTGTCCTTGGCATGGTTATGACACTGCTGGTGGTGTTCTTAATCAGCCATACACTCCTGGCGAAAGACAGCGGCGCGATTGCCCTGTTGAAATCTCTTGGATTTTCCCAGTGGTCGCTGCGACTGTGGCAAACCGCCAGAATTGCGACGATCGCCCTGACCGCCGCGCTCTTCGCGGTGATGCTGTCTTTTCCGTTGACCCCGATGATTAGCAAAATAATCTTCGGTGCGGTAGGCGCGGAGAATTTGCCTCCCGCAATCAGATTAACCTATATCGCTGGGGTTTTTCCCGGCATGTTGATTGTTACCGCTGTTTCAACGGCCTGGTTTGTATCCCGCGGTGTCAAAAGGATCGATAAGCGCGGTGTAAGCGAGTTGAAATAAGTCGTTGTACGGTATTCTCGATTTTTCATCTTGCCAAGAAAGATTTAAGAAAGATTTAAGAAAGATTTAAGAAAGATTTAAGACTTTTTTAATAAATTTTTGAGGAATTCTGTGATATTCTGAGGTTATTAGCGAAATGACGAGACGAGTGAAAAAACGGGCATACAATATCGTTCGCCCGGCAAAGGAACTCATAATCAGACGAATAACACGCAATGTGGTTCAAAATCAAAGGAGGAAAAAAAGAGATGACAACAAAAGAAAACCAATCCCCGAAACCGAACCAATGGAGAACCCCCGTAGCCTTCATCCTGATCCTAGCCGTCATTTTCAGTGTGAGCGCGCCCCAAGGGCCCCTCTTCGCGGAGGACATCATCCCAGCCATGCCGCCACCGGTATTGGAAGGCAACATAACCGATAACGAGACCTCCGACCCGCCGATCCCAGAAGACGAGAACATAGACGTCCTTCCTGAAGAAGGCGAACCCGCGGAGGACGACCTCATCGACGGCATAGCCGGCATCATGGCCCTGGAAGATCCCCTGAATCCGGACGACCCGGACCCGGAGGATCCCCTGGATGAAGATCTATTCCCCCCGATCATAAACAGCTATAATCCGTATATGAGCAACCCCTTCTCCGACGAAGTTGGCGACCTCATCGGCGTCGACACCATCACCGGCGCCTTCACCACCGAAAGCACCGACATAGAACTCTACGGCGCGTCAGAACTGGCCTTCACCCGCATCTACAGCTCCCTCAACGCCGAAGACGACGTTCCTGTTAACGGCGTCCTAGGCTACGGCTGGAGCCACAACTACGACTACCGCGTCAAAGAGACCGACAAAAGCACCATCCTCATCACCCCGGGCAACCAAAAACTCGCCTTCCCCAAACAACCTGACGGCACCTACGCCAAACCCCCCAACGCCGACTTCACCCTCACCAAAACAGCCGACGGCTACATCGCCACCTACCGGGACAAAACCCAATACCATATCAACAACAAAAATCGCTTGGTTAGCATCACCAAACTGAACGGCGACAAAACGACCTTGGTATATAACGCCGACGACACCCTCAAGACCGTCAGCAACCGCAGCGGCACCCTCACCTTCGCTTACACAGGGGGCAAACTAACCAGCGTCACAGACTCCACATGCCGCAAAGTCACCTACGCTTACACAGCCAACGGCATCAATTACACCGACATCGACAAAAACGTCTTCCAATACAAATACGACAGCAAAAACCGGCTCATCCAGATGTACGACTTCAAAGCCGTCTTCTACATGGAACAAGCCTACGACGACAAAAAC
>Ga0082212_10009250_pt1 | contig 12723 bp, 7 predicted proteins | sample TergutNt197P3_FD_71548 | JGI IMG/M metagenome (GOLD analysis project Ga0082212, IMG submission 71548) | Neocapritermes taracua P3 segment gut microbial communities from Petit-Saut dam, French Guiana - Nt197 P3 | ecosystem: Host-associated > Arthropoda: Insects > Digestive system > Gut ... | reverse complement strand
GATCGCCTTTATCCTTTCGCCTTCAATCAACACATCGGCTTTGAAACGTTTTCCTTCGTTGATTAACAAAGCGTTTTTTATCAATAGCCGGTTCATTTTTTATGCGGATATTTTTTAAAGATACTGGATAATTTCAATTGGATAACTCCGAATAAGGCTTCGCTGAATATTCCGCCGCTCATTTTGGAAACGCCTTCTACGCGATTGACAAAGATGATAGGTATTTCTTTCAGGCAAAATCCCATTTTGTATGCCGTAAATTTCATTTCAATCTGGAAAGCATAACCTTTGAAGCGGATTCTATCCAAATCAAAGGTTTCCAATACTTCTCTGCGGTAGCATTTGAATCCTGCCGTAGTGTCTTTGATACTCATCCCTGAAATCATCCGGACGTATTTTGATGCAAAATAGGATAGCAACACTCTTGAAATCGGCCAGTTTACTACATTTACACCGGAAATATAGCGAGAACCGATAGCAACATCGACCGCTTCTTCCGCGCAAGCGGCATATAAGCGGAGCAAGTCCTTGGGATTATGTGAAAAATCGGCATCCATTTCGAAGATATAGGCATAATCCCTTTCCAAAGCCCATTTGAAGCCGGCGATATAGGCCGTTCCGAGACCCAATTTACCTGAACGTTCAACCAAGTAAAGTTGATCGGGGAACTCATCCTGTAATCGCTTAACTACTGATGCCGTACCATCCGGCGAATTATCATCGATAATCAATAAATCGAATGTATCGGTAAGCGAGAAAACAGCAAGGATTATTTTTTCAATATTCTCCTTTTCGTTATATGTCGGAATAATCACTAATTTGTCGCTCATATTGCTTTATCTTTAATATTGTCTTGCTATGTGTTTTCAATAAGCATGCGTTATACAATATGTATTACTGTACAAAATTAATCTTTTTATTTTAATTATATCCTATATGAAAAAATTCATCTATATTTGAAGCGAAAAATGTGAAAACACCAAACTACCATTGGTAAGCTTTTGTTTGAAGGCGTACAAGTACATTACTCATCGTGAACGTATACAGCGTTTACATTCTGTCAGGAATATATCGCTCGATAGAAACTTGTGATATGAAATATCGCACAGAATAAAGTGCAATATTTCCAAATAAATGCATCTTTTATAGTGCGTATTAATAATAAAACTGTATCTTTGCAAAAAAAATAATATGGAATTATTAATTAAAAATTTTAAAGATTTATTGTCGCTCACACCGCTTGATTTTAAGCGTTATCTCTGCTCTGAGGTCGTTTGGGGAGACAGAATGCTCGGAATTGTCGGACCTCGCGGCGTGGGAAAAACCACCATGCTTTTGCAATATATCAAGGAAAATCTTGATGTTAATGAGACGCTTTATGTGCAGGCAGACGATATTTATTTTGCCAATCATACCTTGCTTGAACTTGCAGAAGAATTTTCAAAAAATAGAGGTAAATACCTGTTTATTGATGAGATACACAAATATAGAGGATGGTCGCAGTCGCTGAAATCAATTTACGATTATTTCCCGCAAATGAAAATTGTATTTACCGGCTCGTCCATTTTGGAAATACTCAAAGGCAGCGCCGATTTAAGCCGCCGTGCTTTGATGTTCAAATTGCAAGGGCTTTCATTTAGGGAGTATCTGTGTTTCTTTCACAATATTTCGGTCGAAACGTACAGTTTATCGAATATTTTAGAACACAAAACCGATAATTTTCCTGTTCGCCACCCCTTACCCTTATTCAAAGATTATCTGCGGCGTGGCTATTATCCATTTGGAATTGACGACACTATGTTGCTATACCGGTTAAATCAGGTTATTATTCAAACGCTGGAAACCGATATTCCAATTTTTGCGAATATGAATGTGGCAACAGGTAAAAAGCTTGGCAAACTGCTGAAAATCATCTCTCAAAGTGTTCCGTTTAAACCCAATTTCACAAAAATTGCAGGAATGTTGGAGGTAAGCCGCAATAAAATTGACGATTATTGTTATTATATGGAATTAGCAGGGCTAATTATGCAGTTGCGAGATATGGGCAAAGGAATTGGGCAACTCGGCAAAGTGGATAAAGTTTATTTGGACAACCCCAATTTGATTTTTGCTCTTGCAGAACAGCAACCCGAAGTCGGTAATATTCGTGAAACAGTATTTTTCAATCAAATGCGGGTAAAAAATGAAATTTTCCGTTCCGAAAAAGCGGATTTCAATATCAACAATATCACTTTTGAAGTCGGTGGAAAAAATAAAAATCAAGAACAAATCAAAGACCTCAAAAATGCGTACATTGTGAAAGATGACATTGAATACGGCTATAAAAATGTAGTACCTTTATGGGCATTTGGACTGAATTATTAATATGATTAACAGTAAATTAGCATTAATTCCGATAGCGCAATGAAAAAATCAATCATCATTTTAGCAATCACCGCGCTCATAGCGGGCGGATGCGGTGCTTACATTCCGCCAAGAAGGTATCGCTCGGTAGAAAATGTATGATACCATTTGTAATATAAAAAAAATCATCTACATTTGAAGTGAAAAATATGAAAACACTAAATCACATAAAAATAAGTAACAAATGAAAAATGTAAGATTTGGAATAGTTGCCATAGCCGCATTATTGATGTGGTCTTGCTCACAATCAAATTCACGTAAAAGCTACGAACAGAGTTACGAAGAAAGTTTGGAAGAGGTAATGTATATGGAAGACTTGTCGTTTGACACGAAAGAATCAATTGCAGATAAACAGATACTCTCGCCGGAAACTTACATTTCTTCTTCGGCAGCCTTGGAAAATCCGAGTGATACGACTCGAAAAATGATTCGCTCCGCCAATATTAAGTTTAAGGTTAAAGATGTTATAAAAGCAACGTATAGCATTGAAAATATCATAGTCAAAAATAATGGCTTTGTACAAAATACCGAACTGTCAAGCCAAATTAATTACACAAAAGAGACGCCCGTAAAGGAAGACTCTATACTTATAACCACTTATTATTCAGTGATTAATACGCTTATTTTGCGTATTCCGAGCTTTCAACTTGACACTACTTTAAAAGAAATTGCGCAATTCGTCGAGTTTATGGATTATAGAATTATCAATGTAAAAGACGTTACACTTGATTTGCTTTCTAAAAGATTGGAACAAGACCGTCTATCAAGATATGACAGTAGAATGACAAATGCCATTGACAGTAAAGGTACACGACTGAATGATGTGGGCAATGCAGAAAATAGCATACTTCAAAAACAGGCGCAGGCGGACGAAGCCAAAATAGCGAACCTGCAAATTCTTGACAAAATAGCATACAGTACGATAACTCTGCATTTGTATCAAAATCAGAGCATAAAATATGAGGTTATTGCAAAAGAAAAATCGATAAAACCGTATTCTACTCCATTTGGCACTCGTTTTATTGATGCCCTGAAATTTGGGTGGACTGTTATTGTGGATTTTTTTCTATTCTTAGCCAATATTTGGTCTATACTTCTGATTGCTGTTTTGGCGGTTTTTGGAGTGAGGTACTTGAGGAAAAGAAGTCTAAAAAGAAAATCTGAATGACAAAAAGAGAAAGGGAAGACTTTTCAATACTGGACATCTATTCGCAACATCCCGGAATAAAGGCGGCTCTCGCCGAGATGAGCAATACGGTATCCCATCTTTTTTTAAGCGGATTAAACGGATCGGCGAGGAGTATTACCTGTGCGATGATTTTCAGGGAATGGCAAAAGGGACATTTTCTTTGTGTCTTAAACGACCTTGAAGAAGCCGGTTATTTTTATCACGATTGTTGCCGTATTCTAAACGATGAACAAGTTTTGTTTTTTCCTTCGGGATTCAAAAGAAATATCCGTTACGGGCAAAAAGACCCTGCCAATGAGATTCTGAGGACAGAAGTTTTGAGTTTTTTGAACACGAATGATAAGCCGTATTTAATTGTAACTTATCCGGAGGCTTTGGCTGAAAAAGTTGTTTCGAATCAATTGCTTAAAAGCAATACTTTGTTTATTTCAAAAGGGGAAAAAGTCGACCGGATATTTGTCGAAGAAGTATTGGATTCGTATGGATTTGAACGGGTCGATTATGTATATGAACCGGGGCAATATGCGATTCGAGGATCGATCGTCGATGTATATTCTTTTTCAAACGAATATCCTTTCCGTATTGATTTCTTCGGTGATGAAGTGGAAAGCCTGCGGACTTTTGATGTAGATACCCAGTTATCGAAAGAACAACCGGAAACAATTTCCATTATTTCAGGTCAATCGGGTGACAGGGAAACTACAATATTTTCCTATCTGAGCGATACCACACAATTGGTTTTCCGGAATGAAAAGGGATTGTATGAACGATTGGACGGTATTTGGAACGAAGAGCCGGCGCTTACCAACGAAGAAACTTTCCAGTCGCTCGATGAAATCCGTTTACTGTTAAACCCTGCGTCGGTTATTCAAGCGTTGACGGAAAGATACAGGAAAATACATTTTACCCCTAAATCCCCTAAAGGGGACTTTACTCCTCCCCCTTTAGGGGGTCGGGGGGTAAGAGAAGTTTCATTCCAAACCGAACTGCAACTTTCCTATCACAAGAATTTCGATTTGGTTGCCGCTTCTTTCAAAGAAAAAGCCGATGAAGGTTATAGGATATACATCCTGAGTGATAATGAAAAGCAGATAACACGGATTCGTTCCATTTTTGAGGACAGGGGCGATACTTTTGTTTTTACTCCCATCCTCAACACCATTCATGAGGGTTTTATTGACAAAACCTTACGGATTTGCCTGTTCACCGACCATCAGTTGTTCGACCGTTTCCATAAATATAACCTGAAATCAGAGCGGGCAAGGTCGGGGAAAATCGCTTTGTCGTTAAAGGAACTTCAACAATTCCAACATGGTGATTATGTAGTTCATATCGATCATGGCGTCGGTCGGTTCGGCGGGTTAATTCGTACCGACACCAACGGCAAAATGCAGGAATTTATCAAGTTGACTTACCTTAACGATGATATTGTCTTTGTCAGTATTCACTCCTTGCACAAAATATCGAAATACAAGGGAAAAGATAACGAACCGCCCCGAATGAATAAATTGGGTTCGGGCGCTTGGGAAAACCTGAAGGAAAAAACCAAGAAAAAGGTAAAAGATATAGCGAAAGATTTGATTTTATTGTACTCCAAACGGAGGGAAGAAAAAGGATTTTCGTTTTCACCCGATACCTATCTGCAAAAGGAATTGGAAGCATCGTTCATATACGAAGATACCCCCGACCAGTTAAAGGCTACAAGCGCCGTAAAGCAGGATATGGAAAATTCCCGGCCTATGGATCGTTTGGTTTGTGGCGATGTGGGTTTCGGGAAAACGGAAGTCGCTATCCGCGCCGCATTCAAAGCGGCAGTCGATGGGAAACAGACCGCCGTATTGGTCCCGACAACACTGCTGGCTTATCAGCATTTCAATACCTTCAAGGAGCGGTTGGCTGATTTACCGGTTACGGTCGAATATCTTTCACGGGCAAGAACTGCCAAGAAGACAAAAGAAATCCTCGATAAACTGAAGAACGGCAAAATAGACATTCTCATCGGTACGCATAAGTTAATCGGAAAAGAAGTTGTATTCAAAGATTTGGGATTATTAATCATCGATGAGGAACAAAAATTCGGAGTAAGCGTAAAAGAGAAACTGAAACAGATGAAAATCAATGTCGATACCTTGACGCTGACAGCTACTCCGATTCCCCGCACTTTGCAATTCAGCTTGATGGGCGCCCGCGATTTGTCCAATATTTCGACGCCTCCCCCCAACCGTTATCCGATTCATACGGAAGTGCACCGGTTCGGCGGGGATATTATTCGCGAAGCCATCAACTTCGAAATGAGCCGCAACGGACAGGTTTTCTTCGTCAACAACCGCATTTCCGGCATGAAAGAGATGGAAGATTTAATTCGGCGCGAAGTTCCGGATGCCCGTATTGCCATAGGACACGGACAAATGGAACCGTTGATATTGGAACAAATCATCACCGGTTTTGTCAATTATGAATACGACGTTTTGCTTGCTACCTCCATTGTCGAAAACGGTATCGACATTCCGAATGCCAATACGATTATCGTAAACAATGCACACAATTTCGGACTGAGCGACTTGCATCAGTTGCGGGGTAGGGTAGGGCGCAGCAACCGGAAAGCATTCTGTTACCTGCTCGCTCCTCCGCCTCAGGTGTTGAGTTCCGAAGCCCGAAGACGTTTGCAAGCAATCGAAAATTTTTCTGAATTGGGAAGCGGCATCCATGTCGCCCTGCAAGACTTGGATATTCGCGGAGCCGGCAACATGCTGGGCGCTGAACAAAGCGGCTTTATTGCCGATTTGGGTTACGAAACCTATCAGAAAATACTGAATGAAGCCGTTCAGGAACTAAAGAACGAAGAATTTGCCGATTTATACAGGGATGATAACGATATAGACAAGGGTGAATATTATGTGCGGGACACCAATGTGGAAAGCGATTTGGAAGTACATTTTCCGGCTTCGTATATTCCCGGTGATTCGGAACGAATCCTGCTCTACCGCGAATTGGATGCAATGGAAGATGAACGGGACATAGAGCAATTCCGTATCAAGTTGCAAGACCGGTTCGGAAAGATACCGGAAAAGGGTGAGGAGTTGATTCGGATTGTACGCCTGCGGCACATTGCCCGGAAACTCGGAATTGAAAAGATTGTCCTGAAAGCCGGAAAGATGGTGATTTATTTAGTTTCCCAAACCGATTCGGCTTATTATCAGAGCGAAGCCTTCGACAAATTACTGCGGTTTGTCCAAAGAAACTACAAGCGCACCCAATTGACGGAAAAAAACAACCGGCGCTCATTGAGCATACAATCAATTGATACGGTCGAAAAGGCAGTTAAAGTTCTGGAGGAAATTGTTTTTATAGATATAAGACAAAAGACATAAGATGAGGAGACCTTTCTCCGCTTTCTAAACACAGGGGTTTACGAATGAGTCCATTTCGGATGCTTTGGTTTCTAATTCCCGTAAAAATTTGAACTGAGCGAGGCTGCGTTGCCAATTGTGTTCCGGCGAGTGGATTTTGTAATAGGTATCCCCATTGAGATAATCGGTAAGGAACCGGACGGTTTGCATATAGGTGAGCAATCGTCCGCCGTAAGGAAGCATTTGAATTTCCAAGGGTGAAAGAAAATCTTTCGCCGTTTCCATATAACCACGCGTATAAGCCTTGAATATATCCATATTCACCCGTATGCGTTCCAAGTTTTCGTCGTCTTCGGCTCCTGTGTTGCAGGCGGTACGGATGAAATCGCCTATATCGGAAAGTACGAATCCGGGCATCACCGTATCCAAATCAATAACACAAAGTACTTTGCCATCTTCGTCGAATAAGATATTGTTCACTTTGGTGTCGCAATGATTGATGCGTTTCTTCAATTTACCTTCCCTGTACAGTCGTTCTTGAACGCAATAAGTCTCGGAACGCTCCAGCAAGGCATCGACCAATACCCGCGTTTCATTCAATCTGCCTGCAGGGTTTAAATCAATTGCGTTTTGGAATTGCTTCAGTCGAAATTCCATATTGTGGAAATCGGGAATCGTTTCGCCAATGATTCCTTCCGGTATATCGGACAGCATTTTCTGAAAACTGCCGAATGTTTTTCCGGCTTCATACGAAAGTTCGGGATTGATTTCTTCATACGTCCTGCTGTCAGGAATATACAAACAGACACGCCAATAGTTCTCGCCGTCGAAATGATGGAATTTACCATCTGCCGCCGGAAGAAAAGTCAGTACTTTACGATCGATCTCTGTTTCTCCGGAGGCAATTAATTTACTGCGAATATGTGAAGTAACAATGTGAATATTGTTTTGCAACAGTTCCACATCTTTGAATATGTGATGATTGATACGTTGAAGAATATATTTTGCCGTACCATTGCCGTTTTTAGCCAAAAAGGTATCGTTGATATGACCGTTACCGAAAGGTTCGATAAGGCTTATTGTATCGTCCAACTGAAACCGGTTGAAAAGAGTCAGGGAAGGTATTTGTATCTTTTCCATAAACGCTTATTCTACAAATCTTACTTTACTTAACCTGTTCCATGCTCCTCGTGTGAAATCGGGTATTTCCACAGGTATTGAATGATTATCCAAGGATATTCCGGTTAACGGAATCAGACAGCACCATTCGGCAAGGTCGTAAACATCCATATCCAGCGGTAAGCCTCTTTGTAAGCAATATATCAACCGGTAATCCATAATGAAATCCATACCTCCGTGTCCGCCTACTTCTTTTGCTTTTTCTTCAATACCGGCAGCGATTGGATGCTTGTATCTTTGCATTAACAATTTTCTAAGCGTTTCGGGCACAAATTCATGAGCAGTCAAATCCTTGTAACCGGCGGCAATTTCAGGGTCTATAACTCCTCCATCCAAAGCAAAACCCGGAGATGGATATTTATTGGCAAATCCTTTGGTACCGGTCAATTGGAACATCCGGCTATAGGGACGCGGGGAAGTAACATTGTGCTCTATCAGGATTGATTTTCCTTTCTCGGTAGCAATTAAGGTACAGGTGTGATCGCCATTCCGGAAATCAGTAACCGTTTCACCCGTTTTTTCTTTGATATATGCCGGATTCCCGATGGGTTTTGTATCCACAGCAAGCAAATAATTTAATTTATCGCCTCTATGGATATTCATTGCCAAACAAACCGGACCCAAACCATGCGTGGGATATACATCTCCGCGATGCTCTCTGTTAAAATCCATGCGCCAATTATTCCAATAGGCGCCCCAAAAAGGTTGTAAGCCATGAATATAAGCGCCTTCTCCGTGAATTATGTCACCCAATAAACCTTGCTGAACCATATTCAAAGCGGTTAATTCAAAGAAATCGTAAACGCAATTTTCCAATTGCATGCAATGTTTGCGCGTTTGTTCTGAAGTATTGATTAAATCCCAAATTTCTTCCATACTGATAGCTGCCGGCACTTCAATAGCAACGTGCTTACCGTCTTTCATTGCCTGAACGCCTATTTTTGCATGACTTTTCCAATCGGTGGCAATGTAAATCAAATCTACATCCGGTAGTGCGGTCACCTGCCGCCAAACTTCATCATCGCCATAAAACGCTTGGGCTTTCGGGAAACCTTTTTCTTCCAAAAATTGATTAGCCAATTCGACTCTTTCTTTCCGGATGTCGCAAAGCGCAACAATTTCCACACCGTCGATGTGCATCATTCTTTCAACGGCTCCCGGTCCGCGCATCCCCAGCCCTATAAACGCTATCCGCACAACCGGTATGGGATTGGCTGTGAGTTGTAAAACATCGGTTTGACCTGCCGGTCGCGCCGGCGCCGGCGTTTGAATCATTTTTACAGGCTCTTTGTTGCAACTTGAAAATAAGCAAAGAATACTCAGGATAAGAATAAGATACGGTCTCATAATATGTTAAATGAATAAAGAAATCTATGACCGGCAAAGTTACGGAAGTTTTTTATCAAAGCAATAAAATTGGTTAAATATGAATCGAATCTAAAAAAATACTTACATTTGTAGTGATATTTTAATTACATACACATGAAAAAGACTTTTTTTATAGCCATATTGATTATGGCGGCAATAACGGCAAAAGCACAGTTTTACATCGGGGGCTCTTTGGGTATTTATGAAAATTCGGCGAAAAATGCACAAGACAAGAAAGTCGGGTTCTCTTATTTAAATTTTTCAGTAGCGCCCGAATTGGGATATAATCTTTCCGAAAAGCTTGATATTGGTTTTTCATTGGGTATTCAAACCAATAACAGAAAATCGTATCATTTTATTCCGGATGAAATCTCCTCAAAAATCATATCAACCGGCATAGGTATATCTCCTTACGTTCGTTATTCGTTTCTTAAATTCGGCAATTTCGATATTCTCGGTAAATTAGCGTTTAATTTTACCAACAGTACAAGTAAATTTTATGATGCAGTCGGAAATCAAAACGACGAGCGTACATCTACAATTATCGGCGCAAATATTGCTCCGCTCCTGTTTTATAATCTCTCAAATCGAATAGCCTTATATACGCAACTGAATTTCTTAGGCTTAGACTGTTCAAAAACGACAGAGAAAACAGATGGTGACAAAACCGGTTCATCCACCGTTTTTAATTTTGGCGCTGATACCGATAATGCAGTGACTTTTAACCAAATTAGAATCGGGTTTGTTTACAAGTTTTAAGGGTGTTCATAACTGCCGTTTTCATTGTTGATAACTTTTTGTTAAATATTTGTTACGTACTTGTCAGGTAAAGTAAAAAACCATTACTTTTGCAAAAAATATTTAAAACAAAACAAGTAAGGTATAATATTAAACTAAAAGTTAATGAAAAAAGCAAGATTTTTCTTATGGTTGATGTTGCTCATTGTGGGGACATTATCATCTTATTCACAGGTTACGACTTCAAGTATGAGCGGACGCGTAACCGATGGAAATGAAACGCTTATCGGAGCAACTGTCAAAGCAATACACGAACCGTCGGGAACAACTTATGGAGCTGTTACCAACAATGATGGGCGTTATACCATTCAAGGTATGAGACCCGGCGGTCCCTACAAGGTAGAAATCCTTTATCTTGGTTTTGCGGATCATGTTACAGATAATGTTTTCCTGCAATTAGGTGAAACTTTTGCTTTGAATGCTCAATTAAGCGAATCGGAAACATTGTTGGGCGAAGTATTGATTACAAGCCTTTCAACCAAATTCACAACGGAAAAAACAGGGGCTACTACCAATATCACAAATAGCCAAATAACTAATTTGCCCACAGTAAACCGCAGTATTATGGACATTACCCGCCTTTCGCCTTATGGAGGAAATGGTATGACTTTTGTCGGTACAGATGGTCGTACCGCTAATTTTACTGTGGATGGCGCTAATTTTAATAATAATTTCGGTTTGAGCGATCGTCTCCCCGGTGGAGGCAACCCCATTTCGATTGAATCTATCGAAGAATTACAGATTGTGATTGCTCCTTATGATGTTCGCCAAACAAACTTTATCGGCGGTGGTGTGAATGCTATTACAAAATCAGGTAACAATACCTTTACCGGTAGCGCTTACGTTTATCACAAAAATGAAAACATGCGCGGTGATGCCGTTTATGGTCAACAAATACAGGGAGCGCGTGAAACAGACCGCAATACCACCTACGGCTTTACCGCAGGGGGACCTATTATCAAAAACAAATTGTTCTTCTTTGCAAACGCAGAAATGTCGAAAACGCCAACCATAGTCAATCGTTGGAGAGCGTCAACAAATGGTGTGGCTGATCCGAACAATTTTATTTCCCGTACAACGGAAAATGATTTACGGACAGTTTCTGATTTTGTGAAAAGCAAATATGGTTATGAAACGGGTTCTTACACAAATTTTCCGGCAGATGAAAGCAATTATAAAATGCTTGCCCGCTTGGACTGGAATATCACCGACAAACATCGTTTGGCTTTGCGTTATAATTACACAAAAAATACGGACTGGGTTTCTCCCAATGCTTCATCTATGGATGGAGGTGCTCGTGTGTCGGAGGCAAGAATGTCGCAAGCATCAATGGCATTTGCAAACGCGATGTATTCGCAGGACAATCTCGTTCATTCGTTCTCTTTCGACTTGAACAGCCGATTGGCAGACAATCTTTCCAATCAATTCTTGGCAACATTTTCAAAACTTGACGATGTTCGTGGTTCGGGTTCAACAGAATTCCCTTTCATCGACATTTTGAAAGATGGACAAGCCTATATGTCATTGGGATATGAACTTTTCACCTGGAATAATGGCGTTCACAACGATGTATTGAATATTAAGGATGAATTGACTTATTATTTGGGAAATCACAAAATCACCGGAGGCGTCGCTTATGAATATAAAATGGCAGATAATGCTTATCAACGCAGCGGTACCGGATACTATCGCTATTTAAGTCTTAATGACTTCTTAACTGGCGCTGCGCCAGAAGTTGTATGTTTGACTTATGGTTATGACGGCGAAAGCAATCCTGCGGCTCGTATAAGAACGAACAAGATTGGCGTTTATGCACAGGATGACTGGAATATGAACGAAAAATTCAAACTTACCTACGGACTTCGTATTGATGGACTTTTCTTCAACAATGCTGATTTGATGACGAATCAGGCAATCTACAACATAGATTATTCCGGTCGCCATATCGACACCGGTAAATGGCCCTCCGCAAATATCATATTTTCTCCCCGCGTAGGTTTTGTATGGGATACTTTCGGAGATAAGAGTATGAAAGTTCGTGGCGGTGTTGGTCTTTTTTCAGGAAACTTACCTCTTGTATTCTTTACCAATATGCCTACAAACGGCGGAATGGTGCAATATCAGGCACAAATAAATGCTGCGAATGCTGCAAGGCAAGGTTTCACAATGAATGAATTTGCCGGCGGTCTTGTAACGGACGCCAACGGCAAAGCCACCCTCGCTGCTCTTTACGACAAATTAGCATCATTGGGATACCCTACAACTGTTTCGCCCGAAGACGGGACAGTTCCTGATGCTATTTCGGCTGTGGACCCGAATTTCAAAATGCCGCAAGTATTGAAAACATCGCTTGCTGTTGACTATGCATTCCCGACCTCTTTCCCGTTCTCTGTAACGGCAGAAGGAATTTTCCATAAAACCATCAACGGTGTTTCT